>Ga0209400_1000288_pt1 | contig 43810 bp, 82 predicted proteins | sample M_130807_EF_Meta_FD_187313 | JGI IMG/M metagenome (GOLD analysis project Ga0209400, IMG submission 187313) | Freshwater microbial communities from Lake Montjoie, Canada to study carbon cycling - M_130807_EF_MetaG (SPAdes) (version 2) | ecosystem: Environmental > Aquatic > Freshwater > Lake... | reverse complement strand
AGCAGCTTTAGTAGCAGTAGGTGGTTTAGGCGTAGCACAATATCAACAACAAGGTGCTACTGGTAAATTTAATCAAGCAGTTCAAAATCGTAATGCACAAGTATCTGAGCAAGAAGCTGCTCAAATGCAAAAACAATTAGAATTTGATCTATCTAGATTTGATCAACAGTTTTCAAAAATACAGGGACAAACTAATGTATCAATAGCAAAATCTGGAGCAGCATTAGAAGGAACTGGATTAAGAGTACTGAGAGCAAATGCTGTTGAAGCTGAACTACAAAAAAATATTATGGAATATAATTCTCAAGTTGGTCAAGCAAGGAAAATGGAAGAAGCAAATTTTTACAGAATACAGGGACAAGTTGCTAGACAACAAGCAAGATCAGCTCAAATGAGTACACTGTTCTCAACTGGAACATCTTTACTTTCAATGGGTGGAGGATTTGGTGGAGCTAAATCTTTTGATGGTGCTAGTTCTTATGGTCAATATGCTTCTAATCCAACAGGCTACTCAGGATCATTTTAATGCCAAGAATACCAATATTTGAAACACAACTTAGACCAACAGCGGAAGTAGGTGCTGTTAAAAGTGGAATACAAGCACCATTAGAAACTAATTTAACAAAAATGGCTGCTGTAGTTGCAGACTATTATACTAAAGCAGAACAAGCATCTAATATTACAGAAGCTCAAAAAATAAAGAATGAACAAATAGATAAAATATCTGAACTAACAAGAACAACAAGTAACATTTCTAATCCAAGAGTTGCTTCAGAAACATTCACAAAAGGATATAGAGATATAGTTAATGAAACTGTATCAAGTGTACAAAATAAAAATCTTAAAAATTTATTATCAAATAGTTTTAACGAAGATGAATATAAATTTAAACATCAAGTATTAAATGCTAGTGGTAAATTATTAGAAAAAGAAACTCAATCAACATTAGATCAATATACCGCAACAGAAATTGGAACATCTTTATCTAGTAATAATCCTGAAATTATAAAACAACTACCTTCTAAATTAAATAATTTTTATGATAAGTTTGCTAATGTAGATCAAAATTTAGTAAACACATATAAACAAGCTGCTACTAAAAAAATTGAAATAGGTAGTTTTTATAATAATTTAAATTTAGATGCATCAGCTACATATAAATCTTTTGATGTTGGTGCTTATCCATCTTTAATCGGTGAAGAAAGACAACAATTTAAAGACAAAGCATTATCTGAGGTTACTAAACAAACAACATTATTAGAAAAATTATTAACATATAAATCAGCAAAAATTGCTCAAGGTAAATTTAAAGGTATGTTTGATGGTGCTTTTTCTCAAGATGATATTGTTAATGATGCAGATATAAAAGGAATACCAATTTTTAGTGAAAAAATGCTTAAACTAAATAATGATATTCAATCTGGTAAATCAACTAAAGTTCCAGATTTTGATAATGTATTGGATGTAAGTAAAAAAATATTAAATGGTGATATTAAAAATTTACAACAAGATTTTAGAATAGGTTTTGAGCTAAACTCTAAATCTATATTAGATAGAAGTGATAAGTTTTCTAAAGAATCTTATGATACTTTTGCTAAAATATTTCAAAAAATGGATGATCCACAATTTATAAATCAACATAAAGAATTTTTTAAATTTATTGAAACAGCATCTCTTGCTGTTAAAAAAGATCCTAATTATAAATCTATGGATTCTAACTATAATGCTAGACTTGATTCTTTTTATAATGAAATGTATTCAAGATTTCAAACTGGTATTGAAAATAAAAAAACTACAAATGATTTATTAAATGTTAGATCTCCAGATTATATAGGAAAAGATTTATATAAATTTATTCCAGATTCTGCAGAGATTATGAAAGGATTATATCAAGGAGTTTCTCAACAAGAAGTTAAAAAAGTAACAACACAAAGATTACCAGGCGAATCAATAGCAGATTATAAAAAAAGAATAGGCAAATAACATGGATCTGAATCAGTTAAAGGAAGCTGGTTTTAATGACCAAGAACTTAAGAATTACGTTGATACAGAATCAAAGCAATTAATCAATGCTGGATTTTCAGATCAAGAAGTAAATGATTACTTTGGCATTAAAAAAGAAGATAGAACAGAAATTAAAAATTATTGGCAGACAATTAAAGATTCAGTAGTTCAACCAGTTGTTTCTTTAGGAGAAAAAAAACAAAAAGCAGAAGCTGGTGTTAATGAAGTTTTGGTTGGAAAAGAATTTGATCCAAAAACATATTGGGAAAGAGGAGTTGGTAAACAAATATTTTCTTTAATTGATGCCTATAATACAACTGGAGAATTACCAAAAGCATTCACAACTCCAGAACCAAAAGATACAGGATTAGTTGAAGGATTAATAGAAAGATCTGCAACTCTTTTAGGAGATTCTCCATTTTATATTGGAGGTGCTTTAGTAGGATCTCCACTTGGACCAACTGGTGCTGCAGCTACAGCTGGATTTATACCAGGAACTATAAGACAAATGTATATAACTGCTTTACAAAAAGGAGAGGTAAATACATTTGAAGAATGGTGGAAAATATTTACAGAAGAAGGAATTAAGGCTGGTGCTACAGAAGCTGCACAGTTAGTAGTAGCATCTAAACTTCCAGGTATATTAGGAGTAGATAAATATTTTGTTCCAAAAATATTAGCTCAAGTTGGTGGTTTTGAAGGAACTGGTTATGCTATTAGCGGTGAAGTTCCAACAAAAGAAGAATTATTTTATTCAAGTGTTTTCTTTGGAGCATTTGGATTGGGAGAGGCAGGAGCAAAAAAGGTTATTAATCAAGTTAAAGAAACTGGTAAAAAACCATCTGAAATTTATTCAGATAGTATTGTAGAACCAACTATAAGAGAAGATATAGTTAGTAAAAATATTGAAGTAGCAAGAGCATACGAACCTATTGCTGATAAAAAAGTAGAAGTACCAAAAGCTGTAGAAACAATTAAATCAGAAAAATCTGTAGATCCAGATATTGCTAAAGTTCAAGAAAAGATTTCATTTGAACCAACAGAAATTAAAACAAATTTTAAAGATTTGAAAAATAATTTAGTTTTTAATTGGTTAGATAAATTAAATCCAATTTCTAGAGCAGTAGAAGAAGCTAAGACTTTAGGAGTTAAAGCACAAGAAGGAACACTTAATCCTTATGAACTTGCTAGACTTCAACCTGGTATGATTAGCAGAGGTGAACACTTTTTAAAATATGGAACATTAGATTTTAAAACATTAGAAATTAAAAGCAAACCATTAGAAACAATATTAGAACCAATAACAAAAGATATTCAAACATATAAAGAATTTGGTGCTTATTCCATTGCTAAACGAGCAATAGAAAAATCAAAACAAGGATTTGAAACTGGTATTGATATTAAGGCTGCAGAAAATACAGTTAGAAAATTAGATGTTAAATATAAAGAAACATTTAAGCAATTAGGAGAATATCAAAACAACTTATTAAAATATTTAAAAGACTCAGAAATTATTAATGAAAAAACTTATGGTGCAATGTTGGATGCAAATAAAGATTACGTTCCTTTTTTTAGAGTATTGCAAGACTTAGGTAAAGATGGAGCAATATCTAAATCAGTTGCCAATCCTCTAAAACGATTTAAAGGTAGCGACAAAGTTATCGTAGATCCTATTGAAAGCATTTATAAAAATACATTACATTTTGTAACATTAGTTGAACGTAATCGTTCATTAGTTGAATTTGTTAAAATGATTGAAGATGCTAAAGCAATAGATCCAAAAGCATTTCCAGATGTATCTAAATCAAAAGCTAAACTTACAAGAACAAAAGTTACAAGACAAGAATTAGAAAATGTTGTTACAGATATATCTAAAATAGATGCATCAGCATTAGAAGGATTTGAAATATTTAGAAGAACACAACAACAATTAAGTAAAAATGAAGTTGCAATATTTAGAAATGGCAAAAGAGAAGTTTGGGATTTAGGAAATGATTTAGGAAAATCTTGGAAGTATTCAACAGAAGCATCACAAAAATTAATAAGAAGTATTATTAGTTTACCATCAAGAACATTAAGAGCTGGAGCTACATTAGCACCTGAGTTCTTTTTAAGTAACGTAATAAGAGATACAGCAAGTGGAACTGTATTTAGTAAAAATGGATTTGTTCTTGGTTTAGATACTGCAAGAGGATTAATGATTAGAATTGCTGGAGATAAATCTAAAATTTATCAAGATTGGATTAAGTCTGGTGGACCACAATCTTCTTATGTATCATTTGATAAGAACTATTATATTAAAGATGTTGCAAAAGAATTAACAGCAATACCAGTTTATAACGTAATTACTAAACCATTAGAAATGTTAAGAATTGGAACTGAACTTTTTGAAAATGCTACAAGATTAGGTGAATTTCAAAAGGCTTATAACAATGCAATTAAAAAAGGATTAAATCATAAACAAGCAGTTGAACGTGCTGGTTTTGAATCAAGAGATATAACTTTAGATTTTCAAAAGATGGGAGCAAAAGTTGGAGCATGGAATGCTATTAGTGCTTTCTTTAATGCTAGACTTCAAGGTTATTTAAAATTGTATGATACATTTACTGATCCAACTAGAAGAAACAAAGCATTGTATTTAGTTGGTGCTAGTATCACTTTGCCATCTATTCTTCTTTGGATTTCAAATCATAATGATGAAAGATATAAAGAACTTCCTGAGTGGCAAAAGAATTTATTTTGGATTATCATAACTGGAGAAGGTAAAGATTCTATTGTTTGGAGAATACCAAAGCCATTTGAATTAGGATTTATATTTGGAACATTGCCAGAGAAAGCATTAGACTTTGCTTTATCAAAAGATCCAACATCAATTAAAAACTTTATAAAAGATTTAGCACTTGATAACGCTACAAGTGTATTACCAATTCCTGATATTGTAAAACCTTTTATAGAAAGTTTTTCTAATAAAAGTTTATTTACAAAAAAACCGATTGTACCAAGATCATTAGAGGGATTATTACCTGAGTATCAATATACAGAATATACTTCTGAAACATCTAAAATTTTAGGTAAATTAATTAGACAAATATCTGGTGAATATTCTGGAGTATCTTCTCCTGCTAGAATTGAATCAACTATTAATAACTGGACTGGAACATTAGGAAGAACATTTGTTAATGTATTAGATAAAGCATTAATTGGTTCTGGTATTGTTGATGATCCAATTAAACCACAACAAACATTAGCTGACATTCCAATAATAAGAGCATTTATTGTTCGTAATCCTTCAGCTGGTTCTCAGTATATAACTACATTCTATGATAAATACGAAAAGGTTAGTAAAGTATTTAACACAGTAGATAGTTTACAAAAAGCTGGTAACTTTGAAGAAGCTAATAAATTACTAACATCAATTCCTGCAGAAGCATATATTTTAAAATCTACTTATAAAATTGTTCAAGATAACGATCAAAGAGTTAGAAGTATTTATAATAGTAAGTTTTTTACACCAAATGAGAAAAGACAATATATAGATGAATTGTATCGTCAAATGATTGATATGAGTAAATATTCCTTAGATGCTATAAAAGATGTTAAATAAGATAGACACAAACATTAAAATATAATAAAGGAACTTTATGACAATATCCTCAACTACAGTTAAAGTCAGTTATTCTGGTAATGGCTCAACTACTGTATTTGCTTATACATTTAAGATATTAGATGATGACGAAATTCAGGTTATTATAAGATCTTCTACTGGTACAGAAACAGTTAAAACAAAAACAACTCATTACACAGTATCTGGTGTTGGTTCATCAGGTGGTGGAAATATTACATTCTTAACAGCTCCAACTGCCACACAAACAGTTGTATTAAGAAGACTAACAACACAAACACAAGAAACAGATTATGTAGCTAACGATCCATTCCCAGCTGATTCACACGAAGAAGCTCTAGATAGAGTTACAATGGTGGCTCAAGAGATCCAAGAAGAATTAGGAAGAGCAATTAAATTATCTAAAACAAATACAATGACATCTACAGAGTTTACTGTAGCTGCCGCAGATCGTGCTAATAAAATTCTAGCATTTGATACCAATGGAGAAATATCAGTTACACAAGAGCTTGGAACATACAAAGGAAACTGGGCTACCGCCACAGCTTATTATGGAAGAGATATAATTAAAGATACTTCTAATAATAATATTTATATTGCTAATACAGCACACACGTCTTCTGGATCACAACCTATATCTACTAATGCTGATGTAGCTAAATGGGATTTATTAGTTGATGCAGCTTCTGCTAGTACATCTGCTAACGCTGCAGCCAATCATGCTTCTAACTCATCTAATTTTGCTAACAACTCATCTAACTCAGCTAATACATCTGCTAATCATTCTGCTAACAGTTCTAATTTTGCAAACAATGCTTCTAACTCAGCTAATTCATCTGCAACATATTTAGCAGGTGTTGCTGCAAATGCTTCAAACAGTTCTAACTTTGCAAATAATTCTAGCAATAGTGCAAACTCAGCTTCAAATCATTCTAGTAATAGTTCTAACTTTGCTAATAATAGTTCTAACTCTGCGAATACATCTTCTAATCATGCATCCAATAGTTCTAATCATGCGTCTAATGCTTTAAATTCAGCAAACTCTGCATCCACAAGTGCAACTACTGCAACTACACAAGCTGGATATGCTTCATCAAATGCTGCAACTGCTACAACACAAGCAGGTTATGCAACATCTAATGCAACAGCGGCTTTAGGATATTCTAGCAATTCAAGTAATTTTTCAAATAATGCTTCTAACTTTGCTAACACTGCTAGTAATGCAGCTAATGCGGCTAACGCTGCAAGAGATGCTGCTTTAACAGCTGCTGATAATTTTGATGATGTTTATTTAGGTGCTAAATCATCTGCACCAACTTTAGATAATGATGGTGATCCTTTAACTGCAGGAGATTTATATTTTAATACTGTATCTAGTACATTACAGGTTTATTCAGGTTCTGCTTGGCAAGCAGCAGCAGTAAGTACAGCTGGATTTGCAACATTAACAGGTGCTGAAACACTTACAAATAAAACAATTAGTGGTTCTTCAAATACTTTAAGTAATATTAACGCAACTTCTGTTGGAACAGGTACAGTAGATAATACAGAGTTTGGTTATTTAGATGGTGTTACATCTAGTATTCAAACACAATTAACAAGTAAACCAAGTGCAGGATTTGTGATCGCTATGAGTATAGCTCTCTAGGTATTGCATTATGATAAAAAATATACTATGGCTTTATTTCGTAAACTCAATAAAGAAATTTAAATAAGGATTTAAATGGCACAAGATTTCACAAGATATAAAGCTAGACTAACTGGAACATCAGCAGCTACTTTATTTACAGCAAATTCAAACGATACAATCGTAGGTATATCAGTTGCCAATGTAACTGGTTCTGCAGTTAATGCTTCAGTATTTATTAATGATGGTACTAACGATTTTTATTTAGTAAAAAATGCACCTATCCCTTCAGGTTCAGCATTACAAGTTCTTGATGGTGGTGCTAAAGTTGTAGTTCAGTCTGGAGATATTTTAAAAGTTGTATCAGATACAGCTTCATCTTTAGATACTTGGGTTTCAACTGTTGATGCAATATCATAACAGAAAGTAATTATGCCTTTCATAGGAAATAAACCTTCTGCAGTACCTTTAACTTCTGCGGATATAGCTGATAGCATTATAACATCTGCAAAGATTGTAGATGCTACAATAGCTAATGCTGATATTGCAAACTCAACAATTAATCTTACAACTAAAGTAACTGGTACTTTACCATATACTAATGGTGGTACTGGCTTAGCTACACTTGGTACTGCTGGTCAAGCATTGGTAGTAAACTCAGGTGCTACAGCATTACAATATTCAACAGTAGGAGCTACTGCTGGACAAGTTATTCAGGTATTAAGTGCTTATGATTCTACACAAAGAACTACAACATCAACTTCTTTTGTTACTGCTTCAAATACTTTATCAGTAACAATTACTCCATCTTCGGCAAGTAATAAAATTTTAATATTTGTATATACTGGTCTTTGTAGGAATGATTCAGGTACTGGAAGTTATCAAACTATATATAGAGGTGCTACAAATATAGGTGATTCAACGTATGGATTTCAAGCAATAACTAGTAATGCATTTCCATGTTCTTATTCTTTTTTAGATTCACCAGCAACAACTTCAGCAACAACTTATCAAGTTTATTTTAGAGGTACTGCTAATACAGCAAGACTTAATCAACAAGATAATGATGGTGGTGGTGGACCATTTTATAAAGCATCAATAACAGTAATGGAAGTAAAAGTTTAATTATGAAAATAGATATTTGCACAGCTATACTTAAAATTAAATCAAATGCACAAGTTTCAGTATCAGGAGATGATATTAATACTTTAGAATGGCATGATAACAATCCAACAAACATTACTAATCAACAAATATTAGATAAGCAATCTGAACTACAAGCATTAGAAGATGTTTATGTTAATAGACGCAAAGAATATGGAACTATAGTAAATCAACTAGATGAAATTTATCACAATGGTTTAGATAGCTGGAAAGCTAGAATAGCTAATATTAAACTTAACAATCCAAAAGAATAATGCCACTAACAAAAATACAATCACTAGGAATAACTGATGGCACAATAGTTGATGCCGATATTAATGCTAGTGCTGCTATAGCTACATCTAAATTATCTGGTGGAACTAATACTCCAGCTTTTTTTGTTTCAAAAAGTACATCTCAAACATTTGCCGACAATGTTAATACAAAAATTCAATTTAATCTTGAATTATTTGATTCAGATAATTGTTATGATAATTCAACAAATTATAGATTTACTCCAACTGCTGGAAAATATTTTATGTTTGCAAGTGTTCAATTATATTCAGGAAGTGCTGTAAGTAAGTTATTTAATGGAATTTATAAAAATGGTTCAAGAATAGCATATCAAGCATTAATATTAAATACTGCTGGTTTTAATGCAGGTGATGGACAATCATTAACAATATCAACCATTGATACTGCTAATGGAACAGATTATTACGAAATATTTGCTCAACAAGATAATAGTGGTGGTGGAACTGTAACAGTAGATTATGGTGCAACTGAGAGATATACTTTTTTTGGTGCATATAAATTAATAGGAGCATAATGGCAAATTTATCAACTAAAATAAAACTATACGCAAATAAAGAAGTAGATTTTACTAAAGATGTAAGATTACAAGACAACTCAGATGGCAAAGGAGTATTCATAGCTGAATGGAATCTAAATATTGCAAAACCAACATTAGCACAATTAGATGCTTATGAAGCACAAGCTAATAAAGTTGAAAGAATTAATAATATAAAAAGTCAAAGAGCAAATAACTATCCTTCTCTTGCAGATCAACTTGATATGCAGTATTGGGATAAAATTAATGGAACTAATAAATGGCAACAAGCCATCAACGCAGTTAAACAGAAATATCCAAAATAGATGGCTTATATCGGCAAACAACCAGTTGTAGGAAATTTTGTAAAGCTAGATGCTATAGTTACATCCGCTACAGCTACATACAATTTATTAAATGGTGGAGTTGCGTATTATCCACAAACTGCAAATAATTGTATCGTATCTTTAAATGGTGTTATTCAATCGCCAACTTCAGCTTATACAATATCAGGTTCAACAATAGTATTCTCAGATGCTTTAACTTCATCTGATACAATAGATTTTATTTTAGTATTAGGTGATGTACTTGCAATAGGTACTCCTAGCGATGGTACAGTAACTTCTGCTAAACTTGCTTCAGGAACTGTAGGATTAATAGCTTGGCAATCAGTTCAGACAACAGGATTTACAGCATCTGCTGGTAGAGGTTATCCTTTAAATACTACTTCAGCTGCATTTACAGTAACATTACCTGCAACTCCTTCTGTTGGAGATACAATAATATTATTAGATTACGCAGGAACTTTTGCTACAAACAATATTACATTAGGAAGAAATTCAAATAAAATTGAAGGTGGAACATATAATAAATCTTTAACAACAAATAGAGAAGCTGTAACTTTAACTTATGTAGATGCTACACAAGGTTGGGTTTCTTCTTCAGCTTCAAATTATGGAACACAATCAATAGACCCAATAACTTATTCAGCAGAATTTTTAGTAATAGCAGGAGGAGCAGGTGGTGGTAGTAGATGGCATGGTGGAGGAGGAGGTGCAGGAGGATATAGAAATTCATACTTAACAGAAACATCAGGTGGAGGTGGAAGTTCAGAAGAAAGTTTAACATTTTTTCAAGGAACAGTTTATACAATTACAGTTGGAGCAGGAGGTGCTGGTTCTTCTACTGAAGTTAGAGGTACAAATGGTTCAAATTCATCAATTTCAGGAACAGGATTAACTACAATTACTTCTACTGGAGGAGGAGGTGGAGGTTACTATAATGCAACAGGTTCAGACGGAGGTTCTGGTGGTGGAGCTGGAGGAGAAAATGGAACATCAGGATATGGTGCTGGTACAGCAAATCAAGGTTTTAGAGGTGGAGGAAATAATATTGTAAATGGTTCTGGTGGTGGTGGGGGTGGTGCTGGTGCTGTTGGTGCAACTTCAACATCTAATTATACAGGAACAGGAGGAACTGGTGGTGCTGGTTTATCTTCTTCTATAACTGGTTCTTCTGTTGGTAGAGGAGGCGGAGGAGGCGGTGGTGGCACAACAGTAGGAACAGCTTCTGATGGAGGTGGTTCTGGTTACAATAATGGCACAGCAAATACAGGTGGTGGGGGAAGTGGTGGTAATGGAAATCCATCTCCTGCAAAATCAGGTGGCTCAGGAGTTGTAATACTTCGTATGCCAACTGCTAATTATTCATCAACTACAACAGGTTCTCCAACAGTTACAACATCAGGTTCAGATACAATATTAGTTTATAACGCATCAGGAACATACACAGGATAATATATGGCACACTTTGCAAAATTAGGAGTAGGAAATATAGTTGAACAAGTAATTGTAGTTTCAAATGATATTGCAACTACTGAACAAGCTGGAGTAGATTTTATTAACAAACTTTACAATACAAGAGATGTTTGGAAACAAACTTCATACAATAATAATTTTAGAAAAAATTATGCAGGAATAGGTTATCAATACGATCAGACAAGAGATGCTTTTATTCCACCTAAACCTTTTAACTCTTGGATATTAAACGAAGATACTTGTCTTTGGAATGCACCAGTTGCTTATCCACAAGATGACAATAGATATACTTGGAACGAACAAACTTTATCTTGGGATTTAGTAGAATGATCCCTTATACTAACGAAGAACTAGAATTTATTAACAAACCAATATAAGGAGAACACTATGTTTAATTTTAATCCGTTTAAAATTCCTTCTTATAAAGAAGTTAAAGAATCAACTGAAAAGTTATATGCTGATTCTGTTAAATTCTTTGAAGAATGGGTTGAGGATGTTAAAAAGTATTTCAATAAAAAGTAAATGGCTAATACATATAAAAGTTATTTTGTAGATTTAACTACTACAAACAAAACTCTTATTTATACTGTACCTGCCCTTACAACTGCAATCGTTAAAACAATCCAATTAACAAATGAAACTGGTAGTATTAACGTACAGGTTTATGTTACTGATACATCTGCAGCTATTGAATATGAAATATCTCATTCAACAATGGCGGCTAGATCTACTGAAAACTTTGCTAAAGGTAGTATAGTTTTAGAAGCTGGTGATATAATAAAGATTCAGGCAGCAACTGCTAATACAGTTACTGGAGTAATATCAGTTTTAGAAATTTCATACGCATGATTGATCTTGTTGGTATACCAAAAGACAAAGTTGAATTATCATGGAATAAAGTTGAGCAATCAGTTACTGAAGCATTAATAAGATCTGGCGGTTATGCTAACTCAAATCATTTTAAAGAATGGTGTGCTGAAGGCAAATGTCAATTATGGATTCTATGGGATGCTGAAGAACCTATAGCAGAAAAGAAATATTATGGTGTTGTTATAACTGAGGTTATACAAAGACCATTGCAAAAATGTTTCTACATAAGGATAATGACTGGTCATCATAGAGAAAAATGGCAACATTTAATTAAGCATTTAGAAAAATTTGCTCTTGATAATAACTGTGATAAAATGGAATTAATAGCAAGACCAGGTTGGGAAAGAGTTTTAAGAAACTTTAGATATAAAAAAAGCCATGTGCTTTTAGAAAAACAATTAAAAAAAGGATAATATATGTCATTCGGTGGTGGTGGTGGAGGAGGTACTACAACTAGTACTTCACAAACAGTAGCAGAACCTTATGGTCCGTCTACTGGTAATTTAAATCAAATTTTAAGTGAAGCTCAAAATATTTATGCACAAGGACCATCTAGTTATGTTCCTCAGTCTGCATTAACATTAGAAGGCTTAGCAGCTCAAGAAGCTTTAGCTAGACAATCTAACACTCAGATTTCAGATACAGTTGCTGGTAAATATTCTAATCCATTTTTATCTCCTATTATTGCTCAAGCTGCACAAGATGTTTATACTGGTGTTAACGAAGCTTATTCTGGTGCAGGAAGAACTGCATCATCTCCAGTAGCACAAAGTCAAGTTGCTAAGAGTGTAGCTCAAACTGCATTACCTTATGCATTTAATTCTTATGAATCTGAACGTGCTAGACAATTACAAACTGCACAACAAGCTACTAGCTTAACTGGTGTAGGACAAACTTATGAAGATTATATTAGACAACAACAACAAGCTCCATATCAATCATTAGTGGAGTACGCAAATATTGTTAATCCTGTAGCTAGAGGTGGATCAACTCAAACTACATTCGGCCCTGCACCTAATAGATTAGGACAAGCAGCTGGAGGTTTCTTAGCTGGTTCAGCTATTGGTTCTCAATTGCCATCTATTGGTGGTTATTCAGGTGCTATGTATGGAGGACTTTTAGGTAGCATATTTGGCGGATTAAAATAATGGGTAGAATTTTTGAAGCAGCTGGTGATGTAGTAGATTCAGCTGTTGATGTTGTTACAGACAATAAAGAAATATTAGCAGCAATTGCTTTAGCATATGCAACTGGTGGTGCATCAGTACCTGCAGAAGCAGCAGCAACTACTGCAGAAGTAGCTACAGCAGAAGCAATAGCCGCAGAAGAAGCAGCAAGAATTGCAGCTATGGAAGCTAGTAAACAAGCAGCTATTGCAGAAACAATTAATGCAGCTAAAACAAGTGGTGAAGTAGCATTAGCTGGTAGTCCAGGATTTGTTCCAAATACAATGGCAGCTTCACAAGCTTATCCTACTTTAACAGGAGAAATTGGTAGAGGTTCTGCAGTATTTAACCCACCAACTAATATTGAAAGTGTTTATCCTGATCTTACTAATCAAGTAGCTACTAATTCTCAAATAGTTAATCAAGGAGTAACCCAACCAAATATATTTGAAAGAGGTTTAACTGCTGTTAAAGATGCAGGAACAGCTTTTGTAAATGATCCATTTGGATCTACATCTAGAGCTTTTGAAGAATACAGACCTAAAACTCCTGGTGAATATTTTACAACTGCTTTGACAATGTCTGCTGGTGGTAATATTATTAGTGCTTTACAAACTCCAGAACAAACAACTAAACCAAGATCTACAACTAATACATATTCAGGACCACAAGCTCCTAAGACATATGTAACACAACCAGCAACTGAGCCGCTTCCAGTAAGGTATGAAGCTGCAAAACAACAAGTTTCAAAAACTGTAGGAACTCCTACAAATGTTGGATTATTAGCAGTTAACAATAGTCCATTTTATGATTTTTTAAGAACTAACAATTTAAATAGAGGTATATTATAATGGCAGGAATATTTGATGATTTAAGAGAAAAAGGAAATGGAATACTAAGTGATCTTAATGATTACTTATTTACTGGTAAAGGAAGTACATTACCACAAGATTCATTTACTGATCCTGATACATCTGGTTTAAATTATCAAAGAGGTTTACCTGTAGATCCTACAGATAAAACTGCTGGTCAATATGGTGGTGTATTTGATAAAAGATTAAATCAATACCCTGTTGGGGAGTCTACTCCTGGGATGACTATTAATAATAAACCTTATGTTAATCCTAATGCTAAAGTTCCTAATCCACAGAACAATGCAGAAAATACATTCTTAGGTGCTGTCGGAGAATATTTTAACAATGCTCAAAAAACTTGGAAGGATAAAGGTGGATTTGATGCACTTATGTCTAACCCACAATTTGGTGTTGGACTATCACTATTACAACAAGCTAGTGAAGGTAAAACACTTGGAGCTAGTGCTTTAAAAGCTATGGTTGATGGTGGAGTTATATCTGAGGCTTATGCTAAAAAAATTGCAGCTAAAGGTAAAGTTACTGGACCTGCAACTGCTGCACAAATAGAAGCTGTTAAAGCTAAACTTGCTGCATCTGGATTAGCAGGTAGACCTAGTTATGGACAACAACTTCTTGATATATTTAAAGGAGAAAGTTCTGTTGCAAAACAAGAAATGGCTTATGGTGAAATTTTTAAAGCAGCTGAAAAAGCAGCTGAAGCTGATGCAAAAACAGGTAAGAAAGTTAATATAGATGATTATATTGAAGCAGCTACAATAGAATATATTCGTACTAAAGGTCAAATTGGTGGTGCTGGAACAACACTTACTGGTGAAAAAGCAATAACTAAAAAAACAGATGAGTTTAGAAAAAAAGCAGATATAGCTGGTGCAAGACAACTTGGTGGCCCAGTTACTCAAGGTAAAGCATACTTAGTGGGTGAAGTAGGACCTGAAGTATTTATACCTAAAGAGACAGGTAAGATTGTATCTACTGATGACTCTAAAATAATTAATTTATTACTAGAATCTAATCCTCAACTTAAGAATGTTTCTCCAGCTAGAGCTGAGAAGATCTTACGTAATAGATTCCCTGATTACTTTGAATAGATATGAAAATAATTAAAACAAGATTTAATATAACTAAATTACCAGCAGGTAAAGTAGTGCGTCAATTTGATATTGATAATATAGCTGAGAAATCTTTTGTTAAAAAGTTTGGTGATAAACCTGCATACATGGGTTATGGTATGGAAGGTTCTGGATCATTAGCTGCAAGAGACTATGCAGAAAAAGTTGCTAATAGAGTTTACTTTAAAAAATTAAAGTCTGAATTAACTAAGACTAGAAAAATTACAGCTACTGGAGTAAAATCATTAAAATCTTCTGGCACTAAAATTACTAAAACTGGACTTCGAATTGGCAAAGCTAGAGGTGCAATGAAAGCTGATATTATAGCAAGAACTGAAGCTGATACAGCTATGGATAGAATTATGGAAAGATATACTACTAGAAAAGCTAAATCATTTAGATCTGCTGAAGTTAAACCTAGATTTATTTCTAATGAGAATAAAGCTGCTATGGGATTTACTACTGAACGTAAATTTGCTCCTAGTGCTAAAGTTGCAACACAAGAAGATATATATGCTCTAGCAAGATCTGAACGTAAAGTTAAATATAAAAAACCTAAAATTAAAACTAGTAAGTCTAATTTTCAAACTGAATTTAAATCATACATAAGCAAAGAATTTAAACTGTAATGGCTAATCCTTTAAGGACTACTGAGTTAGCACTTAATGATCCTATTAAAGATTTAAGTGATGGACTTAAAGATCCATCACAAAGACCTCAAGAACAAGAACCTCCAGGATTTTTTAGTTCAATACGTAATCCAGTAGAATTATTTTTAGAAGAATCTATACCAGCTTCATTATATCAGTGGGCCACAGGTAATACTAAAAAAAAACAAGCACAAGATGCTTTAAAGTTTTTAGAACAACATCCTTATTTACAGAACGCACCTCGCTATAAAGAAGCAGAACGTATATATAAAAAGTTTGGTTACTTACTTGATGAAGGTACTCAAGAGTTTAGTGGTGATCAAATGGTTAAAATGGTTAAGCAATATCCATCAGTCTTTGGAGCTGAATTAGTTAATATGATGATTGCTGATCCATACTTATTCTTATTACCATCTGTTGCTTATGCAAGACTTGGTAGAGGATTATCTAATTCAATTAAACTTAAATACGCAAAATCTTTTAAAGCTGTTAAATTAACCGCTGAAGAACAAGCACTAAAGCAAACAGCTAATGCTGATATTCTTTATGGTGCTATGGGTTCAGTACTTACTCCTTTAGCATTTTCTACTGCTACGCAGTTAGGAGAACAAGGTGTTGTTTCTGGTAGTCGTACTACACTTGAAACTACAGTAGGGGCTACTGCAGGATTGTTATTAAGTGGTGGTCTAGCTGCTATCTCAGGACTTGCTACTAAAATTGCAAATATTAAACCTAATATTGTTAATAAAGCTACTAATAATATTATTGCTAATAGCGAAGAAGATCTTGCTAAATTATTTGATTACAATGAAAAGACTGGTAACTTCGAATATGTTGATAAAATATTTAATGAAATCCAAACATTACAAAAAGATATTGATCCTAAGTTACAAGATGTAAGTTCACAAGAAGTTTTAAATTTTCACAAACGTAGTATTACTGCGTTAGCAAGACCAATCATTGAGAATGGTGTTAATGCTTCTAAAAATAGTGCAATTAAAAATGCAGCTAGTTTAGGTGCAGTATTTGCAACAGGATCTTTCTTAACTGCAGATGATGAAAAAGTTGCAGCAGCAGGTCAAGGATTTATATTAGGTGCTTCTATATATGGAGCTGCAAAGATTGTTAATAAGTTTTTAAAATCACCTACAGAAAAAGTTACAACTGCAATTCAAAAAGATTATGAAGATGCTATTAATGCCATAGATATAGCTAATCATAAATACTATAGTCATGTCTCTCAACTTACTGGTAAATTACAAGAGTTAATTCCTGATCCACAAAGTGGCAGAAAAATATTTCATTACATACAACAAACTGAATTAGCTCCTGGTAGAAAAATTAAATTAAGTGATCTTAACCCAGATGAGAAATTAGGCTTAAATGCTGTACGTGATATCTTTAAACAATTTGAAGATACACTTAAAAATACTGATGAACCATTACTACGTAATGTAAGAGAAAATTACTTACCTATAATCTGGAATGAATATCCAGGATCTAACCCAGAAAAGTTTATTAACTTATTTAATAGTAAAGTTTATGGGCCAAGTAAAAATTTTAGATACTCTTTCAAACGAATCTTTGAAGATATTAATGAAGGATTAAAAAAAGGTTTTAGAATTAAACCTGGCATGGACAATGCAGTTACCTTGCTTAAAATCTATTCTATAGCAGCTGGTAAAGCAGTATCTACTAGAGCATTATTAAAGAATTTAAGAACAACTAGTATTCCTGGAGTTAACAAGTCTCCATTTATTGCAGTAACAAATGATGAAATTATTAGTATTATGCGTGGTGCATATGCTAAAGAATATGTAGATTTCCAACATCCTTATATTAATGGGAATCAATCTGTTAAAGTACATAAAGCTATTGTTGCTCCACTTAAAATGATCTTTTCTGCAGAAACAGAAAATCAATTCATTACCGCTATGTTTAATACTAACTTAGTAATGAAACGATTAGCTGTTGGATTCTCATTCTTTCATGCTGGTGGATTAATTGAAAATGCTTTCTTTACTGGTTTAAGTTTTAAATCTATAGGAGCAATATTAAATCCAAGAACTACACCAGATATTATTAAAGCAATTGAAAATCCTACATTAGAATTTAAAGACTTCCCATTATCTAAAATAACTAAAGACCAAATACAAGCTTATGGATTTAATGATGTATTTGAATTTGCAAGATCTGCAGGATTAATAGTAGATAAAGCAACTACTGACCAAGCTCATGATAGATTTTATTCTATAGTCAATAGAACTACTTCTGGTATTAATAATTTATTTGGTTACCACTTTGGTACAAAAACTATAGGTAGAACTAAAAAAGTATTTGAATGGTTTGATCGTGTTACATGGGATAGAGTTTATACTGGAGCTAAACTATTCTCGTTTTTAAAAAACTTTGAAAGATTAGCAAAGCCCGGAGATCAGACTTTTAATATATATGCTAATGCTCGTATTGCATCTAGAGTTACTAACGATGCTTTTGGTGGTATCAACTGGTCACAAATTACACAAGAAATACAAAATCCATTATTTAAAAAATTAACTCAAACATTATTTCAACCTGGATCTAGAGGTTATTTACAATTACTTCTATTTGCTCCTGATTGGACTATATCTAATCTTAGAATTGCATTTAAAGCTTTACCTTTATTTGAAAAGAATCCTGATGCTAGAAGATTATACCAGTTATATTTTGCAAGAACTGCAATTATATATGGTACTATTGGTAGTGCTTTAAACTATATATTCTCAGGTCATAGTTTATTAGATAATAAAGATCCAACAAGAATTGACTTAGGTGATGGTGATGTACTTACATTTTCTAAACAATTTATGGAACCATTTGATTGGGTAACTAATCCTTATGGTACTGGTGTTAAAAAACTTGGCTCACTACCTAAAACAGTAGTAGAAGTTTTAACTAATAAACAATACTTAACTAGTAAGTGGTCTCCACGTATTACTGAATATGATGATAATAATATTACAAAAGCTGTTAAATATGGCGGACAAGTAGGTAAAAAGTTCTTACCTATATGGGTACAACAAGCAACTGAAACAATTGAAAAAGGTTTAATTAAAGATGGTATATCTGTCGACCTTGCTGCTGACGTAGCACTCAATTGGTTCTTAGGTCAAACGGGGCATCCTAAATATAAAGCTCCACGAACAAGCGATTACAAACTACAAGGTTTAGTAAGAAATCCTTACGAAACATTATTTTAATGAATGACAATATAGAAGCAAAACTTTTAAACATCAACAATCGAGTTGATAAAGTATCTCTAGATATAGAGATTATTAAATCAAACCATTTAGCTCACATAGAAAGTGATATAAATAGTCTTAATTTTAAAACCGACAGAATAGAAGATAAGGTTGATAAAACCTATTGGATATTACTTACTGCAGCTGGTGCATTTATAGGAATTTTATTAGTTAATATATTAAGAATACTTTAATCTACCTATACTTGTTTAACAAATATTAGTATAAGTACTTACTATGAACAAATCAATTTTAGTAATTAGTGATACTCATATTCCTTATCATCATAAAGATTTAATACCTTTCCTTGCTGCTATAAAAAAGTTTTATAAGCCAGATCGAATAGTACATATTGGTGATGAATTAGACAAACACGCATTATCATTTCATGATAGTGATCCTGATCTTCCTAGTGCTGGAGACGAATTAAAAATTTCATTACCTTATATTAAAGCTATTGAAAAATTATTTCCAGTAGTTGATCTATTAGATTCTAATCATGGTAGTTTAGTATTTAGACGCAGTCTTAAATATGGAATACCTAAAGCTTATCTTAGACACTATAATGAATTTTTACAAGTTAGTAATAAGTGGGTATGGCATGATGATTTAATTATAGAGACTAACAATGGTCCTGTATATTTTTGTCATGGTAAAATGGCAGATGTGCATAAGTTAGCACAGTCTATGGGTATGTCTTGCGTACAAGGACATTATCATTCCTCATATTCTATAAAATATTATGGTAATTCTTTAGGATTATATTATGGATTACAAGTGGGTTGTCTATTAGATAAAGACTCTCTAGCATTTCGTTATAATAAAACGCAACGTGCAAGACCTATTATTGGATGTGCAATAATATTAAATGGTTTGCCAAAGCTATTACCTATGATTTTAAATAAGTCTGGTAGATGGGTAGGTAAGTTAATTGTCTAAACAAGTAGGTGGTTCACACTATAAAAATTTTAAGATCGAACCAATTGAATTTATAAATAAGAACAATCTTCTATATGCAGAAGGTAATGTAATTAAGTACGTTTGTCGTCACAAGTATAAAGGTAAACTTGTTGATATTAAAAAAGCTATTCACTATTTAGAGATAATTATTAAACGAGATTATGAAAAAAAAAAGCACAGTAAATAAGTCTGGCAATTATACTAAACCAACTTTAAGAAAAGGATTATTTCAATCTATTAAAGCTAGAGCTGTTATGGGTACTGCTGCTGGTCAATGGTCAGCTCGTAAAGCTCAACTATTAGCTAAGACTTATAAAGCTAAAGGTGGTGGATATAAATGATTTCTAAAAGACAAAAAAGTTTAATGGATTGGGGTTCTCAAAAATGGAGAACTAAATCTGGTAAGCCATCATCACAAACTGGTGAACGATACTTACCTACTAATGCTATTAAAGCTTTAAGTCCTGCTGAGTATGCAGCAACTACTAAAGCTAAAAGATTAGCTAAGAGTAAAGGTAAACAATTTTCTAAACAACCAAAGAGTATTGCTAAAAAGACTGCGAGATATAGATGAGACGTGAAACAATAATGCCGCCTAAAAATAAAAAATACTTTAGACCAACTAAATCTGGAGCTGGTATGACTAGAGCTGGAGTACAAGCTTATAGAAGATTAAATCCAGGATCTAAACTTAATACTGCTGTTACTGGTAATGTTAAAGCAGGAAGTAAAGCAGCTAATAGAAGAAAGTCTTTTTGTGCTAGATCTGCAGGTCAATTAAAAATGTGGCCAAATGCAGCTAAAGATCCTAATTCAAGATTACGTCAAGCTAGACGTAGATGGAAATGTTAATATGATACCAATGTTAAGTGCTATTGCACCTCTTGCTAAAATACTTTTTAGTACAATTGAAAAAGCTGTACCAGATAAAGATTTGCAAGAACGATTAAAAGCTCAATTAAATGAACAATTACTTAAATCTTCTACTGAAGAATTAAAAGCAGCTGCATCTATTGTAGAAGCAGAAGCTAAAGCTGGATGGTTTGCTGCATCATGGAGACCATTGCTTATGTACGTTCTTATATTTGTTTTAGTATTTAATTATATCTTTGCTCCAGTTATTAAAATGATTAGTGGACATATAGTAGGATTTGAATTGCCCGGAGATGTATGGACTCTTTTACAAATAGGTCTTGGAGGATATGTGGTGGGCAGAAGTTCTGAATCTATTGCACGAACATTAGCTAATAGACCTAAAGAGTAATGAGATTAAGTAAAGATTTTACACTACAAGAATTAACAGTTTCTGATACTGCAGCTAAACATGGTATATCTAATATACCAAACCAAGAACAAATTACTAATTTAGTTTTGCTTTGTCAATTTATATTACAACCTATTAAAGAACATTTTAATAAACCAGTTATAGTTAATTCAGGATATAGATCTCCTGAACTATGTTTACTTGTTAACTCTACAGTTACATCTCAACATACTAAAGGACAGGCAGCAGACTTTGAAATTAAAGGTGTGTCTAATAAAGAGTTAGCTGATTGGATAGTTGCTAATTTAGATTATGATCAATGTATATTAGAGTATTGGATTAAAGAAGAACCTAATAGTGGGTGGGTCCATTGTAGTTATTCTTTTGATCTTAGTCGTAAGCAATATCTTAAAGCAGTTAAGACAGATAAAGGAACTTTATATTCCCAGATTTCTTAATCTGTATAGGAAGTTTTGGTAAAACAATTTTATTTGTAGCTTTTTAATCTTTATAGATTTCCTAATACATTCTTTACAAATCATATATCCTGTAAGTCAATTTTAAATTTACGTTTACTTATCTTTGTTAGATAAAGCAACTCAGTTTGTCTTTCAGTATATTGCATTAAACCTCTTTCTCTTGCTTTAACAAATGCATCACGAATATGTATTGGATTAAACCCTGCATAATCACATATAGTTCTATAGTCTTTACCAAGATCTAAGAACCAATTGATTGCAGATTCTTTATTACGCATATGAATCATAGTAGTGCCTGTGTAATGGGCATCTTCTAATGCTTGTGTTATTATAGCTCTAAATAATCTTTGTTCAGGTAATGAGGAGTGTACATTATAATTCTCCAACATCTTTAATAATCTCGTATGTTATGCGATCTTTATTTAAAGAATTTATTTTTAAATCTAATTCTTCTGGTGTTAATACATTAAATTTTTCGTAAGCCATTAAATCATTATCAGCTTCTATTATAACTGATCCTTGTACATACACAGAACCAGTTACAATAAACTTATATTTCATATATTATTTTTACGTCTTGATGCTTCTAGTGTTCTCCAAACATCTATAACTAAACATTCTTTAGCTCTTTTGTTTTGAGTAATACCAACCTTCTCAGCTAATGCTTGTTTCTGTAATATGTATTCTCCATATATATCTGAAGCATAATAAGATTGTTCTTTAATAGAATATGACTTATCTAATTCATTAGAAATAATATGCATTCCTTTGTCTCTTTTTTGTTTATCTTTTAAATATTCTAAACCTGCGGAAAGCTTTGCATCTTCTTCATCTGTATCAGCTAAGAACTTTAAAGCTTCTTCTAATCTTTTTTCATTAATCATAATTTTATTTGTTTATACACCCCTGTACTAACTAACAGGGAGACTACTAAAAAAATACAAGGGTGCATATGTTGTTAATTAAAATGGTGCTTTTTCAGAACCATCTTCTTGTGTAGCAAGAATATCTCTTACTACTTTATCACAAGCTGCATATACATCAGTATATTCCTGAATACTTCTGCTAGGAAGAATACTAGATAGTAAATTTGACATTGTTAATCTATATTTTTCTGCCCAATTAGTATTGGCAGTATTCATAGGATATGTTTTTGTAGCTGCTGCTGGTGCAGTATGACCATTTGTTTGCATAGATTCTCCTTGTTCTGTAGGTTGACTTAATGATATTGGTTCAATCTTAACACAAGATTGGTTATTGCTTCCTGGTTTTTTAATTACATAACCAGTAACTTTAACTCTATCAAACTTATTTATATGACGACAGCTTTGATCTACATATAATTTACGTTCTGATTTATCATCTAGTGATACAGACAACCAGTACTTAACTGGGTTCTCTTTGTCATGGATATCTTTAATACCCTGTACTACTGCTTCATATGTTTCCGTGTTCTGCATGTTTTGTTTTCCTCGTTTGTTTATGTTTTGCATTATATTACCTATTTTTTGCATTGTTGAACTATACCTACTTCCAAGCTTTTTGCCAGATATCTTTTGCAAATTGTTTAAGTTCGGTATCTCCTTTACCCCATCTAAAGTTATCTAGGGTTAGTGGGTACATTCTAACAATATCTTCTTTGGTTTTAGCTATTGAAGTTATAAACTCTATAGTCTTAAAAGTTTGAATCATCATAGCTAACTGATCTTCTTCTAGATGTTCTAGTTCGACAGTCTCAGTGTCAGAATGAGAACAATATAATAACATCGTTGGTTTCTTAAATATATCTTTATATAAGAATTGTTGTCTTAGATCAGATTGTTTTGGGTACCAGTTTTTATCTAACTGGCCAGACTTTAATCTTTTAAGATATGCAGTAGCTTTAGTATCTACTATAAAATCTTTGAATTCAAAATCTGTTACACATTTGATATCATGTTTTAAACCATATGGTTCTCCAGATACTTGGAGTTCTTTTTGGTATGATACTATGTCTCCAAATCCTATTAAAGTATCTTTGAAACGTACAGCTATTTTAGCTGTCATTTCGTATTCGTCATCTTCTTCAGTACCACCTAATTCTAGAAATGTTTTCTGAGTGAATTTATGAATGTCATCTTCTTCATATTGTTCATTCTTAATTGCGTTCATAGCTCCTGCTTCTGCTGCAGTACCCATGATCATTCTAGCATTTGGTTTACTTTCAAATGCGTATAACTCATGCACTATCCAATGTGGTGGTGAATCAATAAATGAATTACCTTTACTAGCACTATGCCTGTAATCTTTATCTAATAACATTTAGTCTCCTATGGTTAATAATATACAATGTTTTATTTCAAATCACTTTGATATTCCTATCAAAGTAATCAAGGGACAACAAGAATTTAATAGTAGTAAACATTATAACTACTACAATATATCTATGTTGTTATCTTACATTTTAAATCCTAGTAAAAAGTACGGATTTAAAAGTATCATTCACAGATTGCATAATTGCACTTCTACAAATAGAGTGCAAAGATTATACAAACAGTATAATAACAATCCTGAATTTCAATTAATAATTGATAAATTAATCGAATTATTTTATAAGAGTGAATATGCTATCACGACCAGAAGTAATAACTCGAATAGTAAACAAGACCTGCGTTCTATTTAATATTAGAGAATCAAGATTAGAATATATGTTTCATCGTAAACATATTTCTGAAGCTCAATATATTTCTGGATCACGATACAGAAGATTATGTGAGATTTCACAACTTGGTTCTGGTACTTCTAACATGCAACCTAGAATGGATGGTTACTATGATGCCATGCTATCACGTGTTGGAGCTTTGTCTGAGCTTGTTAAGATCTCCCAAGAAGTAGGACCAGAAGCTATACAACTTCTTAAGTTTTATTGTTGGGAAAATTATTCTATTAAAGAACTTTCTAAGTTACTACATATTAGTAAAAAGAAACTTTCATATAGAATACAAGAGAGTCTTTCCAGACTTGCTATTTATTTTGGTTATATTAAAGTACGTAATACTATAAAAGGTATTGGTGCAAAAAATCAAAAAGTTTAGATCTGAAAAGTATTTAAGATGGGTAGCTTCACTACCTTGTTTGCTTTGTTTACATAACGAATGTCAAGCTCATCATATTACTATAGCTGAGCATAGAGGTTTTGGTCAAAAGGTATCTGACAATTTTGTTATACCTTTATGTTGTACTCATCATCACCAATTACATATGGTTTCTGAACGTAAGTTTTGGCATATTCTTGGGATAACTCCTATAGATTATGCTAATAGTTTGTTTGATATATATAATAAAGGTGAGATAAATAACGATATTTTAATTAATCAAACTATCTACAGTAAAGTTTTACCATTACTTAAAGATCACGTTGACTTTATATGTAGTCTCAAAGTATAAAGGTATTTATCATTCGAATTCTTGTTTTTAAATCATGGTTAAAATACTTAAATTCAAAAAGAAATCTTTAGCTGATAACTTCATACAAGAAGTTAACCCAGACAAGATTGCTTCTTTTGTTCAGAAAGATAACCCTAAGATGCCTGGTAAGATAGTTGATGCTATGGCATTAGCTATGATTTATACTACATACTTACAGTTGCTAATAGATGAACAATCTATTTCATCTGATGATATAGTTTTTGCTGGATCATCATTTCCATTTGGAACAGATGCCAAAAAAACTTACCACTAAATTTCCATATAAAGAAATTGTTAATACATTAGTTTGGTATGATGCCAACTCTAAAACAGGTTGGATTGGTATAAAAGAATTTAAAGATTTAAAGCCATCACTTTGTTACACAAAAGGTTGGATCTTTGAGGAGACTCAAGATTATATTAAAACCTTTAGTACTTATTCTATTGATCCTGAAGATAACAGTATAGACTTTGGTGAAATACTTTGTATTCCAAAACGCTGGTTAAAACTCAGGTAGTTTTTTTAAAGGATCAGTAATATCTTGATCTTCAATATATTCAATACCTTCTAACCAAGCCATTTCTTTTTTAGTTTCAGTAATTTCTTTCTTCACTAATACTTTTGCTTCATCAAGTTTGCTTACCAAGACTGGAAAATTCTGTTCGTATATTCCATAAATGTATAAATCACTTATAGCAGATGCTACTCTTGATAAGCCTTTAAATCGTTTTTGCAAACGAGTATGTCTTGAATCATCAAACATTAATCTGTGCCACCGATTTTAATATCTTCATCAGGTAAATGTTGTTCACCTTCTAACTTAGCAATACGTTCTTTTAACTTCTCTATTTTCTTTTTTAAAGACTCTCTTTCGTTTAATAGTTTATTAACATTTGCTTGAAGTATTTTTGTTTTTGGATCTACATTCATAGTTGGTTTATTTTTTGTTGGTTAGTATTATTTTGTTCTTCTGTTTTAGTCATAAAATCTACTAATACAGCTTTGTCATCATTATCTATATAATTATTATCAATACAATTTTTTATATTACTAATCAATAACGATAACGCAGTTATTTTTTGCTGCTCTCTATAGAGCATCTTTTGAAAGGTATCACTCATGTTCTTGATCCTAATTTTTTTGTATCTGCCACACATGATTTGCCCTCGTTATATATTATGGCTACATTTCCTGCAATATAATCTCCTGGAATACATTGATGTCCAGTAGCTTCTTGCCAATCGTACCATAAGTCCGTAGCTATTTCATTATATTTAATAGACTCTTTCATTTTAGATTCTTCATCACAATACATATCCATAGCTTTATTATCAACCCAGCATTGTTGAATCTCTATCGTTGTACATTCTAACAACGGATATAAATCTTGAAATGTTGGTTTTTTTTCAAACATAATCACTTTTTGTTCTCTTGGTTCTGCAACCAATACTACTACTTTGTACATTGTTTGTTCTCCTTTTGTTTATCTATTAATTATTAATATCCACATTGCTAATAGTAATATTATTATTACTATCACAAATACGTTTAATATTATCATAACTTATTTGTTCTCCTTTTGTTTTGTTTCTATTAAGTAATTACGAATTAATACTTTAATAACACCGGACATTGTATATCCGTTTTCTGCACAATAAGATTTAAACTCTTTATACAAATCGTCAGTCAATGTTATTCCTAGTACTCCGTATCTATTAACCCATTTACGTGAAGCTTTTATATCTAGTTCTGTATTTATTTTATTTATATCCATTATTCTTTCCTAATAGTTAATTCATCTATATTTAATATAGTGAAACTGTTTTGATATATTGGCATCCAATCACCAGTACCATAGGTACGTAGTTCTTTTAGAGCCTTAATACTTGCATCGTTTAAATTATCTGCATCTATAATTTTGCTATATCTGCCAGACTCTTGAATTGTTATTTCATATCTAGGCATATTTCTTTATCATTTTAGTTATTAGTTTAAGCATAGCTTGATCTTTGATAAATTCTTTACCATAATAATTACCACCCATATCTGTTTTGTAATTACTTCGGTTAGCCCAGAATATATCGTACTTCCATGATATCCATGTTTGATTTATTAGTTCTTTATTTAGTTGTTTTATTTTCATATTATTAGTTCATCTTTATCGTCAAAGTTTACATCATTATATGTCTTAGCTGTTGACCATGTTTTTTTATATTTTTTTAATACAGCTCTTAAGTATCTGTATGTTTTTATATCTTGTCTTGATGGAACCATATGCCCCATCATTTCTAAAGTTAACAAATAATTTCTTATAATTTTATAAGCATTATTTATATATATAACTTTAATCTTTAATTTTTGATCCATATACATGTATACATAAAAACTTCATTACCTTTATAAAAGGTTGCTTGTTGTTTTTTATGTTTATAATTTGTTATAGATTTACTATATACTAATTTTTGGAATTCATTATCACAATCTTTAAAGGATGTGGAATTTACTTTACTAAATTCTAATGTATTTCCGTTCATTAACATTATAAGCAAAACCATTGTTTGCATTAATCTAAATACTTTCGTAGTTTATATTTGACTATATCAACCCAGTCGTAAAATTCCTTAAAGTAATTACGATGTGTCTTATGTCTTGTTTTTTTAATTTCATCAAAAGCTTCTCTAGTAGCTTTATCTAAAATTTTAAGTTGTTTTATTGGATTGACCATTTGTCCTTTCAACAAGTTCGGTAGTTGCCTGTGGCTCTACAGAACTAGTTAGTTTCTCTCTAATCTTTTCATGCAAAACTTTTTGCCATTTCTGATTAGTTTTTTTATCGGAATAGGTTAACACTTCAACGTGTTTATCTAACCACTTTTGCAATTGATCTTTCATCATTTTTTTTGTTCTCGTATATTTTACTTAGGTTGTTTGCTTTTGCCATCCACTCAAGTGATGTCATATTTATTAACCAATCAGATACTGATGGTATAAATCCACAATCTTCTTTGACGTGTTGTTCAGCAATAAGTTTAACTGGAACTTTCTTCCCAGTTTGTAATACTATGTAGTCACCAAATTCGTTCATACATTCTTGTATTCCTAACGAATGGTGTCTTAATGCTCTATGCCTGAAGTCAGGATGGAAAGCTTTTGTATAATCAAACCAATTATGAATTGGTAGATAATCATCTATGTTTCCACCCCATTTACTTACACTTGATTGAGCATGATATACTGGTGTTGCCATTATGCTGCATCCTTTTTAGTTAAGTGAACTTCGCCTTCTGCTTTTATTTCTTGATATTCTTCGATGGTTTCATTACCAGTCATTTTAAATTTGCCTGTTAATACATCTATTGTGACTTCTCCGTCTACACTATATTCACCAGCGAATGATCCAAATCTATCTAATGCACCTAATTTATAAAATATAGTGCTTAGATCAAATGATTGAAGATTTGCATATTTATGATCTTCGTAATAAAATATATCTTGTTTAACGACATCTTTTTTACTATTTAATGTTTCTGATTTTACTAATGTAGTTTCTACATAAGTATAATTTTCACAATCTTTTAAAGCTACTTCTTCTTCCTTATTATTTAAGTAAGTGAATGTGTCATAGCCACCTTCGTCATGACCTCCTGAAAACGTAGCATTTATGTATCTTATACCTAATTTTATAAACTCAGGTTTGAAAGCATCAAGAAAATTGCTTACATTTTGCTTGTTTACTCTTTCACATATCTGTGCAACCTTAGTATAGTGTGATAATTTCTTATCGTGTTTTATTGTTTCTAAATGTTTTATAGTTGTATATATCATAGTTTTTTATTTTGTTGTGGGCATTGTTTATAGAGTGTTAATTCACTCACCAGGAATAATTTTAATTGGATTTCCTGGATGGTACTTAAACCCTTGACTCCCAAACCCACTATTTGTTTATTTATTTAATTGAAGCATAGCTTTTGGAGCTTGTACTTCAATTTTAGCTTTTTTAAATGTATGCCCAAGATATTTCCAAACATCTTGTATGCTTTGACCAGAATATAAAATATTCTGAGCTTCTTCTTGCATTACATCTAAAACTATTTTTTCTTTAAACTTATCTGATCTTTCAATAAGTTTTTGTGTTTCGTCTGCACATTTCTCACGTAGATAATATTTAACATTATCTACATTTTGAAACCAATCATCAGACTTATTATTTAATCTATCAGAATTTGAAGAATCTTGATCCCAACGTCTCAATGTTCTCCATTTCTGAAGTTCTTCTTTGATTGATTCAGCAGCTACTCTAACTGCTTTACGTAACTTATCTTCATAAGTGTCTTTGCTATCTTGAAACTTTTCAAGTTTTTCTTTAGCAGACTCTAAATCTTTCAAAGATTTTTCAAGATTTAATTTTTGTAAAAAACCTTTAAAGTTTTTTTCTATTTGTTTGCTAGTTTCTAGATGTATTTCAGATTCTATTTTTTTACGTCTATCGATAAATTTATCTTTGACGTATTTTTCTAAATACTCTAGTTCGTTTTTTCTGATAGGTATCATATTTCCTTTTTTTGTTAGGGTACCGATCACCTGTAGGTTCAATCAATACCCTATTTGTTTATTTATGCTGATTGACTTAAATCTACTGATTGCTCAGATAGTCTTAATAAGTTCTCAGCTGTTTCTTTAGTTGACTCACTTTTATCCATTCTTGCACATGCTCGAATGAATATCGTTGTAGCAGAAGTTTTTTGTCCCATTGGGTCCAATGCTGCCAATATCTTATTGCTTTTTACAGCAACATGACATCGTGCTAATACGTTTGCGTAATAGTCGCACATTTTACCATACTTCTCGTCTACTCTTTCGCTTTGTGGTCTAGTCAGTTTTTCTGTTGACATCTTTATCTTTCTTCCTGATTTCAAATGGAAATTCCACTTTGTCAGGCATATTGTTAATTACAGCATTGAAAAATCCAATGCCGATTCTCACAGGTAGTGTAAGAATTTTTATTGTTTCATCTCTTATTTTGTCGATGTTTTTCATATTTTTTATTTAACCTTTCTAGTTTTGTTTGAGTTTCACGATACTCTTGTGCAAACTCTTTTGTTCCGGGAATTGGATCCACATCACGTGTGAGCCAATCCCATCCTTTTTTTGTAACAATCCCCAATACAGTAAAAGTTACGAACTTAAATACTTGTATTAATGGATTCATTGTTACCTTTCTGTTTTTCTATTTCTTTAAATTTTTCTGTCGTTCTACCTAAATCATGTACAGAATTATCTATACATTCTTCTGGTGATCTTAAGAAAAGATTAAGATCTAGAGAAAACTTTTTTGCTATACTCAACAAATGACCACAACGCATACGATCTATTCCATTCTCGTATTTATGATATTGTTGGTATCTTACCCCCATTATCTTTGCCATTGAGGTCTGTGTTTGTTTGAGTCTTTTTCTCAGCAGATATAAATGCTTTGCTATTATTATATCTGTTTCGCTTTTTATCATGTATCTCCTTTGCAGTTCCAAATAACGATTTTAATACAAACAACTCTCGCTTGTCGGAGTTGCTTTGTGACGTTACCACTCTTATCGTATTTGGTTCTTTTGAGTTATTATTTAGACGGATCACAACTAAATATCCCATTCTAGGATATATTATTTCTTGATACGTCATATGCTCGATACAAGGAGTCCACCATTTCATTCTTTCTTGTTGTATAAAACCTGTAAATTTCAGGTTGTATACCATTTCAAGAGATCGTTTTAATGGCACTCTCCTGTTTTTGAATCGATTCTTTAATGTTATTACGTACATTACTTTCTATCCATTTCTGAAGTTCACAATATAATTTATATTTGACTTCGCTGTCTCCTAAGGCATCTATCAATGCCAATAGTTCTATAGCTTGTTTATGTTTATCAATCATTGTTTGATTTCCATTTTGTATAGTCTCATGTTAATATCTTCTAATTTTTGAGCTACTCTCATTATTTGAAGATTAATATTTTGTCTTTCTTCAGTCTCACGCATAAATTGTACAACTAGTATTAAAAATAATACTGTTTGTATTAGTATTAATGCTATCATCATGATTGTATTTGTTTCCATTTTTTTTATTTGGTTAATGATCTAACTTGTTATAAATTAAATCAACTGTTAGGAATGTCTAGACAGTTTACAAGACCGTGTTTCCTAACAATTCATATAATTTTATTATTTAGTTAACCCCTGCACTAGACAGGGGCTAACGATTTTTGATTTATTCAGCAGTTAATCTTACTGCGATATCTTTTAATAGATTCTCTATGCTTTCAAGTTTTTCATCTTGAGCAATCAATCTATTATGAAGTACTTTAGGTATTAGAATACCAGCTTGTACTTTCTTTACGTAGTCACTATTCATGTCTATTGGTTTGTTTACATACTCAGTCATTGTCTCTCCTTTTGTTTAGTTATTTTGGGTTAATACCCAATCACTTGTGTTGGGTTATTTACCCTTTCTTTCTTGTTCTTTTCTATACTCAATATCAAATTCTCTTTGCTCTTTGAAATTCATATAGATGTTATAAGCGATCATAAAGACCGCCAATAACAGACCAAGACATACTATCGTAGCTATTACTACATATACTATATTCATACTAACTCCTCATTAGGTCTAATCATTCTTTCAAAGAAAGTCTGATTGCTATATATTACGTTGTATTTATTATATTCTTCCCACGTTAAGTCATCTACAGTTCTATTATGGTTATCTAGTAACCATTGTTGGAACTTACTATTATTTTCATAAGTCATTTATTATCCTTATCTGTTGGGAATAGTTTATCTGCGATTTGTTTAGTTTTATAAAAAACAGCGGCAGCACTCACTATTTGAATTAATAACCATATACTAGCTAATATAATCAATAAGGTAATCATTACTTCTTACCTTTCTTAGATCTAATAACAAATCTAGTTAGATAGTTCTCAAACTTTCTATCATGATTATGTGGTTTCTTGCTAGGTGTTGGTATTGTAGGTATATCTGATACATTAAATAGCTCTAATTGTATCACCTTTTCCTGTGTATTATTATACATACTTTCTCCTTTAGTTAGTTATATCAGGGAGATAATAGATAATTATAAATCAATTATCAGTTGCGTTCCCGATCACTAGTGGCGGGAACAGCAACGACATAACAAACAACCAACAATTATATATTCTATTCAGAAGTAATTGATGATAAGACGAAGAAGTGTAGGGTTTTACATGAACCCTCGCACAATGTAGTATAACAATGCTACAAGATAAAAGGGGGGTTTTGTATAGATCCCTATAACATTAACAACAACAACATAAACACAAAGGTAAAATATGGCACTTCCAATATTAGCAGGTATATATCCTGCATTAGCAAGATTTGGTTATGGAGTAGCGAGAGCTATTAGACCAAGTAAGGTAGCATCAGCTATCTCTAAATATACCCCTCAGGCAATCAAGGATATCGAATTTTCTCCGACAATTGCAAAAGGTGTAGAAGGAGCAAAGCAAAAAGTTTCTAGCGGTTATAGAAGCTTATACGCAGGAACTCTAGGTAGCGAAACTAAACGTAAAGTAACAAGCGGTGTTCTAGCTACGTATGGAACTATGTCATTTCTAAATAGAGATGATGAAGAAGATACAATTGAATAAACAATAGGAGAACAAAGATGGTACTAAAGACTAACTTAGCGAACTTAGCACAAGCTGCAAAAGCAGTAGGTAAAGATGTGGTGAGTGGAGCTAAAGCAAAAATGAAAAAACCAGCAAGTATGGTTAGAGAAGCAGGAAGAACAATTCGTAGAAACCCAAAAAAATCGGCAGCAATAGGAGCTGGTTTAGCAGGAGCAACGGGGTTTTATCTTTATGATGGCAAACGTAATGCCTATGAAGATGATACTAGTATAGAATAATGATTGATAAAATTATTAATAAGTATTCTAAAATAGCACATCCTAAAAAAAAAGTACCTTTATTCAAAAACAAAGAAAGTTATGCTGAGGAATTTAATGAAGCTTATGCACTTAAGAGTGGTAAAATAAAGAAATCTTATTTTATTAAAGGCGAGTTATCTGAAGGACATAAAGCAGAAAATCCAAGTAAAATAGCACAAGATATTCTTTCTGGAAAGATGTCGCCTAAACAATATGCAATAATGGCTTCAAAAGAAAAAAAATGAATTTAGAAAAATTAGCAGATCAGATAATTCAACTAAGTCCTGCACAAGCACAAGAATTGCAAGTTATCTTAAAGGCTAAAATTATGCCTGAAGTAGAGAAACAAAAAGGATTACTAGACGAACAACAAATGGCAAACCCACAAGTAGATCAGATGGCTAGACCACCTGAGCAAACTATGGCTCCTCCTACAACTCGTGATGTTGCATTACGTAGTCTTTTAGGTTAATTAAATAATTGAAAGGAGAATATACAATATGCCAATGGTAGGAAATAAAAAATTTTCATATACTAAAAAAGGCATGGCAAGTGCTAAGAAATTTGCTATGAAAAAAGGTATGAAAGTTACTAAAAAAAAAGGAAAATAAATGCCTAAAGAAAGATCAGTACAAGACTTCATAGATCAGCTTAAAGAAATTTACGCAGAACAAGAAGAACTCTTAAATGAGTTTGAAGATGAGTTTGGTGGAGATTTTGATGATGATGACGATGATGAAGAATAAACCAAAACTAGGAACTGGCACTAGGTTTAAACAGCTTACAAATAAGCTATCTAGACAAGGTGTTAAGAATCCAAAAGCACTAGCTGCATTTATTGGAAGAAAAAAATACGGAAAAAAAAAATTCCAACAATTAGCCGCTAAAGGCAAATAACTAATAGGGAGACTAAATGAAAAATTTACCAGCAATAATTCCAGGTGAAGGTGTTAGAACAGCTACAATTGGAAAAGCAAGAACAAAAATTAATCCAAAAATTGTAGCAACTAGATCAATTGGAGATACAGTTAAATCTGTTGTTAAAAAAGGAATTGGATTTGGAGCAGCAGGTGCAGCTCTAACTGGAGCAGCTTACTTAGCTGGAACAGCAGAAAGAGATTATGCTAAAGCTCCTAAAACTTATGAACCAAGAGATTTAAGATCTCCAGTAATTTACAATCCATTAGAAGATTTTTAATGTCTGAAGAAATTAAAACAGAAACAGTAACTGAAAAAGTTAAATCTAATCTAGGTGGTAAAAGACCTGGAGCTGGGAGACCTATAGGACCACGTAAACAGAAGCAATGGCAAATGGTTGAAACACTAGCAACTAAGTATCAACAATCACCTTTAGATTATATGCTATCTGTGTTAAACTGTCCAAAGACTTCACCAGAAAGAAAATTATATGCAGCAGAAAAAGCAGCACCATTTGTACATCCTAAACTTGCTAACTCAACAAGCACAGTAGGATTTGATGGAAAGCTTAATATCAAAGTCAAGTGGGAAGATTAAAACCTACGAAGTTTCTGTAGGCTATAAACCAAGACCATTACAAAAACAAGTACATGAATCTTTAAAAAGATTTAATGTATTAGTTTGCCATAGACGATTTGGTAAATCCGTTCTAGCAATAAACGAATTAATCAAAACCGCTACAAGTAAACCTAGATCTAAACTTGCATACATAGCTCCAACTTATAGACAAGGTAAAGCTATTGCTTGGGATTATTTAAAATTTTATACAAGACCACTAATGGCATTTGGTGGTGATCGTAATGAATCTGAACTACGAGTAGATTTATATAACGAATCAAGAATACAAATTTACGGAGCTGATAACGCAGATTCACTTCGAGGAATGGGATTCAATGGTGTAGTACTCGATGAGTATGCAATCATGTCTCCAAGAGTTTGGACTGAAATTATTAGACCTGCTATCTCAGATACAAATGGTTGGGTAATATTCATTGGAACTCCAATGGGCCACAATCAATTCTGGGAAGTATATGACTACGCAAAACGTGGACATAAAGATTGGTTCGGACAATTATACCGAGCTTCAGAAACTGAAATTATTCCACCTAATGAGTTAATAGAAGCTCAGGCAATAATGACTGAGGAGCAATACAATCAAGAATTTGAATGTTCCTTTACTGCTGCTGTTAGTGGAAGTTATTATGGTAAATTAATTACAGCTGCAGACAATGGTAATAGAATTACTAAAGTACCATACGATCCTGAAATACCAGTTGAGACTTGGTGGGATTTAGGTATTGGAGATTCAACATCTATTTGGTTTGTTCAAAGAGTTGCTGAAGAATTACATGTTATAGATTACTACGAAACTTCAGGTGAAAGTTTATATCACTATGCAGAAGTTTTAGAGAAAAAAAATTATAAATATAATAGACATGTAGCTCCACACGATATAGTAGCTAGAGAACTTGGTACTGGTAAATCAAGATTAGAAGTAGCTTTAGAAATAGGAATTGATTTTGAGATTGCTGCAAAGCTTGAAGTGGATCACGGAATTGAAAGTGTTAGAAATACTTTACCTTATTGTTATTTCGATAGAGAGAATTGTAAGATAGGATTAGATGCATTACGTCAATACCGCAAACAATGGGATGAACGTAATCAAGTATTTAAAAATAAACCTTTACACGATTGGTGTTCACACGCTGCTGACGCATTCAGATATGGATGTGTACACAGTCCCATTGATACAAGTCAATGGACAAAACCAATTTATGTAGATACAAAATATATAGTATGAAAACTGAACGAGAAATTATAGCGATATTAAATAAAGAAATTAGATCATCTAATGGATTTATAGGTGGTGAAGTTATTAATAAAAGAAAAAAATCTTTAGAATTTTATTTAGGTAAACCCTTTGGTAATGAAGTAGAAGGTAGATCACAAGTAGTAAGCACAGATGTATCTGATACAGTTGAAAGCTTATTGCCTTCATTAATGAGAATATTTACTGCTGGTGAAAATGTATTTCATTGTGAACCAGTAGGAATTGAAGATAATGAAACTGCTAGACAATGTTCTGATTATCTTAACTATATTTTTTATAAAGAAAATACAGGGTTCATAGCTTTGTATACTGCATTTAAAGATGCATTAATTCAACGTAATGGAATCTTAAAAATTTATTGGGATAACTCTCAAAAAACTACACGAGAAGAATATAAAAGATTAACTACTGATGAACACAATCTTTTAATCAATGATAAAGAAATTGAAATAGTAGAACATTCTGAGTACGAAGAATCATTATTAGATGATAACAATAATGAAATAGATAAGATTACTTATCATGATATTGTTGTTAAAAAAACACAATCATTTGGTCAAGTTAGAATTGAACCTGTACCACCTGAAGAATTTTTAATTGAACGTCAAGCCAAAAGTATTGATACAGCTAATTTTGTTTGTCATAGAACAAACATGACTAGAACTGAATTAATAGAAATGGGTTTTGATAAAGATGAAGTTAATAAATTACCAACTGGTAATTCAATACATTATTTACAAGACAACCAAGTTAGATATCAAGAAAATCTTGTAGGCTTAAATGAAGAAGGAGATAAGTCTAGTGATGATATTTTAATTCATGAATGTTATTCTCGTATAGATATTAATGATGATGGCAAAGCAGAACTAGTTAAAATTTTATTAGCTGGTGATGGAACTTATAAAGCATTAAGTATTGAAGAAGTAGATTCAATGCCTTTTGTTTCTATAACTCCTGTTATCATGCCACACAGATTTTATGGAAGATCTGTATCTGAGTTAGTCGAAGATATACAATTAATTAAATCTACTGTTATGAGACAGATGTTAGATAATATGTATCTAACAAATAATAATAGAATTGCTGTACAAGATGGACAAGTTTCATTAGACGATCTATTAACAAATAGACCGGGTGGTATTGTTAGAACAAAACAACCTCCTGCTAATGTTATGATGGCTATGCAAACGCAACCCATTGGTGATCAAGCTTCAGGTTTATTAGGATATTTAGATTCTGTTAAAGAATCAAGAACTGGTATTACAAGACAATCACAAGGATTAGATCCAAATACTTTAAACAAAACTGCAACAGGTATTAATCAAATTCTATCTCAATCACAAATGAGAATGGAATTGATTGCTAGAATATTTGCAGAAACAGGTATTAAAGATTTAGGATATAAAATGTTTGAGTTGATCTGTAAGTATCAACAAAAAGAAAAGATATTAAAAATTCGTGGGAAGTTTATTCCTATGAGACCATTTGAATGGAGAGACAAAGTTAATGTAACTGTATCTGTAGGATTAGGAACTGGTTCTAAAGAACAACAATTAATTTTATTAACATCTATTCTGGAAAGACAATTACAAGCTATAAATTTACAACAAAATGTTTATGGCCCAATGGTTAATTTAAGAAACGTATATAATACATTAAAGAAATTAATAGAGAACGCAGGGTTAGGTAATGTTGAACCATACTTTATGGATCCAGATGTTGGGCAATCGCAAATGCCACAGCTTCCACCTAAACCACCTACTGAGTTTGAAAAAGTTTCATTAGCTCAAGTTCAAGGTCAAAACGAAAGAGAAGTCATCAAAACTAATGTTGAGATGAAACGTATTGAAGCTGAAATGAGAGCCAAATTACTTGATTATGAAATCAAAATTAAAGAATTAGAGCTTAAATATAGCACTAAAATAAATGAGATTGATTTAAAGAACAGATCTATGATAGAAACTCAGAAGCTCCAACAAACTGGAGATATATTTAAAAAAATAATGGAAGGACAGAAAGAGTTTTTTAATAATGGACAACAAACAAATTCCACAACAGAACCTGGATCAACAAATTCACAGGGCTAAACAAGCTAGTATTTTACTAGACGAGCCTTTGCTGAAGGAAGCTTTTGAATATTTATCTGAATCTTATAGATCAGAAATATTTAAAACTTCATATTCCGACCACGAACAAAGACAAGTTCTTTGGATGGCATTTAATATGCTAGACAAAATTAAAGGACATCTTGTTAGTGTAATGGAGACTGGCAAACTAGCTGCCGCTGAGCTAGATAACCTAAAACGTCAATCGTAGTAATTACGAAACGATAACCAATGGAGCATATATGGCAGATGATAAATCTGTACAAGGTGCTGCTGAAAAGATACTTGGATTACTGAACCCTAAATCAGGACAATCAGCTCCAGTACTTAAAGCAGAACCATCAGTTGAACTTGAAGATAAAAAATCTCAAGAAGTTTCAAATGACAATCAATCACAGTCTGACGAAATTGTTGAAGAAACCGTAGCAACTGAAAATACGCAAGAAGAAATAACAGAAGAACCAACACAACAAGAAGAAGTCGAGAAACAAAATCTCCACCGTGTCAAAGTACAAGGTCAAGAGTTAGATGTTACTCTCGATGAACTTAAGTCTGGTTATTCTAGAGATTCAGATTACAGACAAAAAACTCACCAGTTATCACTAGAGAGAAAAAATCTTGAAAGTGAAAAGGAGAGTTTACGTCAGACTTATGATTCTCGAATTAAAGAACTAAATAGTGCAATTCAATCTGCAGATTTACTTTTTAAAGAACAAATTGGGGTACAAGATCTTAATCGTTTATATGATGAAGATCCATCTCAAGCTGCTAAGTTGGAGTTTAAAATTAGACAACAACAAAGTCGTATTGGTGAACTAAAGAAAAAAGCAGATGATGCTTTTCAAAGTGAGTTTTCACAATACCTTAAAAGAGAAATAAAACTTGCAGAAGAACGCATACCTGAGTTTGCAGATCCAGTTAAATCTACTGAGTTTAAACATAATGCTAAAAAAGTTTTAAGCGATTATGGTTTTAAAGATAATGAAATTTCTTCATTAACAGATCATAGATTTTTATTGGTTCTAAAAGATGCTATGCAATTTAAAAATGCTAAAGGATCTAAAGACCTATCTGTAAAAAAGATAGTCTCAGCTCCTAAGGTAATTAAAGCTGGTTTCTCAAAAACAGATAGTTCAGTTCGTGATGTCATAAAAACCAAGATTGGTAAAGTACGTAAGACTGGTCGTCTTGAAGATGCTCAGGATGCGATACTTCAAATGATAACACAAAAAAAATAAGGAAAAATAAATGGCACAACCAACCAACACTTTCGATACTTACGATGCAGTAGGTAACCGAGAGGATTTACAAGATGTGATTTACTCTATTTCTCCAACTGATACTCCTTTCATGAGTGCAGCTGCGAGAGAACAAGTAAAAGCAACAACTCACGAGTGGCAAACTGATGCCCTTGATGCAGCTTCTACAAGTAATGCTGTCATCGAAGGTGATGATGTTACTCTAGATGCAGCAGTAGCGACTACAAGACTTGCTAATAAAACGCAAATCATGGACAAAGCTGTTGTTATCACTGGTACTCAAGAAGCTGTAGACAAAGCTGGTAGAGCATCAGAATTAGCATATCAAATTGCTAAAAAATCTAAAGAACTTAAAAGAGATATTGAAGCTACTTTGCTTACTAACCAAGCAAAAGTAACTGGTAGCTCTAGTGCTGCAAGAAAATTTGCATCATTAGGTTCTTGGGTTTACTCAAATGATGTGTTTGGAACTAGCGGTGCGTCACCAACTGGTGATGGTACTGATGCTAGAACTGATGGAACTCAAAGAGCATTAACAGAAGATTTACTAAAATCAGTAATTAAATCTGTTTGGAATGCTGGGGGTTCTCCTTCTGTTCTAATGACTGGTCCTTTCAATAAACAAAAAGTATCTGGATTCACAGGTGGATCTACTAGATTTGATGCTTCAGAAGATAAAACATTATACGCAAGTATCGATGTTTACTCATCTGACTTTGGTGATCTAGAAGTTGTACCTAATAGATTCTCTAGAGATAGAGATGCTTGGGTTCTGGATATGGATTACTGGGCAGTAGGTTTCTTAAGAGATTTCACTATGCATGAGATTGCAAAAACTGGTGATAGTGAAAAAAGACAGCTTTTAGTTGAGCTTACTTTGATCTCTAGAAATGAAGCTGCTAGTGGTTTAGTTGCAGACTTAACTACATCATAGTATAATACTTGTGGGGGGAAATAGTTCCCCCTACAAACAAACAATTTTGTTTGGTCTTTGAAGTCTAAAGGCGGAACGAAGCAAACATAGGAAAAAAAATGCGAACACTAAATGACTACTTTCTAACAGTACAATTAACTGACGTTTCAGCTCCAAGTTCTGTTAGCGTTGCAGTACCTGATGATGGAAATATTATTAAAATTATTTCTGTATTAGGTGGTGCAATAACTGGTGCAGACTCTGCTGTTATAACAAAAATAAATGGAACTACTGTTACAGGTGGTGGATTTACAGTTGCTTATAGCGGATCAGCTGCAGGAGATATTGATACTGCTACACCAACAGCTTTAAATTCTGTTACAGAAGGACAATATATCACTATAACTTCTGATGGTGCATCTAGCACAACTCAACCAATTACTGTTACATTAGTAATTAGAAGATAATTTTACATAAGGGGTAGTAATACCCCTTATAACAATTTAATAAGGAAAAAATATGGCAATTAATTTAAGACCTGCATTAAGACCTAAGTCTACTGCAAAAACAGCATCATCATCTACATCAGCACAATCTGCTGCTATAGCTGACAATATATCTTATGTAAGAGTTGCAGTTGATGCAATATCTTATTTAGAATTTGGAGTTAATCCAACAGCTACTACAAGTTCTTTGTACATGGCAGCTGGTTCATCAGAAATATTTAAAGTAGCTCCTGGCGAAAAGATAGCAGTTATAACTGCAAGTACTGGTAACATGTGGGTGTCACTATTAACTGAGTAATGACTAAGTTAAGAGACGTTACTTACGATGGAGTTCAACAAACTTCATACATTCAAGAATCGGATGGTAAGTTAACTATTAAAAATACTCAAGATGTAGAACCTGTTCTTCAAAAAAATAAAAGGTTAATTACATTAAATGATGGTTATTCTAAATCAAGAGATTTAAAAAGAATAGCTAGTATTCCAAATATATGTTTAGGTATATGGGCCAAAGAATATAATGGAACTAATAATTGGTTTGCAATACCACATATTGAACGTAAAAAAATATTACGTAAAAAGTTAAACTCAAATGAGTACAGATATTTTAGAAGCTCAGAAGGAAAATTATAATGGCAATAAGTACATATACAGAATTAAAAGCTTCTATAGCTAATTGGTTAAACAGATCTGATTTAACATCAGAAATAGCTGATGATTTTATAAAATTAGTTGAAGCTGATCTTAATGCAAAATTAAGAATTAGACAAATGGAACAAATTGATTCTATTACAATTGATGATGAAGATGAAACAGTACCAACTGGTTTTATTGCAGTAAGATCATTTTATATTTTATCTAATGGTACAAAATATCATTTAAATTATATTACACCTGCAAACTTAATTGATACCAAAGGTGGTTCTAGTACTGGTATGCCTAGAGTTTATACTATTCAATCAGATAATGGAGTTGAACAATTTAGATTTTCTCCTTCTCCTGATACAACATACACAGGATATGTAGAATATTATAAAGCATTTGCACCTTTATCTTCTGTTAATCCTAGTAATTATATTTTAGCTTCACATCCTTCTATTTATTTATATGGTAGTTTATTTCATGCTGCTAATTTTATTGGTGGTATAGATCAAGCTCAAACACAAAATTGGCTTGGTATGTATCAAACTGCATTAGAACGAGTTGAAGATAATGATGAAAGTGATTCATTTGGTGGTTCTCCAGTTATGCAACGAAGTGAAGTAAATACAGATATTTCTTTTTACAGAAGAAAATAATTATGCAATTAGCATTTGGTGAATGGTTACCTGATCAACCGAAACATTTAAACAAAGGAGCTAACGTAGCTAATAATGTTTACTTTGCAGCTCAAGGTTATAAGCCATTTAAAAGTTTAGTTGATTATAGTTCTAACAATATTGGTACTGATTCTAAAGGTGCTGGTTCATTTAGAGATGGTTCAAATAATGTCTATAACTTTGTTTCAAATAAAACAAATATTTACCAATTAGATGGTGGAACTTTTACTTCAAGAAAAGGTTCTTTAACAGGTGGCAATACAGATTTTTTTACATTCACACAATTCGGAAATTACATTATAGCAAGTAACGGAGTTGATGCTCCTCAATATTATTTAATGGGTACATCAACAAACTTTGCTAATTTATCAACAATTACTACATCAGGTACAGTTCCTACATTTAGAGTATCAGGAGTTATTAGAAATTTTTTAGTTACAGGAAGTCAACCTAGTTTTATTAATAGAGTACAATGGACTGGTATTGATGATATATTAACTTGGGAACTTGGAAAAAAACAAGCTGACTATCAAGATATTCCAGGAGCTGGTGGAAAAATCGTAGCAATAACATCTGGAGAAATAGGATATGTATTTAGACAAAATCAAATTGTTCGTATGGACTATATTGGCGGACAGACAGTATTCAGATTTTCCGTTATATCTTCTAATCGTGGTGCTGTATATGGACAGACTGTAACACAAACAGATAGACGAGTATTTTTTTATGCTGATGATGGTTTCTTTGAAATTAATGGAGACGCATTAAAAGCAATCGGTGCAGAAAAAGTTAATAGATTTTTTGATTCAGATTTAAACAAAGCTTATACAGATAGAATTGTAGCAGCAGTAGATCCATTTAATAACCTTGCGTTATGGTTATATCCTTCTGTAAGTAACACAAACAATACAACTGGTATTTGTGATAAAGTTTTAATTTATAATTATGTTACTGAAAAGTGGTCTACAGCTAATGCAAGTGCATCTACAATATTTACTCAATTTGTAGGAGCTTATACTGTTGAGTTAATGGACATTATATCTACAAATCTAGATAATATTAACATAGCATTAGATACTGATTTTTGGTCAGGTGGTCAATTATACTTAGGTGCGATTGATTCTGATTTTAAAGCTGCTATTTTTGCAGGTAATGAATTAGAAGCTGAAATAGAAACTTCTGAATTAGAACCTATTCCAGGACTTAGAACTAAAATTACAGGTGTAAGACCAATTGTTAATTGTGCTTCGACAGTAGCTCTTAAAACTAGAGATGCTTTAGTAGATACTGCAGTAACTTCTAGTTATGTTGCAGCAAATACAAGTGGTATTGTACCATTAAGACAATCTGGAAGATATGTTAGAGCTAATCTAAAAATAGCTTCTGGAACTAATTGGGATGATGCACAAGGTATAGACATTGTTGCTAGTCCAGCAGGATTAAGATAATGGCTAATGTAGTAGAAGAAGATTTAGATAACGTAAGATATTCATTTGATACACAGGAATTTTTTCAAAGACAAGTTGAAGTTGCAGTTAACGAATACATAAATAAATTTAACACAGAAAACGATAAAGTTTTTACATGGTTTATAGGAGATTAATATGGCAGGAATAAAAGATTATAGTACTACCGCAGCAAATAACACTACAATAGGAAGTATTAATACAGCAGAAGGAATGTTACCTTCTAATATTAATAATGCTTTTAGAGGATTAGCTGCAGAAATTAGAGAATGGTATAACGATTCTCAATGGGTTATTTATGGAGATGGTGATGGTTCATTTACTATT
>Ga0209400_1000287_pt1 | contig 43829 bp, 62 predicted proteins | sample M_130807_EF_Meta_FD_187313 | JGI IMG/M metagenome (GOLD analysis project Ga0209400, IMG submission 187313) | Freshwater microbial communities from Lake Montjoie, Canada to study carbon cycling - M_130807_EF_MetaG (SPAdes) (version 2) | ecosystem: Environmental > Aquatic > Freshwater > Lake... | reverse complement strand
AAGGTTAATCATGGAAACAACTTGGACAATCACACAACTTGAACACAAAATAGCGAATAAATTTGTGACTGTTGCTCATTGGACTGCAACGGCAACAGATGAAAATAATTCATTGTCTATCTCTAATGTTTGTGGTTGGCCTGAAGGCGAGCCTACAATTCCATACGATGAGCTTACACAAGACATAGTGTTAGATTGGATTTGGGCAAATGGAGTAGACAAAAATGCAGTAGAAGCAGATTTAGCTACCTACTTTGAATTGCAAAAAAATCCTGTCAGTGCAACTGGCTTACCTTGGTAAAGGAAAAATAATGTCACTTACAAAAGTATCTTATTCAATGATTACTGGCGCACCAGTTAATGTATTAGACTTTGGTGCTGATCCCACTGCTGTAGATAACGCCGCAGCATTTAATTTGTTTTTTGCGTCTTTTGTAGCAGGTGGAAACTATGTTGTTCCTGCTGGATCATTTAATATTAAATCTGCGTTAACAATATCTAACGCAAGTAATTGGACACTTACCATGTATGGAACAATTGTTCCTGTCACCACTACTTCACCTGGCGTGTGGGAAGTTTCTAGTCCAACTGGCGTTATAAACATAAGTGGATGCACAGACTTCACAGTTATTCCACGCATAGCACAATCATCAGTTGCATCGTTTGGAAATGGCAACGTAATCTATTTGACCAATTGCCAAAGATGGACTATTCGTGATGGCAACATCAATGTTGCTTGTGATGTAACAGTTATCGGAGGCAAAGGCGCTATTCGGATAGGCGCAGACTGCTCAAGTTTCAAAATTGTAAACAACTATTTAAAAGCATGGTACGGCGTTTTTGCTGGTGGCAGTGTTGCAGATACATGGAACAACATCAAAGATGGTTTAGTTTCAGGAAATGAATGTGTAGGCCAAGGAATTGGAACTGATGGCGGTATAGGTATTTCTTTTGACTCGCCTAACTCTGCATTGTCTGGTATTCAAGTAATTGGAAATAATATCCATACTTACGGCAATCTTGTAAATGCTTCGATGGGCATTGCTTTTGCCAATATATCAAACAGCCAAATAATTGGAAACTATTGCACCCTTGTTCGTGAAGGCATCCACGTTGAGTATGGAAGTTCAAACATAGCCATTCGGTCAAACAAAGTTTATGACCCTTATAAATTTGGCATCACATCCGTAGTGGTTGCGGGGTCGCCATCAATGTACGAAGTGGACATATCTGAAAACGATGTGATGTGGGAAAACGTAGTTCCAGACGGAACTCAAATTGGCATTGCTATGTCTGGCGCAAGCGCGGCGTTATACAAAGACGCATCAACGTGCAATAACAACAAAATTACAAATCGTGCAGGTGCAAATACAACTGCAAATGGAATACTTGGAATTTTTACGCAACAATGCGATGTAAGTAGAAACACCATACTTGGATACCATACGCAAGGCATCTACATAACCAATGCCTCAAGTGGGTATGGCATGGCAAGGTGCGATCAAAATACACTTTATGGAACTTTTACAGATGGAATATTGATAACTCCAAATGGCAAAGGAGTCCAAAGCGCCATAGGAAATAATGTTGTAGGCGCAGCAAACCCGTTAATTTATACCGTAGAGTACCCGTTTTTTGGTCATGTGTATCAAAATCCTGCCAACTACAATTTACCTGCCGCTAGTGGTAGTTTGGGCAACTTTACAACCGCAACTATTCTTGCAGGTACAGTTGCACAGCATAGGCAAATAATAATTACTGTTGTTGGAACTGTTACCACTGCTGCACGGGCCGTTAACTTTTTGCTGTCTGTTGGCGGCACTACGATCTATACAACAGGCGACACAACGTGGAGTGCTACAGGTGGATTCCAATTCAGGATCACAATGGATTGCAGAAATGTACTTGCTGGCGTATGGGCGCAAAAATCTACTGTAGTGGGCAATTGGAATGCTGTAGATGTAAGCAGCGGAAATATTAACTCAGCGTTAAATTTCCAAACAACTGATCAGGTGGTTGCTGTACAGGGGAAGACTACCGCAGCTGGAGCTACAACAGATATGGCTTTGCTTGGGTTTAGTATCCAGTTTGTAGATTAAACATAAATTTTATTTACTAAAAGGCAAATCATGCTTGAAAAACAAACAACCATCAGCCGCATTGAAATATCAAACGACCAAACCGTAGCAGTTTGGTATGTAGTCACTATCACTGAGGACGGCATTCCTTTAGCAGAAGAAGTCAAAGGCAACTATATCCGACCCGGCGATGACTACAGTGCCGAAGATGCCAAAGTTCAGGCTATTTGCGCTACAGTGCATACGGCTGAAGTTGTAGCGGCATACAAAGCAATCCAAGAAACATCACAACCAACCTAATGTTACTAGGAACACAACATGGCAACTACATACTTCATTGATAACTCTACTCCCATAGTCTCTGCTTGGCTTAACGATGTCAACAACTATGTGTATCAAGGTAAACAACGTGGCACTGTTACGGCTACGTCAGGTCAGACTGTGTTTACTGTTCCTTTTACCTATAGCGTAGGTGCTAAAACTCTTGATGTGTATATCAATGGTGTAAGGCAAATCCTAAGCTCTAGCTATACAGAAACAAGCACAACGTCTGTTACATTTAGTGAAGCAGTTCCTGTTAATGCTGTTGTAGAGTTTGTAGGCTAATCATGTCGTACAAGCCTAGATGGGACAACGGAGGTTGGAACGTCATCTGTGACGCTTGTGGTCGTCAGTTTAAAGATAGTGAACTACAACTGCGTTGGGATGGTCTAATGGTCTGTAGTGGGGACTGGGAACCTAGACAACCACAAGACTTTGTACATGGTGTAGCTGACAAACAAGCTCCCCCCTTTACTAGAGCAGAACAACAAGATACATTTGTTTTTGTTTGTACTCCAATTACTAGCCAAGGTATTGCAGACTACGGACAAGCAGACTGTGCTTTGGCAGGTATAGATAACGGCTATCGTCCTGTGTGTACTCTAGAAGGGTCTGAAGCAGTACCCCCACAAGCTATTGCAGGATGTGCTGTAGCAGGTAAGTTAGCTCCGGGTTTAAACGAATTTTTAATTGGATAAAACAATGAGTTCTACTTACACAGTTACCCGTGACCAAATAATTACCTTAGCTCTTCGTAAGCTAGGTGTTCTTGAGATTGGTTCTACACCTGATGCTGACACCATCAGTAACGCTTCTATGTCTTTCAATCTGCTTATCAAACAGTTAAGTACTGATGGTCTTAAGCTGTGGAAGATTTCTGAACTTGTTATACCCCTTACTAGTGGTCTAACTAGCTATACCTTAGGTGGGTCTAGCTCTGCTTTGATGTATGACACTCTTAACCCTACGGTAGCCATTACGAATAAACCCTTAAAGGTTATCCAGGGGTTCTATAGAAACATACAGACTACTCCTTACATTGATACTCCTGTAATGCTTGTGTCTAAGCAAGAGTACAACGTCTTGGGTTCTAAGTTTTCTACAGGTACAGCTAACACAATCTTCTATGATCCTAGGAAGCTTAATGGTGTTCTGTATGTGTACCTAACTCCTGACATCAATGCTCAAACTAACATTGAGTTGCACATCGTTGCTCAGATGCCTTTGGATGATCTAAGCAGTGCTCTAGACATCCCAGACTTCCCTAATGAGTGGATGAATTGTTTAGTATGGAATCTTGCAGACCAGTTGTCTCTTGAGTACGGTGTCCCTATGAACACTAGACAAGAGATTACCCAACGAGCTATGACATACAAAGCTTTGCTTGTTGATTGGGATGTTGAGGCTTCCAGTACATTCTTTCAACCTGATTTCCGTTCTACTAGTAACAACACCTATGGGCGGTAAGCATGGCTACAGAACGTATACCACTTACCCAACCTATTGAAAGCAGGGTTGGTGATTTTACTAAAGACTCGTACTCTTCTAATTGTTTTTTTGAGACAAGAGATCAGAAGCGAGAGTTTATTAAACGTCCTGGTCTTGTATCTGCTAAACAGATCGTAGCTGTTACACCTCCTGCATACACACCTAGTCAAGGTCTTGTATCGTTTAACAACAAGCTTGTTGCTGTTATTAATAACACGGTGTACCAGGTTGACCCCAGTTCTTCCTATGCTGTTTCAACTTTAGGAACTACGTCTAGCTCAACTAGCCAAAGCTATTTTGTTAAAACATTCTTAGATACATACCTGTTCTTTCACAACAAAGTAACTGGGTATCTGTTGAATCAATCTGGTACTTTTGTGGCTACAACTACTCTTCCTACAGCACCATACGTGTCTGGGGTTGTGTACTTAGACAACTACATATTCTTGGCTACCACTACTAACCGTATTTACAACTCAGCAGTTGGTGACCCAACTACTTGGGGAGCATTAGACTACATAACCTTTGAACAGACTACAGACACTTTGGTTGGCATAGCCAAACACTTAAACTACCTTGTAGCCTTTGGTTCTGTTAGTACTCAATTTTATTATGATGCTGCTAATGCTACGGGTTCTCCCTTAGCTGTAGCTAGTAGTTATACCTTTGAAGTTGGTTGTGCTACTGGGGATAGTATTGTTGCTACTAGTAACACGGTACTCTGGATAGGTTCTACCAAGACTAACAGTCGTTCTGTGTACATTATGGATGGTGTATCCCCTATCAAGGTGTCTACACCCCAAGTTGACAAGCACTTAGAAGCTGATAGTTTGGCTCAAGTGACTGCCTACTGCTACACCATTGACGGGCATACCCTGTACATCTTGACTCTTCACGATACTCAAAAGACTTTGGTCTTTGATATGAATGAAAAGATGTGGTACACATGGACTCAATACTCTATTCAGTCTAGTGACCAACCTAACCCAGGTACTTACCAAGAGTCTTATTTCCGTCCTGCATTCTTTGCAACTCTTAACAACGTTGCTTATGTCATAGATGATGATACGGCTACCTTATATTACTTTAGCTCTAACATTTATCAAGATAACAGTCAGTCTATCTACTGCCGTACTGTTACAGACATTATGGACAATGGAACTACCAAGCGTAAGTTCTACGGTAGGTTAGAGATCATTGGAGATAAAGTAGCTGGTACTATGCAGATACGCCATACCGGAGATGACTACAACACTTGGTCTAGTTACAGGTCTGTAAACCTCAATGCTTCTAGATCAGAAATTTATCTTAGTGGTGCTGACAGACGTAGAGCTTGGGAGTTCTTGTGTACCAGTAATGTTCCACTTCGTATTGACGGAGCTGAGATTGATTTTAGGATTGGTGAGATGGACCAAGAACAAGCTGTTGGTGGTGGTAGATACAGAAAATAATATGGACACTGTAGAGGCTGCTCGTTATACTGCTTGGGAAAGCACTAGGGACAGGGCTTCTTGGACATATGAAGAGTTTTGTAAAGCTACTCAAGATTGGGTAGTCCACCCTGTTAGAGGTGGTGCAGTACTAGCTAGAGAGTCAGAGTTACATGCTTGTGTCTTTCCTAATTCTATGTCTAGAAAAGCGTTAAAGATACTAGATAAAACTCTAAAAGAACATGGTGAAGTAGTGACATCTACTTTTGTAGGCAACTCAATTGGGGAATCTTTTGTGTCTAAATTAGGCTTTAAAAGAACCAATGTTATTAATAACGTGCAGTATTGGAGATTGACAAATGGGACTTGAAACAATTGGTTCAGTTGTAGGAATAGCTTCTGGTCTTAACTCTATTTTTGGAGGTGGAGGTGGTTCTAATCAACAAGCGCAAACAGCCGTTGATCCCTTTACCTCTTATCGTGGTAAATTAGGACAGATGTATTCTGGTTATCTAACTGGTGGAGACCAAACAGATATTACCAAGATGCCTGGATTTAGTCAGTTTCAAAAAGGGGTAATGGACCCTGCTCTAGAGGCTTCTAAACGAACGTCTGCTGCATCTGGAATGCTACGGTCTGGTAATGAACAGATTGCTTTAGAAAAGACTGCTCAACAGGGCTACTACGGTTTTATGCAAGACTATATGAACAGACTTGCTACTGGTTCTGGTGCTGGTTACGCTCCTTCTCAAGGTGGTATTGCTGGTATAAACCAAGGTAATTTAAATCAACAAGCTCAGATGCAAGGTATTGGTGGCATTCTTACGGGTGCTAGTCAGTTGTACGGAGGCACTGGTTCTATTGGTGGCAGTCCTGGTTGGAGTAATATTCCTTGGGGTGGTGGTGCAGGTGTAGATTCATCTGCTGTAGGTTACAACCCCGCATCAATGAATTACGTTGAGTAAAGGATATACCATGCCATACATGATGTCCGACCTAGCTGAAGGCAGCAAAGCTGTTAATCAATTACAACAAAACATAGCTGCTGCTCCGTATGTAGGAGACTTAACTAAAGCTGCCTCTGAACGTAAGATACAAGAGGATCGTCTTGCTGCTCAGTATGCTCCTCAACAAGCTGCTTTAGAGCAACAACAAGCTGAAGCTAACTTACAAAAAAGTAAACTTGCTAGTACTGTTCTTGAATCTGGAATTAAAGTAGATGCTGATAAAAAAGCAGCTATTACTAAACTAACTGCTGAACCTACTTGGGCTACGTTATCTGCTTCTGAGCAACAAGCTAAGATGGCTTCTGCAATTATGGCTATTGATCCTACTGATGGAGAAAAGCTTCTTAATTCTTCTGTAGCTTCTTTGCAAAAAGAAGCTTTAGTAAAAGCTAAAGAAGCTGATCGTGCTAGAGAAGTTATTGGTAGTGCTTATTCTGCTATTGCAAAAGCTACTCCAGCAGAAGTACAAAGCATTATTAATCAAATGCCTCCTGACCAACGCAAGGCTATTGAAGCTCAAATACCAGGGTTCTTTAAAGAAACTAATTCTGAATTACAAAAATCTCAACTTGAAAATCTATTGCTAAATGCTAATGGACATACGCTTGCTATGAAAATAGAAAGCAATGTTGCAATTGAAAAAATGCGGGAAGAAAACAAACTACAACTTGCACAAATTAACGCAAACAATCAAAAAGCTAAACGAGAAGAAGGTGCATCTAATAGAGAATCAAAACAAGATTTAAATGCTTACAACGCTTGGCATCGTGCTGAAGCTGCTATTGATCGTGAATATAAAAACGATTTAAAAACTGCAAAAGACAACGTTGCAAAAGCAGAAAAACAAGCACAAGGCTCTAGGATGGTTGGAATTCAAATACCTTTTACTAAAACAACTGGTGGTGTTAGTGGTAAAGGAGATGCTTATGATGAAGCAGTTAATAAACACAGAGCTTTAGAAAAAGAAATTGTTGAAAAGAAACTTAGCAGATTAGAAGAACTTCCTGAAGGACCACAAAAAGAAAGACAATATAAACTTCTAATGAACCAACTAGAATTGTCTGAAAAAGTTGGTGGTGAAGACAAGCCTGATCCTTCTTTACCTGATGCTAGTGGTGCTAAAGGTGCGGCTGCACCTAGTGCTGCTCCCGCACCTGCGGCTGCTGCACCTGTTGTTCCTAGTAACAAAGGAGCTGTAGGTACTCAATCTGCTCCTATACCATTTGAACCAGGTAAAACAGTACCTGAGAATGGAAAATATTACATTAACAACAACAAGCAAATTGCTATGTGGGATGAAAGTAAAAAGAAATTTGTTGCTGGTGAACCAGCTCCTACTTCTAAACCTGCTGAACCCGCTGTTGCTATTACTCCAGCAGAACCTGTAATGACAGATGCTGAAAAGCAAGCTAAAGCCGCTAAGAATCGTGAAAAGAATTTAAGTTTGCCTGTTGACAGGCCTAAACCTACCGCTGCACCTGCTGCTAAAGATACCAGTAAAGATTTTACTGGGGCTAAATCTGCTGACCTTATAGAACCAGGCAACATTGATCTTACAAAACGTCCTGTTGTAAAAAATAAAGATGGCTCTATAAGCACCGTTCGTTCTATGTCTTTTGAAGAAGATGGTATGCAAATACTTATCCCAACTGTAGTTGGTGACAAAGTTGTTAGTGACAAAGCTGCTATAGACCACTACCACAAGACTGGTGAACATCTTGGTATGTTTAGTTCTGTTAAAGCTGCTAATGCCTACGCTAAGAAGCTTCATGAAGAACAAGACAAGATGTATAGCAAACGTAAAACACCTACTAAAACAGAAAAAGAAAAACAAGTAGAGAGGCTCCAGGGATTAACGTCTGAAGAGGAAACTTCTCCTAGATGGAAAAAACGTGGTGATGAGGAGTAATTACTATGGCTGAATTTTCTTTAGAAGACTTTGCTTCTGAAAAACCTCCTGCTAAAGCTCCTCCTTCTAAAGGAAATAAAAAAGAATTTTCTTTAGATGATTTTGGAGGTACTCCTGTACCTAGCAAATCTAGCTCTAGTATTTTTGGAGACAAGGTTAGTACTCAAACTTTAAGTGATCTTGTAACAGGCAAAGAACCTCCTAAGACTACTGGTCCAGGTACGTTTGTTAGAGAAGCCGTATTATCTTCTCCTGGTACTGCTGCTGGCGTAAGTGCTGCTACTGCTGTTGGTACGGCTACTGCTCCATTTGGTCCCTGGGTTGCTATTCCTTCAGCTATTGTTGCTGGTGGTGCTGCTGGATTTGCTGCTAATTATCTTGAAGAAGAAGGCTTGACTGCTCTAGAAGAATCAAGTCCTCTAGCTAAAAAATATATGTCAATGTTAAACGTTGACAAAGCTACTCGTGAAGCTGGTCGTAAAGAACATGAGTACTATGCTTTAGGCGGTCAACTTGCTAGTGCTGCTCCTTTTGTATCTACTAAAACTGCTGCTACAGTTCTTAGTAAAAGTCTTGTTGAACGTGGTGTGTCAGGCACTATTCAAGCTGGTGTGGGTGCTGGTCAACGTGCTGCTACAGGTGAAGAACAAGACTTAGGTAAGAGTCTTTTAGAGTTTGGTGGTGGTGCTTTAATGCCTGGCAAACTAACTAAGCTTGGTGAAAAAACTGTACCTTCAAAATTTAAACCTAAAGAAGCACCAATAACTCCTCCTCCTTCTGGTGCTACACCTGAACAAGTTGAAGCTTTTAAAGCTAAGGTCAAAGAAGAAAAAGCTAAGCGTGATGCTGCTGCTCCTTTGACTGAAGCTGCTATTAAGAACAAAAAGACTGGTGAGATTGAGCGCATGGGTCCTAAGCATGACGAGCAACGTAAAGCTGAGACTGCTGATACCCATGAACAAGGTTTTGTAGATAACCGAAATAACTTTCATGATCGTGAAGCTGCTGTTGACCAAGCTAAACGTGCTGGTCAAATACCTGAAGATCACGTATTAGAAAATCCACCTGGTGAACAACCTGGGTTGCATAGTGGTGATCTTCGTAAAGCTGGTGACGAACGTTTTAAGATTACTGAAGACCAACCTGCTGGCAAACCTTTAAGCTCTGCAGTTGTATTAAAAGATGGCAGTAAAATATCTATAGAAACAGAATCTTCTCCTAATGCTTTTTCAACTATAGGGCGAATGGAACACGGAGAACCAATATCTTTAATAGCAAAAAATGAATCTGGAGAAGAAATTGGAAGATTAACTTATATGCCCGACGGTGGGCCTATAGGTGTTTTTGTAAGAGAACAAGATAGGCGTAAAGGTGTTGCTAATGCTTTATATGATGCTCATGAAGCTGCTGGTGGAAAACTTCCTCCTGTAGAAAGTGGGATGATCATATCTAACGATGCTCGTGCTCTTCGTGCTTCTAGAGAAGCAAAAGCTGCGGAAGCTGCTAAAGGAGAAGTTAAAACACCTAGCTCACCGGATGAGCTTGCTGCTAAAACATCTGAGCCTGTAGCTAAAGCATTTGAAAAAGTTGATCCTCGTTCTGTTCCTAATGAAGAAGAGATGATCAAACATGCTACAGACATACACGAGCGCTTTGGTGAAGAAGAAGCTGTTAAGTTTTTTGAAGACTATCAAAAAGATTTAAACGAACGATCTATACCTGTTCCTAATACTCCCAAAGAGTTAGACGATGCTTTACACAAAGTAAACACTTTTGAATCTAAAGACAAGTCTGAACACGTTGTTGGGTACAACAAAACTTCTATTGGTGATTTAGGTGAAAGACCTTCTATTCTTAATCCTATAGAACGTAATAAATGGGACAAAGAAGCTGCTAGACGACTTGAAGAAATGAACAAACTTCGTGAGGCTGCTTTTTTAGTCCGTGAAAATGGTGGCAAAGTTGGCGGTGAACTTGGTAAAGTTTTAGATGCTATTGATGCTGAAAACATAGCTCTTGTTCGTAAGATCAAAGCTATGGGCGGTGACGTTGGTGACGAGTTTGCTACAGGTCAATCTCGTATTCGTTTGTTTAGTGAAAAAGAAAAGCCAGGTTGGAAAGAAACTATTAAAGAGTTTTTCTCTAACAAAATGTCTTTTGGAGACAAGGTTGCTGAACAAGCTAACGCTGCTATAGAACGTAAAGTGTTTCAAACTAATGATGGTCGTGTCATTGAGTTTCATAGACAACCTAAAGACGTTACTACACCTAAAGGTGAGATCAAACAAGGCACACAAATCTTTGAATGGAAAGATGGTCAAAAGCGTTTGATAGGTTTTAGTGATGATCTAAACTTTAAACGTGGTGATACTTTTACTTCTACAGATGGCAAAAAACTTACTGTAGTTGACGGTAAAGTACCAGCCATTGAACAACATTCTCCGTATCGTTATTGGCATGATGCAGAGGCATCTGCTCGTCTAGCTAACATGGGTCTTCGTAAGATGGCTCGTGAGCTAGAGCTAGTCAACAATCTTAAAAAGTCTAAACTGTTTGAGACAGTTGGGTTTAGCCCTGATAAACCTACTAAAGATTTGCCTAAAGGTTGGATTACTCCTGCAAGCATAGCTCGTATTCCAGAGTTACGTGGTTGGCATTTTGATCCTAAGACTGCCGCAATCATTGAAGATTTTGCTAAAGTCTGGGACAACACTATGTGGATGAAGGCTACTAATGCCATTGTCAAAAACATGATGTTGAATCCTGTACCACACATGTTCAATGAAGTAATGCACCTTTGGAATGCTCGTGGTTTTACTGGTTGGATTGACCCTCGTCAACTTGGTACGTTTGCTGACACAGCTAGAGTTGCTTGGAGAGATGTAGGTAATCAAACTCAGTTTTACCGAGACATTATGCGTGAAGGTGGTTCTATTCTTGGTGCTGATCCCAGGAACAAACACTTTGAAGCTATTCAAAAAGAAGCTCAAAAACAAATGTTTGAGACTCCTGAAATGCAAAGAAGCATGGGTCAACTAGCCAAGAAACTTGGCACTAGTGTTGGAGATTTGTACAACGGCATTTCTAATGCTTCTCAAAAGGCTATGTGGTTTACTCGTGATGTTATGTATGTCCAATACATCCGTGAGATTATGGCTAGACAAGAGAAAAGTACTGGCGTTAAGATGGAATTAAAAGACGCTATTGCACAAGCTGAAAAACACATGCCTAATTATCGTATGCCTTCTGAGGTATTAAATAGTCGCAAACTTGCTTGGACTTTAAAAAACCCTAACATTGCTTTGTTCTCTAGGTATCACTATGGCATGGTTAAGTCTTTAGTAAATACTATTAAAGATGTTGATCCTCGCAATTTAAGAACACCAGAAGGTCGTGCTCACTTTAGAGAGGGCGTTGACTCTATGTTGGCTATTGGTGTTGCTATGGGAGTGTTGTATCCTCTTATGGATGCTATGGCTGAAGCAGTGTTTGGTGAAGGTGCTGAACAACGTAGAGCTGGTCCATTCCACTTGCTCCAAGCAGGTTTAGATGTGTATGAAGGTAAAAAAGATACTACTGCTTTAATTTGGCCTGTCTTTACTTTTAATCCAGTGTTGTTAACATTAGGTCAACTTGGTTTTAACAAAAAGTTGTTTACTGGCAAAGAAGTGTTCCATACAGACGATGCTTTTGAAGACATAGCTAGTGACATAGGAACATATGCTGTAAAACAATTACCCCAAGCTGCTCCTGTTATGTCTGCTACTGCTGAAGAAGGTGGAGACACAAAACTTATTGCTAGACAATTTGACATTAAAGTTGAGACAGAAGCAGAAAAGAAACGTAAAGAACGAGCACTTAAAGCAAAGGCTCAAAAGAAAAAGACTCGTGATACTCAACGTGCTAAAGGAACATATAACCCATGAACTTACTATTGATAGATCAGTTTGGATGTTGCCTTGACTTAGCTGTTAGGGCTAAGGCTGCTGGTCATACTGTACGTGCTTACATGCGTAACAACGCTGATGGTACTCGCTGTGAGAATGGTGATGGGATGATTGACAAAGTATCTGATTGGGAGAAGCACATGAACTGGGCTGACCTCATATTTGTTACTGATAACACGTTCTACATCCACAAGCTTGAAAGTTATCGGGATAAGGGTTACCCTATTTTTGGTGCTAACCTAGAAGGTCGTAGGTGGGAACAAGACCGTGAGTACGGTGCAGCTATATTGGAACGAGCTGGTATCCCAACTATTCCTATGCAGAAGTTTAAGAAGTACGAAGACGCTATTGCGTTAGTGCTTACTAACAAAGACAAACGATATGTGTCTAAGCCTCTTGGTGATGGTGACAAGTCTTTGTCCTACTGTTCTAAAGACTGGCGAGACATGGTGTTTATGCTTCAAAAGTGGAAGAAAGACAACGCTTACAACGGTGAGTTTGTTCTGCAAGAGTTCCACAAGGGTGTGGAGATGGCTGTTGGTGGTTGGTTTGGTCTTGGTGGTTTCTCTAAATGGTACTTGGAGAACTGGGAGTTTAAAAAGCTAATGTCTGGTGACTATGGTCCTGCTACTGGTGAGCAAGGTACTATTCTTAGGTACACCAAAGAGAGCTTGTTAGCTGACAAGGTTCTTAAACCTCTAGAAGACTTCTTGCACGGTATCAATTACTCTGGTTACATTGATGTCAACTGCATCATTGATAACAAGGGTATACCCTGGCCTTTAGAGTTTACTACTCGTCCAGGTTGGCCTTTGTTTCAGATTCAACAAGCTCTGCATGTAGGCGATCCTATTGAATGGATGCTTGATATGCTTGACGGTAAAGACACTCTGAAAGTTAAAACTGACATAGCCTGTGGTGTTGTTATCTCTCAGCCTGACTACCCTTACGACAACGTAACCAAGAAACACAACACGGGTTATCCCTTGTTTGATTTGTGTGAAGAGGATGGTACTAAGAACATTCATTTCTCAGAAATTAAAATGGGTACTTGTCCTGATGAGAAGGGTAACAACAAAGAACCTTGTTTGGTTACCTGTGGCAGCTACATCCTTACTGTGTCTGGTCTGGGTAAAACCATTGAAGATGCTCGTTGTAAAGCCTATGAAACTTATGAAAAAAAGGTCACTGTAATTAACTCTCCTATGGTTAGAGATGACGTAGGTGAGAAGCTTGAGAAACAGCTTCCTGACATTCAAAAGTACGGCTACTGTACTGACGTTGAGTATTGCTAATCATGGCTACTAAGATCAATGTTCCTATTCCTCAAGATAAGATTGGGGAAAACTTTGTCTGGAGAGATTGGTTTCAAAGGCTTAGCAATAGAGTTTATGGCACTATGGCAAGCCAAGATGCTAGTTCTGTAAACATTACTGGTGGATCAATAAATGGCACATCTATAGGTGGAGTACCAGTTACTAAAACTGCTGACTTTACGTTAGCAGCTACAGAAAACTGGGTTATTAATAATAAAACAACTACTACTTGTACTGTGACTTTACCTGCTGCTTCTTCTTGGTCTGGAAGGTCTGTTACTTTTAAAAACTTACAAGCTCAAACTCTTGTTTCAGCTTCTAGCAATGTTGTGCCAATTGATAGCACAACTGCTGGCACAGCTATTCTTTTAGCTGTTGTTGGTAATTGGGCTACGTTAGTTTCTGATGGAACTAATTGGGTCACTATGCAAACTGCACCTAATAACATTCTTTTACTGGAGTAATAAAAGATGAATGTGTCTGATCAAGGTTTAGAAAACATCAAACAAACTGTGGGGTTTAGAGCTAGACCCTACAAAGATTCTTTGGGCAATATTATTGTTGGTCACAACCACGTTGTAACACCTGGTGATGGTGTTGCTGATAAAGATGTGATTAACTCTTTTAAAGCTCACGAGCTTCTTCTTAACGACATTGAGAGGGTTGTTAGCAACCTCAATGTTATTAGTAGCATGACTCAAGAAGAGTTTGACGCTCTTGTTGTAGACACATTTAAAACACACTAAGGATTTATTATGGATGACGTAGAAACATTGATTACAGAAACTGACAAAAGACTTAGTGTCCACGAGGCTGTTTGTGTTCAAAGATATGAAGGCATTCAAGCTCGATTTGATAGTGGTGATAAACGCATGACTAAGATTGAATACTTGTTGTATGCAGTTATTCTTTGTGTGTTGTTTGGTCCAGGTGTTGCTGCTGAGTTTGTTAAAAAATTTCTTGGAGTGTAAAAATTGATCCCATCAGTTTGTGTTTACTTGCAGCCGGGTTGGTTAAAAACATCCAGCAAGGCTGTGAGCTATACAAACAAGCAAAAGAGTCTTTTGTTCAAGTCAAAAAGACTGCTGATGAAGTCTTAGCAATCGGTAAAGAAGTCCAGGGATTCTGGGGAAAGCTTCTTAGTTTTTTTAATTCACAACCAAAGGTAACACATCATGAACAACCTACTGCAAAATCTAAAAAGCAAGCTTATGTCTCTGTGGATGAGACTCAAGTCAAAATTGACATCGTCCAAAACCTAACAGAGTTTTTTAAACTTCAAGAGCAGTTAGCTGCTCACATTAGGGAAGAGGAAGAGAAGTCTAAGACTGTCTATGACCCTAATCAAAACCATATGGAGGCAGCTCTTAAACGAGTAATGGCTCAACAACAGATGGCTGATTTGGAAGTCCAGATCAGAGAGTGTATGGTGTATCAGAGTCCTCCAGAGATGGGAGCTTTATACAGTTCTGTACACGATATGAGAGAAACAATTCAGGAGGAACAAGAACAGGCTAGGCTGGTTGAAGAAGCAAAGAATAGGTACAAGCTATGGCTACGAAGGGAAAACCAAAGAAACTTCCAAGCAAAGTCAGCGTACCTAGTAGGGACCTTGATCGTTATCGTATACCTGTGGGGGTGGTTTCTTCTAGTAAGGAAACTAGGGAGGACATAGTGGGATGGATTGCTGCTTGTGTTTTGATTGCTGTTTTACTTCCTTTGTTGGGGTTGTTGTACTCTGACGTTTTAGAAGTTAAACAAGAGTCAAAAGCTCAAATTGAAAAGGTTGAGAAGCTTAGGCGTGAGATTGAACAAACAAAAAGGGAAAACAAATGAGATTGTTTTTGTTATTGTTACTAGTAGCTTGTTCGGATTCCTACAGGTATCCGTGCCAAGACCCTAAGAACTGGGGTAAACCCGAATGTGAACCACCTCAGTGTGATGCGTCTGGGACCTGCACCAAAGATTTAATTCCAAAGGAGATGTATGAACAATTCAAACAGAAGAAGTCCTGATGAGTGGCACGCCATTGGTCAATTCTGGACACAAATGGCTTTTGCTATGTGTTTGGTAGGTGCAACTTTTGGTGTGATCTATTGTCTAATCTTTGTTACACAACCTATGGTTGGTCAAGCTAAAAACGATGCAGTGTTGTTTGAGATTCTTAAGACTGTGTTGACCAGTATGATCTCAATCATTGGTACGTTGATGGCTGTGGGTCATGGAAGCCAAACTTCTGTTGTTCCTCCTGCTGCACCTAAACCACCTGTTCCCCAGGTTCCCGTTAAACCTTTGAGTGCAAATGTTCCCAGTAACAATACGGAGGTCCCATGAGTTTGTTTAATCCCTGGGTACTTCTAAGCATTGTTATGGCTATTTTTAGTAGCTTTGGTGGTGGGTACTATAAGGGTAAACACGATGAGAACACACGGCAGCAGATTGAAATTGCTGCTTTAAATGCAGATGCTAGACAAAAAGAACAAGCACTTACTTCTGCTGTAAATGCCCAAGCTAATCAACTCATGAAAGCTAACCAAAATGCAAAACTTCTATCTCAAAAGCGTGCTGCTGATATTGACAGTGGTGCTCTCAAGTTGCGGATCGCTGTCAAAGCCTCCGAGTGTTCCGTACACACCTCCTCAGATACCTCCGCTACCACAGGAGCTAACTCAGGAACAACATCAGCCGAACTTGACGGAGAAACTTCTAAAGCTCTTATCGCCATCACAGACGAAGGAGATGCCGCCATCCGCAAGCTCAACACCTGTCTCTCCCTCTACAACGAAGCCCTCCAAACCTTGAAAGGAAAATGACCATGAACTTATCTGAAAACTTTACTTACGAAGAGTTGACACACACAGACCACCGTGAGTTTGACAACACCCCTAATGAAACTGAAATGGCTAACCTTGTTCGTTTAGCCGCATTCTTAGAGCAAGTTAAAGAGGTGATAGGTGGTAAGCCTATTATGATTAACTCTGCTTTTCGTTGTGCTGAAGTTAACAAAGCTGTTGGTTCTAGTGACCGATCTCAACATCGTCATGGTTGTGCTGCTGACATCCGTGTCCCAGGTATGACTCCTGATGAGGTTGTCACAGCTATTATGGGTTCTGGTTTACCCTATGACCAAGTGATACGTGAGTTTGATCGTTGGACACATGTAAGCATCCCCAACACAGAAGAAGCAGAACCACGCTCAATGGCTCTGATTATTGATAAAGCAGGTACTCGACAGTACGCTTAATCTGTATCGTCATAGAGAGCAGCAAGCATATAGACAACCCACAAACAGATGCCTATACCAATTGCTGCTCCTAGTAACAAAATAAAAAATATCATATTGCTTCTTTTTTGTATTCTTGTAAAAGTTTTCGCAACCACTTGGCGGCTCCAAGTTTTAGCCATTGCTGGTACTCAGACTCAGTAAGACGAACACCAATCGCCCTACCGCTTTTGGTCAGTTCAGTTTTTGGTCTAGGCATTGGTGTTGTTCTCCTGCTGATTTAACTGTAAATATCATGTTGCATTTGGTGCAACGCCACATTGTTCCTTGTTGAACAACTGTTTGTCGATTACCGTGTAACCCACGTAGTCTTCCAAAGAATGTTCTGATTGCTTCAATCATGTTTGTCTCTCTTTCATCATGGCTTTCGCCTGTTTGTATGCTGACTTTGCAATGTCATCGTAATCCAATTCATACCCATCAGGTGCTGTATCTACCAAGGCTTGCATGGCTTTTGCAGCAAAATAGTCCAGCGTTGATATGCCAGCCCTACCCGAGTCTCTTGGCTCAGGCGTAGGAAATGCTGGATGGTTCTTGAGTTTCATTTGTAGACCGCCACTACTTCACCACCAAAACTCTTTTGAATTTCCCTAGCGAGGGACTCTGTCCAAAAAAACTTTGGTTCGTGTTTGTCTTTTGTCCAGACGTATCCGTATAGTTTCATGTGTTTTCCTTGCGCTGTGGTGGGTGGGTGTAGAGGGGTATCTTTGGCAAATTAACTGTTGTCGGCGTATTCCAACTCATTGGTTTTGCCCATTCAAGTTTTCGTTCTTCAACATTGATGTACGCCACAGGCTCTTGCTCTTGCTGTGCCAAGGCTTCTTTGATGGCGGCAATCGCTTTGTACATTTTTTCCGCTGATGCGTTGAACTCATCATCGTTTGTCCAATCAATAGACAACTCTGTTTCAAATGCATCAAGTGCTATTTTTAATGCTTCATCTTGTGTCATGTTTACTCTACGTTATTAGGAACATCTGACAACAAACCTTTTGATGCCCATTTTTTGTGGTCTTCACTACCTGGTCGTACAGGTTGAATTTTTTCTCCGTCTCCAAGTCTGTACGTACCTTTGTTGAAGGTGCTTTGTTGGGGCGTAGCAGGTCTTGCTAAAGACGCTAGGGTTACGTCTGCTATTTGTTTCCAACGTTCTTGCATATTGTGCATCTCTTTAAGATTACGTTCGTTTGCTTCTTGGGATATTTTCATATATGCCTCATGATGTAGTCTTGCCAATGTTGTGTGTCTGAGAAAGTACAGGCGTCCAACTTATTCTTAGCTGCCCAGTCAAGGTAAGTGGTCTTACTCTTCTTGGTTATGCCTTGGTTGCGTTGCAACACGTAAAGAATAGTGATGTCTGGATGCTGTTCTTTAATAAGTGCAGCTTTCTTTCTGTCAGAACTTACCCATAGACCTTTGGTTTCTATGTAAACGTTCTTAGTAACAGTGAAGTCTGGTGTGTAAGTGTGGTTGCTTGCCGGGATTACGTACTTGATCTTGTCTTGTTCGTAAGCAAGCTTCCACCCTTTTGCTTCGCAAGCAGCTTGAAACTTAGTTTCTAAGCCGCTGCGATACCCCGCAGGGTTGTGTCGTTTAGGTCTAGGCATCAACCAATAAACCGTTCTGTAACTTTATCAATTTCTTGTTCGTACTCATTGATGATGTCGCACAGTCCTTTGATGTAAGCCTCTAACATACCTACTCTAAAAGCTAATCGGTCTTCAGCTTTACCATCTCGGTACATAGTCTCAGAGGCTTGTCTTGCATTGTCAATAAAAGTTTGATGGTTTTTCATTCTGTTCTTTCTGCTTCTTTTACAAATGCAGCAAACCAAAGTAATTGGTCGCTGTTCAATAGGAATGGGTCTTCACCTGCACACAACCAATGTGCAAAGCGTGGTGGCATTCTTGGAAGTATTGATCGGTTAAGCATTTGGAGGCTCCCACATATCGTTTGGTTTTTGCCAGATGTACAACAGTTTCATGTTGAGGTGGAAGCGATCATCATCGTTATAGAGTTCACGGCACTTGTCGTACCACTCTTCAGGCAGAAGCTCTGCTAAAGCTTGTTCTGCTTTTACTGGACCAATGCCAGCTACGCCAATGATGTTGTCACTCCTGTCACCTATGAGACTCTGTAAATAAAGGTGTTTTAAACCCTGATCCTTAGACTGAACACTGTGCAACTTCTTTACAAAGTTGTAGTGTCTGCCAGGTATCTGTAGCAGGTCTTTGTCAATAGAACAAATAACCGTACTTATAGTTTCTTTGTCTTGCTGCACACCCATCTCATCATCTGCTTCAAACCCATCACATATTTGTGCTTTGTGTTGTGTTACTAGGAACTCTCGCACAGCTTGCCAATGTGTTGGTCTTGAATCAGGACGGTTAGCTTTGTAGCTAGGAGCAAGCTCCCTACGAAAATTGTTACTGCCAGTGAGGTACACGTTGTAAGACGTAGCGCCTGTGTCTGCAAGGATGTCTTGAATCATTTGGTCAGCCCTTGCTAGAGCTACCCATTGTTCTTCTTTCTCTGCTGACATAGCTCCACGGTACACAACTATGTCTCCGTCAATTAGTGCTTTCACTTAATGTCCCTGGTTACATAAGCAACTGTTTGTGAATAAGACATTGTGAAACCTAGCTCAACAGCGTACCTGTTCCTAATAACATCCAACTTCTCGTACACTTCTTTTTCTAAACCAACTGCTTTGTATACTTTTTTTGTAGATACGGGTTGTGGTGTACCCTCAACTTTTTTAGGACGACCTGGTTTACGTTTGTGCATTGTGATAGTCATTTGTTTCTCTCAAAAAAAAAAGTGAGAGCTTTTTACGGCTCTCACAAAGGTTTACGACAACTGCTCAGCAGTAGTTTCTTCCATTGCTTCTTGCATGTCAATATCCCCTGCTGTATAAGCTTCAAACTTACGAGCAAGAGTGACTACGAGATCAAGAGTAGAAGATTCCAACTCAAAGGGTTTACCCCCACGAGCTGCAATGTAGAGGTCTGTGGCACGAGCTAAAGCGTTCTGACGAACAATAGCCCTGTCACCATGTAGAGCAGGGATTGGGAATACCTTCTCTTTGTAGCCACTGTAGGCGGCTTTGGGAGCCGCTACAGCGGGTGCTGTTGTTGCCCCTGACGGGGTAGGTGCTGCGTCTGCTTTACGAAGGATGTTGACGCTTTTAGTCTCCACTCCGTAAGTACCGCTTACACCATCAAACTCAACCTCATAACCAACTGCAACATTGGGGTTCTTAAACCCACATTTGATCCAAGTGCCACCTACTTTCATTGAGAAGGTTGGCTTTGTACCAAACTTGGTGCTTACGTCTTTTGTAGAAATTGCTTCTACGATACCTGTCTGCATTGTCATTTCAAAGCTCTTTCATATCAAACCAATTTTTACCAACTGATGCTCCTGCATTGAGCTTGAGAGCCAGTGGTATCTTGAATGTTTCTTCAAAGTACATGTGGGTACATTTAAGAATTGTTGTGATCTCCGTAATAAAAGCGTCTGACGAATCAGACATGACATCGAACATTAGAGAGTCATGAACGGTGTTAACCATCTTCACATCATCTCTGCCTATTAGCTGCCTAAAGATAACTCCCAACATCATTGGGACAATATCTCCAGTAGCTAAACCTTGAACAGGATAGTTTTTAAACTCCGTTGGACTGAAGTTGTAGGTCCTTGTAGACCAACTATCCTCGTTGTAATACTCTGAAAAACAAAACTTCCTACCTGTCTCAGTCTGATGTACGTAGGTTCTGAACTTCTCCCTAAATCCATCCTCATTGAGATCGTTTGTAGCTTTAGATTCAACCATTGCTGCAAACTCTGTGTGCCACTTAGCCACTGCTTTGTAACGACCGTAGAACACATCTACAAACTTCTTAGCTTCATCTAAGGTACAACCTGCTTGTTTGCTAATAGCTTTAGCGCCAGCACCGTAGATCAACTGAAACGTTCTAGATTTGAATGGTTTACGTTCTTCTTTGGTTGGCATCCTGCCAAACATGTCTTTGTACAAAGCACTGTGAATGTCCACGCCACTGCTGATGTCTGCTATGAGCTGTTTGTCCCTAGTAACATGAGCAAGAGCCACAACCTCCAATTGATTAAAATCCACTTCAATAATTACCCCTTTACTAAATAAATTATATCTTGAATTAAAAATTTGTTTAATAGGGTTATTACTAATATTTTGTAAATTAGGATTTGTTGAAGACAATCTACCTGTGACTGTTGCTGTGTGATTTAATTTACCGTGAATAAAATCTCCAATGATGTGCTTGCTTAAGCCTTGCACATACGTTGAGAGTTGTTTTGCTAGCTCTCTGTACTTGAGTAGACCATTGATGATTGCAATTGCTTTAGCATCAAACGTGTGCTTCAACATGTCGTTGAGTACTGAGTCGTCAACTGATATTTGTCCTGTCTTTGCAGACACTTTCTCTGGGTCTGGTACGTAGTTGATGAACGGTTTGATGACCACTGTCTTCTCTACAAGCTTGAACTTGGCATTGCCATTCTTGTAAACACCTACTTCTTCTTTGACTTTGATTCTTTTCTTACCACCAAAGAAAAACTGTGACCATTGCTTAGGGCTGTTGATGTCTTCTACATGACCTGCTGCCAATGCTTCAAGATTGAGTTTGACATCTACAAAGTTATCTACAACTTCAACTGTGTATTCATCCAGTCTTACTCTATCAACATGTAATCCGTTGAACTGCATCTCTGTGGTTGCATGAAGTGCTTCCATCTGAGTCTCAATTAACATGAGTTGTCCTGCTGCTACAGCACGTTTGTATTGTGCTTGAGCAATGGCTTTGGTATTAATAACATCTTGTTCCAGGTAAGGAATCAATTCTTCAGGAGGAATCTTTTCAGAACCTAATCCTGCTTGGAAGTATTTTTTGATGGTGTCGTCTTTAAGAGGCAAACCATATTTAACAGACAGCTCATCTAAGCTAGAAAACTTGGTGCGTTGTCCTGACAGGATGTACTCTGCTAGTTGTGTGTCCCAAATTTTATGTTGTTGCAGTTTGTTTTTAAGTGCTGTACTTTCTTTGTACAGATACATCAAATCAAAAGAAAAGTTGTGTCCACAAAGAACTGTTCTGGACATCAATCCATCTATGTAACCTCTAAAGATATTCCAATCATACGTAGTTCTTGGTTCTATTATGCACATACCATAGGCTACGACTTTGTTGTTAGGGTGCATAGGATGAGCTAGTCCTATATCTTCGTTGCCGTTGAGTGTTGTCTCAACGTCAATAGCTGCAAAAATGGGCATGGTCATGGTTTTCCATACGCCTTTCCATAAAGAATTGATTGAAACACAGTGATCCTGTGCTGCTTGTCTAACACGTTTAGGGACTTGCACACATGAGTTGCAAGCATAAACTTATCGTAGAACTCCTTTTCATTTGTGATGATTAGATTGATTTCTCCCTGTCTTAAAGAATGAAATGCAGCTCCTGTGTAAGAGCCTGTATCTTTAAAACCTGCTTTGTTACATCTTCTTACAAAAGAACCTAAACTATCTGTAAGAATTAAAACGTCTTCATCCGTGTCTGTAGGAGCTGGTACACAAGTTACTCTGCTGCCTACATACGCCATCTGAAGAACATTCTCTTCAAACAATGTAAACAGTTCCATTTGCAACGATGCTTCATCAATTGCTGCTTTGTACGTAGGACTTGTCATGCTTCCTCCTCTTGGGTCTGACCAACCAAATGTGTAACGTTCACTCATACCTTGCACGAATAGGATCAATAGTCACAAGAAACTGTCCGTGACGTTCTGACTCCATGTGTTTGGGACCCCCACCTGGGAGTTTGTTCTTAGGAACATTGATTGTGCGGATCATTTCTTCCTCTGGACTTTTGGGTTCTTTGTATTTGCCAATGGTGAGTACTACGTCAGCTTCACCTGGTTTGTCAGTCTTAGAGCCACGCAGAGCATCTAAGCCAATAAACGGAGGGTCTTTCATATCCACTGCTGTTGCAGACAACTGTGATGCAGCAATAACTGGGCCATAGTTTCTAGCAAGTTCCCTTGCCCACTTGTAGATCTTGCCAAGCTTGATGTCTTCTCTGTCGTCAGACTTGTTAAAGCCATCTACTTTGTCAAGTTGGTCAAACACAATCAAGCCTGGGTTAACCTCACGAAACAATGTCTCAAGATCACGAACGTGGTTCATGTCCTTAGTAACACGTATCTTGTCTTTGTTGCCACCCATCAATGCTGTGTACTCAGTCATCGCTGTTTTAGAGTCAGCAATAATTGTTTTAGATTCTTTACCAAGTGCAGCTTGAACAATCCTGAAGAACACAACAGAAGATTCCTCTTCGTTGTTGACCCATACAACAGGTCTGTCTTTAGGTAGTTGCTGTGCCAAATAGCTAATCTCACTAGCTAAGAACGTTGTCTTACCTACTTCGACTCGTGCAGCAACAATAACAAAATTACCAGTACGCAAAGGACCCAAAGAACGATTAAGAACATCAAGTCTCCATTCATAGCCGCTACTACTGATGCGATCTGCAATAACAGACAGATCAGCAGAAACAAACAACTCATCTTTCTCAATGTATCTCTCCACATCTTTAAGAGCATTAGTGGCTAGGATGTGAACGTGTTCAAGGTCGCTAGAGCCTTCTTTGACCTTCTCACACTCTTCCATGATCTGAGCAAGGTAGTCCAACTCTATGAGAGTCTTGATTACTTCTTCGTGTGCATGGTGAGGTACAAATGATCTTGCTTTTGTTATGGTCATGCGAAGCTTGACGATTGAGTCGTCAGTCAGTCGCTTACTTTGATCTGCTATTAGGAACGCAGAAAAAGATTCCCAATTGAACTCAGTTACACCTGGGAATGTTTTGTAGTATTTGTCCATGCCATCTAGGATGACATTGGTTTCTTTGACCACTACATGCGGTTTGATGTACCGCCTGTATTTGTTTAGGTTTTCTTTGCTTTGAGAGCAAAGATAGAGAACGTCATAGTCCATCTATGTCCTTTAAATGAGTGTGTCGTACAACTCTGCTGGTGTACATTGTTTGGGTTCTTTATCTATGCCAAGCACGATAATCTTTGTTGTTGATGGTAGGAAGTGGTTTAGTTTCTTGTATGCCTTTGTTGCTCCTTGTACACCTGCTTCATCGGGATCAAGCCAAATAAGCACGTACTCAAAGTTGAGATCGTGTATTTGTCTTAGCGTTTTATCTGACAATGCTGTTCTTAGTAACGCTACAGAGCTATGACTTGTGTCGTGGTTGACTCTGTACGCACTGAGGTAGTCTTCAGTTATGACTAGCGTCCTACTAAAGTAATGAAACCAAGCTGCATCTCCTTTGGAACTGCTGTTGGTGTAGTGTGTTGTGTATTTGGGTGTTGCGTTAGGTGCTAGGTTGCGTACCTGCCAGCCTATCGGCTGTTGTTCTGGGTTGTGTAGTGTGAGAGCTACTTTGTGTCGCTCCCCTGCTACGCCGTTAAATATGTTTTTTGTTGGATCGCAGTAATGACTGTGCAGCCACAGCTTGCCTTCAACAGCAAGAGAAGCTATGACAGGCTTAGTGCTACTAGTAACAGATGCTGTTGGTTTGTTGATCCAGGTAGACAATCGACTATCGTCATCTGAAGCAAACCCTGATTGGTTGCAGTGATGACAATAGGCTACCAACCCTCGGTCTGTACGTTTGATGTACAGCCTACGTTTGTTGTCTACACCTGCTTCACACTCCGTGTGATTGATGTGTACCTGCTGTCCTACTACGGACGGAGCATTGTCAAGGAGTATTTTTCTGTCTATCATTGTTTTTACTTAAAGGCAAAGTTTTAAGGCGGCGAGAAACGTATGGTTTGTGTGGTTTTATTTGATCAAACATTTCTTTTCCACGCTTGTAAAACTCTTTGTTTTTTCCTGTACTGTTGTCTATTGCCATGATTGCTCCTTGTAAAGCCCAAAATAGAAGACTCTCCCGTAGGAGAGCCTTGTGGTTTTATGGTTTTAGATTTCTTTGTTGCCGTAGATTTTGGTAAACAACTCATCAGCAACCTTACGCTGTGTGTCGTTCAACTTGTTCAGGTAAACAAGACTGAAAGCTGCTCTCAAGGACATTCCAAAAGAAACCTTGTTGCAGATGCTGAACAATGACCGTGGAGACATTGTTAGATTGAATTGGCTAGCTTTGTAGCCGTTGCGGATCAGATTAGCCAGTTTGACAAGCTCTTTAGCTGTTTTAGTTGTGATTGTTGTAGGCCATCTGTTAGTCAACATCTTTTCTTCGATAGAAGCTTCAAGATAGTCAACGTAGATAGCAGTGCCAAAACGGTCAAGAGTTGCAGAGTTCTGAACGTTAGTACCAGCATGTGCTCCTGTGTCATCACCTTGGCCTTGTGTGTTACCAATAGCTACGATACGGAAATGCTCGTGAGGGACAATTTGTTTGTCTTTGGTACTTCCGGGCATCTCCTTCAAGAAAAGCTTGCCTTCGTCCTCTAAGAGCCATTGCAGACCCATAGAGATCTCTGGAGGAGTTACGTCCCACTCATCCCAAGCAAACACAGCACCATAACGTACAGCTTCTGTTACAGCACCGTCTACCCAGATTGTTGAACCCTCCTTAGCCGTTAACTGACCAAAGATCATTGAGGTATCCATGTCCCCAGTACAATTAACCCGAACGAAAGGGCGACCAGTACGAGCACAAAGCTGCTCAATAAGACTAGATTTACCAGCCCCCGTAGGCCCGTAACAGAGTACTCTCTCATTTAATTCCCATGCTCTAAGAACGTTTGCAGCCAGGTCTTTGTCAATGACGTAGGCAGGATTGATACTAGGAACAAATGAAACGATGCGTTCATCCCAAGTAGTTTCACTGAACATCGTGACACCAAAGTCTTCCTTGTCAATGATCCAAATCTCTCTGAACAAGTCAGAAAAATAAGTTTGATTAGGTTTGAGATCAGGACGTGTTCTTACAGGACCTTCTAGTGTTTCAGACACATGAGTATCAGAAGCTATGTCGTATGTTGTTGTGTCTGTTGTTGAGACTCTACGTTTTTCCATTGCTTCTTTGATCTTGGTTTTAACAAGGTCTTCGACCTTTGTTTTTGTGGTTGGTCCTGCTTCCAGTCCATACGATGTTACGTATACTTCTTCAGACATTGATGATTTTCCTTTCTATAAGTTCTAACAACTTGCTTGGTATTTCTTCTGGTTGGTTGACTATGCTGTGTGATTGGTAGTAATCCTGTACTGATCTACTACACAAGCCCAAACCATAAATGTCAACTGACTTTGCTTTCTCTATCTCTTTGATTACTGTGTCTGTGAACCTACCTATCCCTGACGACGATTTAGAAGCTGCTGGACTACCGTCAGACATAACCACTAACAGACGTTTCTTTTCTTTGCGTTTAACCAGTCGATCATGCGCCCAAAGAATGTTTTCGCCATCAGGGTTTCCAACCATCCATTGACTACTTATCTCAAAATACTCTTTCAATTTATCAGAACTAACTTTTAAATCAGAAAAACTTTTGTAAATATACATGGTAGGACACCAATCAGTATATGAATTAAGTTTTCCATCAGTAAAACCAACAATTTCAAGAGGAATGTTTAAAGTTGAACAAACTTCATTAACTAACAATGTAGAAGCTAGAGCGTAGTACGCTTTCATTCCTTGCATAGACCCAGACATATCAACCAATACGGTGATAGCAGCATCCAGTGTTTTGTTGTCAATCTTGTTCTTAAACACACGCTCATTAAAACCTGGTGCATCAAAACAAATACGAGACAACCTAGATTGATCTAGTTTGCCTTTCTTGACACCGTACTGTCGTTGCACTTTTGCTTTAATTTGAATCAACTTACGAACTTGTTGAGCAAAATTCTCTTGAGACACAAGCTTAGGCTCTACTTCATCACGATATTCTTTGAGGAAGTTTCCTTTTTTACTACGTACCAAGTAGTGATCTGCTGGACTTGTTTGTTTGGGATAGTCAACGACAATGAACTTGTCGTAGTCAGTTAGGTCCCAACCATTTTTTTCTTTTACGGGTTCAAAGTTGATACCAACCTTACCCATATCCTCACCATCTTCGTTGTGCATAGTCAAAGAATATGCAGCCAGTTCATCTTCAGTGATCTTCAGCTCAATGACTTTGTACTCTTCGTCTTTAGGTTTAGCCTTCTCATCACCATCAGCTTTACCTGATTTGTCTTTATCGGCTTCTCCCTCTGCCTTTTCTTCTCCACCAGGCTTTTTTAGGCTACCTTCACCTTCACCCTTTACAGGTTTAGTTGGTATTGGCTTCAGTTCAACTTTGCATTCTTCACCAAGTTCTTTGAGGATGTCTATAGCCAACTGGTAGGTTGTTTCAGTTCCTATTTCTTTATCCAAGATCGTATAACAATGAGCAAGACGATCAGTAAAGTTATTAAGAACATCCAGAACTTTCTTGTTGGGAGTTGCTTTGCTTACAGCAAGTTCTATTTGAGGGAACATAGAACCTGTTAGAACTACCTCCCAACAAAACATAGCTGTGATGAGTGTTGAAGCTGGAGTTGGTTCTTCCTTGCATCTTTTTATGATCTGCTCGATCAATATAGAGCTGCAATCATCCCAGTTCTCCTTGAAACCACGGTACTCTACAGCCTCAATGTAGTTAATTCTGGAATCTTCTAGGAAGTTCCATACAAACATCAACATACCTTGAGGGTGCAGTTCTTTCTTCTTAAGAACATCAAACGAACTAAAACGATCATGGGCCACTTCGTGATCCGTTGATGCCATTAGTTGTTTGAGTTCTAACTCCGTGGTTGTGGTAACAATCCTAGGCAGATAGATGGTTTTGCCATCATGTCTAGGTTGATTAGCATCTTCAAATACAACGGAAATGCCAGCTCTGCCAGCACTTGCTCGTATGTACTTCATTACCTCAATGCCTTTAGTTAGCATTATTTACCACTCGCATTCACAAACTCCTTCACAAGTTTGAACACTTTGAGAGCATCCATACCTTCAGGGACATTCATCAAGTTCCTAATAACTTTGTTGGCATAATCTTCAGCACTGACTTCTTCTTTGGGAATCTTCAGTTCTCGGATCTTGTTTTGTAGAAACGTTTTACCGCAATAGCTTCCATTGTCATCAATGAGCTTGATACTGAGCTTCATAGCTGTGTGAATGACTGACTTAGCTGATCTCCAAGGACCAGGCATTGAACTGACTTCGTAGTCTTTCTTGATTTGTTTCTCAGTATCTCGCAGGTCTTTAGCAAACGTATCAACTGAGCTATGCGTAAACGCAACAGCTATCATCTTTTCGAATGTACTTGTAGCTGAAGCATCTGAGACAAGACTCTCAGTAGCAGCAGCATACAAAGTGGACATCATGTGAGCATCCATTTGTTTCTCCCTCACAGGCAACATTGCCTAGATATGATCCTATTGCTAAGACCATATCGAAGTTTGTTACGCGAGTTCGTCTTCAAATAATTCCAATTGTTGTTGTACTGTCTCATCCTCGAAAGGGGTGTCGATGTTAATGCTTACCAGAACATCGTCATAATCATTTGATTCTATGAACCACAAGACTTGATTGAACATAACTATCTCCTTGAAAAGTTAAAGAGGGCGAAGCCATCCCCGCCCACGCTTGCGCGGGGTGGCTAGCCCGATAATGGATTTGAGCGAAGCCCATCGCAAGCCCCTGCCAGCTTTGCTGGCGGGAACAGGCTTGCCGGGCTAAGCGTTATCACTGAGTTTTACTCCACTCAGCATATTCATCAGCAGCCTCTTGGATCATTGCTTTTTGATCTTCTTCGTAGAGATCATTGAACGGAACAAAGTGATTCTCTTGACAACAAGAGATCTTGCCATCTTGAGGCTGTAAACAATAACAGCAGTAGTTACCCCTACTACGTAGGTCATCTTCAAGTCCTAACAGAAAGTCTTTCATTCTCATGTTGTCCTCTTTGGGTTAAGTTGTTTAAGTTCTTCCATGTTGCTGATGTGCATGTAGCTGCTCTTGTTGATAGGAGCTATGGTGTGTTGCACCTTCCGTGCCAGGGTTTCTCCACAAGACATACACGTTGGACGAGTCATGTGTCTACGTTGTGGTTCAACTCGGACACCATAGCAATTGGTACAGATGGGCAGATAGTTCTCGTTCATGATGATTAGTAGATAGGTCTATTAGCATCCCACTTGTCACGCTTGACGTAAGTGGATATGAAGTTGTTATTAGGAACATTGCCAGGATCATCCAGTGAGCTTATGAACTGGCTCCACTCTTCAATTGTGAGTAGATGCATGTCATCCAGATACCTAAGTCTCATCTCCAGTTGATACTTAGACTTTGATATTTCAAAGCATCTGCATCCATGAAACCATTCGATCTCAGTGATACCATCAACAACAGGTCTTACGACTAGATTGTTGTCTAGGTGGATAGCGTGATACATCATTACATTCTCCAGAAGTAAATTGCAAAAGGAACACCAATAGCTAGAGCTAAAAGTAGAGCACCCAGATAATCTGTGAATGAGTGCTTTACGTCTTCAGTTCTACACTGGTATATGTTGGTGATGTCTTTCATGTGAGGAACTCCTACGAGGATGAAAAAAGGTAGTGGAGCGAACCACTACCTGTCGGAGATTACTTACGTGCTTCTGCATCTTGTTTGAGCAACGCACGCAGTTCCTTAACGGTGGTGAGGATGCTGTGGAGATCAGTACCACGTGGGTTATCGAACTTCTCCATGCTCCAGAGTGCGTTAGAAAGCAACTGCTGAGCGAGAAAGATTTGCAAACCAGCAGGTTTGCGTTCAGTAAGATTGTTGAAAGCGTTGAAGTCGAAGTCGTTTTGCTGTGCCATTTTTACTGCTCCTTTAGGTTGATGAAGTGAAGGGGATTCGCCCCCCTCACCAAAGCTGGGCGTGGGGGCTAGGGCCGCCCACAGGCGGCACGCAGTTCCGACGAAAGGAGGAATTGGCAACGCAGATGGCCGTGCCAGGACTTTGGGGCAGGGGCCCCGCTGGCGCGGAGCTCTGCACTGCCAACCACCACAAGAAGCTGGGGGGCGCAATCCACAAACGCACAGCTACCAAAAGAGCTTGGCTCAGCTCATACGACAAGATAATGCTAAGACCTTACTGTTGCAAACCAAGGTTGTTATTAGGAACACAGCGGAGTAGAAAAAAAACCCGCCGAAGCGGGATGTAGTTCAAGAATCTAGGTTGTACACAACCATCTGAGCAAAGTACTGCGCCATGTTGCGAAGCTCGCAAGCAGAATGTATCTCGAACTCAGGATGTGGTCCTGTACCCACATCTGCCTCAAGCTCGATAGCTAACTCTAGCTCAAACCATTCCTCGGTAGCAGCTAACTCTTTTTCCAGAAGAGCTGCTTGAGGAATACTCTCTAACTCTGTAACGAATGAAGTGTCTGGTTCGAGGTCACCAGACAAGCCAGTGTCGAGAATGATGTCAGTGAAGAAGTCTACTTCCTGAGCTGAAGCTAAGAGGGAATGAAAGGATAATTGCATGGTCGAACTCCTAAGTTGGTTGTATCACCCAACGCCCTATGCGCTGCGTGACCTAAACAGGGAACTTTGGGGAGCCTCGACTTGTCAAGACCGAAGCCGACGAAGTCGGGGATTTTGTATTGTTGTCCACAGGTTGTGGTACACAACGAGCAGTATTGACGAGGCGACCTCAAACAGATACAGAGCAACTGACAACAATAGAAAATTCGTCTTTACAAGTTGAGTACCAAAGTACAATGGTTAGTCACGGAGCCCGATGAGGAATGAGGAGCAGAGTTGTCAGTCGGAGCGTATCCAACACAACAGTCGGAGGGATAGCCGATACAGACGTACAAGAGTCAGCCCGGAGACCAAGCGGCTAGCCCTTCATCGTCTGTCTGAGGCAAGCACACTTGTTAGGATAACGACGACGAAATGACGAACACCATGTTAGGATTGTGCGAGGTAGATGCTGTATCCGTGTCCGTATTAATACATATCAAACGGATAGACTAGATGATAGACAATGAACAACAACACCGAGCTAAGTTGTTGATTGATATAGTTGCACTATAATGCATATTACTTATAGTTATATAGATACTTAGTAGCTACTATATATGTGTATATGTATAGGTAGTATCCCTATATAGTGTTATAGGGTAGGGGAGGGGCAAATTATTTTATGTTTGAATTGATTTATCACATCTTATAACGCTAGCTATACTTTTTATAACAAAGGGGGGTTACTCTTAGTTGTCTATATATGCTCGTCTTTACTAAGACTCGCATCAAACATAGTACTGTTAATACCCTGAAAACAAGAAAGAAAACAGTAAAAGAAAGAAGCCCTCAGTGTCGTAGTTTTTAAAAACCTTGTCAAGTCCACTGAATGTACTCAAACACTAAATAAATATTCTTTTAGTGTCACCTATGCGACAGACACCTAAGATAGGAAAGCTGTTATAGTTCGATCCATTCAAGGGAGGACACATGGCTAAATCACCAGCTTGGCAACGTAAAGAAGGTAAGTCTGAATCAGGTGGACTAAACGCTAAAGGTAGAGCTTCAGCTAAGAAGGAAGGTCATAACCTTAAACCTCCTCAACCTGAAGGTGGTTCTCGTAAAGATTCTTTCTGTGCTCGTATGGAAGGCATGAAGAAGAAGCTGACTGGATCAGCTAAGGCTAAAGACCCTGACTCAAGGATTAACAAATCCCTTAAGAAGTGGAAGTGTTAAATGCAAAGACGTACTTCTAGAGACAAGCGATACAAGAAGTCTGTATGGTCACAGAACCAAAAGCTTCAAGCTGTCAGTACGTACCTTATGCTTGGCAATATGGCTGAGACAGCTATTGTTACGGGTATACCCTTACCTACCCTTAAACTCTGGAAACAGATGGATTGGTTCAAAGAGTTTAGTCTTCAGCTAAAGACTGAAGATGTTCAGCAGATGGACTCTAACCTTAAACGGGTTATCAACAAAGCTCTCAAAGCTACTGAAGAACGTATTGACTTTGGAGATGCTCAGTTTGATCAGCGTACTGGAGATATTGTCAGAGTACCTATCAAGGCTCACGTTGCTTTAAAGATTACAACAGACCTACTGGCTAAGCAACAGAAACTAGAGGAAAACCCTATAGACAGGGAAGAAGTTGAGAAAACCATTGACGAACGATTGCTTAAGCTCAGTGCTGAGTTTGCTAGGTTTGCTGGTAACAAGACCCAAGCTGCTGTACCTATAGACGTAGAAGCTAAAGTCGTTAGCAATGTCTAAACTAAACTCGGATGTCATGGAAGGCTTTGTCAACTCTGTGTTGAGAAAGAACTTTGACAAACCAGCAGCTACTCCTGAATTTCATAAAGAGATATGGGAACTTGTTACTAGTAACAGCAAACAAGTTGCCATAGCTGCTCCTCGGTATCATGCTAAGAGTACAGCCGTAACCCATGCTTACACCCTAGCATCTGTCCTCTTTAGAGAGTCCAGATATGTTCTTATTGTTTCAGATACTGTTACCCAAGCTGTACAGTTCTTAGGAGACATTAAGAAAGAACTATTAGAGAATGATGATCTACGTTCTCTGTTTGGGGTTAAAGAGTTTCCCAAAGATACTGAAGATGATTTGATTGTTGAGATGGAAGATGGGTGGACATTCCGTATCCAAGCCAAAGGTTCAGAGCAGAAGCTCCGTGGATTGAAATGGGCTAACCTTCGTCCAGACCTCATCATTGGGGACGACATGGAGAATGACGAGATCGTTATGAACAAAGATCGCCGCCAGAAGTTTAAGCGTTGGTTCTATGGTGCTCTTATTCCTTGTGTCTCTTCTACAGGAAAGATACGTATAGTAGGCACAATCCTACACTTAGACAGTCTACTTGAGAACTTAATGCCAGCTTCTCAGTTGGCATCTCATCGTGGTGTTAAAAGTCTTATCAAAGAAGATTTAAAAGAATACTCCAGCAATGTCTTGCCTTGGAGGTCTGTCAAGTACCGTGCTCACACAGATGACTTTAAATCTTTGTTGTGGCCTGAGATGAAGTCTGCTACTGAGTTCAGGATGCAGAAAGATGACTATGTACGTCAAGGTCTAGCTGATGTCTACTCTCAAGAGATGCTCAATATCCCGTTGGACATTACTGACACCTTCTTTAAGAAAACTGACTTTGTGCCTATTAAACCAGAAGATGAAAAGAAGAATCTGGTGTACTATGCAGCCTGTGATTTGGCTGTATCCCAATCTCAGAAGGCTGACTACTCTGCTTTTGTTGTTGGTGGTATGGATGAAGATGGCAGGTTGTATTGCAAACATGTGATCAAACAACGTATGGATGCTTTGGAGATTGTGGATACAATCCTCATGATTCAAAAGATTTATAAGCCCGTACTCTTTGGACTTGAACAAGGTACGATTCAAAAAGCTATAGGTCCCTATCTCAATGAGGAGATGCTCAAGCGTGGAGAGTTTATCAACACTGTTCTGCTCAAGCCTAGTGGTGACAAACTTACCCGTGCTAGAAGTATCCAAGCTCGTATGAGAAGCGGGGCTTGTAAGTTCGATAAGGACGCTGAATGGTATCAAGGCTTTGAGGATGAGCTTCTCCGATTTCCTAGAGACAAGCATGATGACCAAGTAGATGCTTGGGCATACTTGGGCTTGATGCTCGACAGGATGTGGGAAGCACCAACCGATAAAGAACTTGAGGAAGAAGAGTACGAGGCTTATATTCACGAAAACAATTTGAACGTCTCAGGTCGTTCCCTTACTTGCGGGTACTAAAAGCTATGAACTTAAAAGACAAATACAACGTCAGTGACCTCGTGTATGAGGCTAACATTGCTGACCTTTTATGCAAAGAAGATTTAGCAACAATTGGAGTACAAGTCGTTAGAGACTTTGACAACGATCTGTTGTCCCGTAACAGTTGGGAAAAACGTACTGAAGCTTCCTTAAAGCTTGCTTTGCAGGTTGCTGAGACAAAGAACTTCCCTTGGCCTAATGCCAGTAATGTCAAGTTCCCACTCATCACGATTGCTGCACTGCAATATCATGCTCGTAGTTATCCTGTCTTGATTGACAGTAATCTTCCCGTCAAGTGTCGAGTAGTTGGAGATGACAAAGACGGTACTCGTGCTTTGCGTTCTACCCGTGTTGAACAACACATGAGCTACCAGCTTCTTGAAGAAGATGAAGATTGGGAATCAGAAATGGACAAGGTTCTTATTACACAGCCTATTGTTGGTTGTGCTTTTAAGAAGACCTACTATGACCCCATTCTCAAACACAATGTCTCTGAAAATGTTTTGGCTAAGGACTTGGTTGTCAACTACTGGACTAAGAGTCTAGAGACAGCTAACCGAATTACCCACGTTCTTCAAATGAGTAAGAACGAAATCTATGAACGTGTAGCTCGTGGATTGTGGTTAGAAGTATCTGAAGGTCGTCCTCAACAATATGCTTCTATTGCTTTGGGTAATGGCTTGCAACAAGCTCAAGACAAAGCTCAAGGTATGTCTCCACCTGAGCCTAATGACTCAAGCACTCCTGTTGAGATTCTTGAACAGCATTGTCACATTGACTTTGATGATGATGGTTACGCTGAACCCTACATTGTTTATGTTCGTAGAGACAACAAACAAGTTGCTCGTATTGTTGCTAGGTACACTGAAAAAGACATTGAACGCAATAAAAAAGGTGATGTCATTCTTAGCATCAAAGCTGAACATTACTTTACCAAGTTTCCTTTTGTTCCTTCTCCCGATGGTGGCTTCTATGATTTGGGCTTTGGTGTTTTGTTGGGGCCGTTAAATGAGTCGATTAATACAATTGTCAACCAGCTCGTTGATGCTGGCACTATGGCTAACACTGCTGGTGGATTTCTTAGCCGTGGTATTAAGCTTCGTGGTGGTAACTACTCCTTCAACCCAATGGAGTGGAAGCATGTAGACACTACGGGAGATGATCTGCGTAAAGGCATTGTTCCTCTTCCTGTACGTGAACCTTCTCAAGTATTGTTTACTTTGTTAAACCTGTTGATCAATTATGGTGAACGCATTGGTGGTTCTGTAGATATTCTTTCTGGACAAAATCCTGGACAGAACACTCCTGCTGAAACTACCCGTACTATGGCTGAACAAGGTATGAAGATATTTAACGGTATCTTTAAACGTACTCACCGTAGTTTGAAACAAGAGTTTCGTAAGCTGTATCGTTTGAATCAAATCTTTATTAGCGAGAACACCCAATACGTTTCAAATGCTACAAGTCAAGGCATTGTGTTGGCTACAGACTATGAAGGTCCGGTAACTGACGTTATGCCTACTGCTGATCCTAGTATCACTTCTGATGCTCAACGTGCAAGTCAAGCTATGGCTCTTACTCAACGTGTTGCTGCTACCCCTGGTTTGTATAACCGCTATGAGGTTGAAAACACATTCCTTAAAGCAATCAAAATTACAAACATTGAGAAAATTCTTCCTGATCCCAAAGGACCTAACGCTGTTCCTCCTCCTCCTAATCCTAAGCTTCAGATTGAAGAAATGAAGATGAAGTCTAAGCAAGCTGAGAGTGAGTTGGCTATGAAGATGGGTCTACTTAAACTTATGGGTGAAGCAGAACTCAATCAAGCCAAGATTCAAAAGCTGCAAGCAGAAGCCGAGTCTATCAAGATTGGTATTGCTACTGAAGGCGAGAAGATGCGTATCCAAGAAATCAATACAAGTATTGCTCTTCAACGTGAACGTAGGGAAGGCATCCTTAGTTCCATTGACACTATGAGCAAAGTCTATTCGTCCTTTATGAAACAACAAGGACAACCCGAGCAGCAGTCACAAGCCCCCGAACAAACAATGGAGGGAGCAGGACAGATGCCGCAAATGATGTAACAAGGAAACCAAATGGAGATAGTCAGTCAAGATAGTTTTGAAGAATGGAAACACCACCCTGTCACTAAGCGTTTTATGAAGATGCTTGAAGTAGACCGGGAATCCATGAAGGAAGGTTTGATCAACAATGCTTTTGAAGAAGAAGCAGAAATCAAAGGACGATGCCGAGTAATCGCTGTCATCCTGAACATTGAGTACGAAGACCTGTTTGAAGTTAAATAAGAGAGAACCAAATGAGCAATGAATCAGGAATCAACCCTTGTGGTTGGAGGGTGCTAATAAAGCCCCAAGAAATTAAAGAGATGTCCCAAGGTGGTATTGTTCTTACTACTGGAAGCTTCAAAGACCGAGAACAGATGGCTAACACCACTGGACTTGTTATTGCTATGGGTGATCAATGCTATGCCGATGAACCCGCACCCTGGTGCAAAGTTGGCGACAAAATTATTTTTGCCAAGTACGCTGGTCTGCTTTACTTAGGTAAAGACGGAAACCACTATCGCATTATCAACGACAAAGACATTACAGGCACACTTGATGCCGATGTAAATCTTGTTGATCCATACTTAGCTAAAGGATAAACCATGAGTGAAAATGATACTAGTAACAATGATGACGCAGGATCAGAAGTTCAACATGAAGCTGAGTCTCAAGGGTGGGTTCCCAAAGAACGCTACCGAGGCAATGAGTCTGATTGGGTTGATGCTGAAACCTTTGTAAAACGTGGTCGTGAAATTCTTCCTATCCTCAGAAAGAATAACGAGAACTTGGTTAAAGATTTAAACCAAACAAAGGAGGAACTCAAACAATTTCGAGAAGCTGCGGAAGAGTTCAAGAAATTTCAGAGGGAGTCTTATGAACGAAAGACTGCTGACTACGAACGCCGTATCCAAGAAATAAAAGAAAGCCGTGCTCAAGCTATTAGCGATGGTGATGGTCAGAAGGTTAATGCTTTAGATGACGCTTTGGATGAAGCCAAAGAAGATTTGAAGGAAGCCAAACAAGCTGTCAAGGATGTTGTTAGCGTACCTGAAGCACCTACTCCTACATCAATTGATCCTAACTTACAAACATGGTTAGATAAGAACACTTGGTTTGGGGAAGACCGCCGTATGACTAGTATTGCTAATGGTATTGGTGAAAGTCTTCGATTAGAGTTTCCAGGTCTTAAAGGACAAGCCTTTCTTGAAAAGCTAGACGAAGTGCTTACAGATGAGTTCCCTAATAGGTTTGGAAATAAAACAAAAGGTTCTACTAGTAGTCGAGTGGAATCTGGATCAGGTAGACAGGGTAGGGGCAATAGCAATGCTCAATCCTATGACAATCTTCCTGCTGACGCTAAATCTGCTTGTGATCGGTTTGTTAAGCAAAAGCTTATGACCCGTGAACAGTACGTAGCGGATTTTGATTGGTCTTAAAAAATACTTGACAAACAAACTTAAAGAGGACATACAATATGCCAAGAGCACTAAACGAATTTGAGAAACGTGATCGTCTGATTGAGAAAGCAGCAGAAAGAGAAGCCTCTGTTTCTACTGCTTCTACTGTTATCACAAACCCACAAGGAAATGGTACAGTGCGAAAACGCCGCAATGTGTTTAACGGCACAGAAGCTAAGCTTAGTGTGGGGCAACAAATTGATGGATACCATCTCCACATCTTCACAGATACTGGAAGTCGTATTCAAGAAGCTGTAGATAGTGGATATGAATTTGTTACCCCCTTAGAGGTAGGTGGAGTAAGTGAAAACGTGGTTAGTCGTAATACTGACCTTGGAGAAAGAATTAGGTATCTGGTAAACCCTCGTGCTGAAGGCACTGAGCAGTTTGGATACTTGATGAAAATACGGCAAGAATGGTACGAGGAAGATCAAGCCGAATTTCAAGCAAAGAACAACCGTATTGATGCCGCTATACGTAACGGTAAAGTCACTGGTGATAACCAAGGCTTTTATGTTCCTCGTGACGGAATCAAACTTACTTAATTTATCTGGAGTCTTCTATGGCAAACGTAAATCGTCCTGGTGGTTTAAAACCCGTCAGCTATCTCAACGGAGCACCCTACACAGGGCAAGCTCGGTTGTACTCTGTTCCTGTTAACAGTACTGCTATGTACATTGGTGATCCCGTTACCCTGAGTGGTAGTGCGGATACCAACGGTCTTGCTGGTATTGCTATTGGTGTTGCTGGTTCTGCAATCGTTGGTGTTGTAGTTGGTTTCCTTGTTTCTCCTCCCGGAGTTAGCTTGGTTGCATCTAACATTGACTTGACTATTCGCAGTATTCAAGCAAGTGCCACTACCGTTCAATATGCTTTGGTTGCAGATGATGCAAACATTGTTTTTGAAATTCAAGACGGTCAAACCGTTCCTACTGCCGTTACAGACATTGGTCGCAATACCAATTTCTTGATTGCCGCTGGTGCTACTACTTACAGTGATTCAGGTACTGTCACTGCTGCTACCCTTACGGATAGCACCACTGCTAACTTGAAGCTTTTGGGTTTTACTCAGCGTGTGGATAACACCCCTGCTGCTGCATACGCAAAACTGTTGGTACGGATCAATAACCATGTGTACAGCGCCTCTACTGGCACTGCTGGCATTTAATTAGGAGAATAAATTATGGCAGGTATTATCACAACCAGTTCCCATCCCAAGGCCTTATGGCCTGGCATCAAAGCTTGGTGGGGACAAACTTATGACGAGCATCCTGAAGAGTATGTTGATTTGTTTGACAAAGACACTTCAACTCAGAACTACGAAGAAGATGTCCAACTGACTGGATTTGGTCTTGTACCAGTCAAGTCACAAGGCTCTGGCGTTCAGTATGACTCTGAAGTGCAAGGTTACGTAACTCGCTATACGCACGTTGCGTATGCAATGGGTTACATCGTAACTAAAGAAGAGATGGACGATAACCTCTATGAGCAAATCTCCAAGAAACGTGCCGCAGCTTTGGCTATGTCTTTCCGTCAAACGAAAGAAAACATAGCTGCTAACGTTTACAACCGTGCTTTCAACAGCACTTATAAAGGCGGTGATGGTGTTGAGCTTTGCTCTACATCTCACACCAATACCACTGGTGGTACTTGGGCTAACAAACCTGCTGTTGATGTGGACTTGTCCGAAGCTGCTTTGGAAGATGCAGTAATTGCAATCATGGGTCTGCAAAACGACCGTGGTCTGTTAGTTGCTATTCAACCTTACTGCTTGCACATTGCTCGTCAAGAAGTGTTTAATGCTCAACGCATTCTGCACTCTAGCTACCAAACAGGTAATGCCAACAATGACATCAACGTCATTAAATCTGGCAACTATCTGCCTGGTGGTTTCAAAGTGAACCATTACTTCTCAAGCCCTCACGCTTGGTTTATCCGTAACACCATCCCTGGTGGTACTGGTATGAAGTACTACGAACGTCACTCCATCATGTTTGATCAAGACAATGACTTTGATACTATGAACGCTAAAGCCAAAGGCTACGAGCGTTATAGCTTCGGTTGGTCTGATCCTCGTGCTGTGTGGGGCGTTAACGGTCCTTAATTGTTATTAGTAACAAGCCCCCTCCTAGTGAGGGGGTTCTTTTTATCAAGGAGTAAATCATGGGTTACGAAAAACGTAAAGAGATGGGCCAAAAGCCCGAAGGCAAAACAACAGCCAAAGGTGAAGAAAAGATGGCTTCTAAATCACCCAAGATGTCTGCTGCTAAAAAAATGATGAAAAAGAAAAAATAATTAGAGTACACTCTAATCTTCCGATGACGCTCTCTTAGTAGAGCGTTGTTTTAAACAACGTCAAAGGAGTTTTATTATGGCATCGCCTACCCGTTTCCCTTCTGGTGTATCTACACAAGCAATTGGTTCTACTTTAGGACAATACCCTCTTCCCGATCCCACAGACCTTGGTGTAGATTTTGAAGATTTCTACCAGTATGTTGCTGGTGATTGGACTGTAACTAACACTACAAGCCATCAAACTATTGGTCTTGTTGTTGGTAATGGTGGTTTAGTTTCTACTGCTGGTGGTGCTTCTACTACTACCAGTGACATTGGTGCTATTCAAACCAACCCTCTAAACTTTAACATTGCTACCAATGCAACTACAGCCACTGCTCCTCCAACTCAGCAAGCTTGGTTCTACACTGCATTTAAAGCTACTACTGCTGCTAATGACCAGTTACAAGTTGGTATAGCTAGCTCTATTGCTGCTCTAACTCCTACTGATGGCATTTACTTTAACAAAGCTGCTGGCTCTGCTGCCATTACTTTTGTTGTTCGTAAAGGTAGTGCTTCACTAGCTGCTACGGCTTACTCAAGCGGTACTACTACTGTTGCTACTCTTGTTGATGCCACCTTTATTAAGTTGGGTTGGTACTACGATGGCAAAGGTAACATTGATGTGTTTGTTAATGATGCCAAAGTTTGTTCTGTTGACGTAGGCGTATCTACTGGTACTGTTGTTGCTACATTCCCCAAAGCCACAAACATGGGTATGGGTTTTGGTTGTAAAGCCGCAGTAACCGCACCTACTACAGCAGACATGATTGTTGACTTCATGTTGTCTGCTCAAACCCGTGCATATTAAACATGCACAGAGAGCTAGTACATAAAGATACAGGAGACAAGATTACTGTTTCTATCGTTAGCGATGGTGGCAAGAATACTGTCTTTCTGTTATCTGGCGTAATTAAAAACGAAAAAGATTCTGTTTTTGATCCTATAGAAATTTCTAGGTTAGCAGGAAACCCTACTAACGTTCGTCTTGATTCAATTGTTTTTATGATTGAAACAGGACTTCGGGTGTTAGTTGATTACCGAAATCAACCTTACGTACTTCCTCTTGAAGGTCGTAGCAAGATTGATTTAGGTTGGGTTGGTGGGCTTACTGGTCATGAGATTGATGTAGTGTTTAAAGGGACTGGTTCTTTTTTTATCGTGTTAGACATCAGTAAGATGGGAGTCTGAAATGAGTGATGTATTTATTAAGAGTGGTGAACAACCTCGCTATTTTGCTTTTAGTGGAGTAAATTCAACAACTGTTGTTGCTGCTTCTTCTCCTATCTATAAAGAAAGTCCTTACGGTACTTTTCAAGCTATTGTTATTGGCACAGGTACTGTGTCTGCTACCGTAGCTATTCAAGTGTCTAATGAAGCAGCTACATTCAATGGTGATAAAAGTAACTGGATTACTTTAGGAACTATTAGTTTGTCTGGTACTACAACTTCTACTGATGGCTTTACTACTACTGCTCCTTGGAGATATGTTAGAGCCAACGTAACTGCTGTTGCTGGTACAGGTGCTACTGTTGAAACCATCATGGGTGTGTAAGCATCACAACTAAGGAAATATCATGGCAGTAACTTTAAGAGACGAAGTAGCAGGTCAAACTTCTACAGACCATGTAGTTAACACAGGTGCAGCAGTAATGAGCACTGGACTAGTAATATTTAACGTAGTTGGTAATGTTCAACTTATTAGTCTTGTGTCTGAGTGCTATACAACAAACGGTGCGGCAGCAAGTACTCTTGCTTTTAGTGCTGTGTCTCCTAGTGGGACTACAGCATTAAGCTCTGCAAGTACTTCTCTTGCAAACGTAGCTGTTGGTTATTCAGTTATTATGAATTGTGCAACTGGTGTAGGTGATGCACCATTACAAGGTTTATCTGGAGTGCTTTTAAATTCTGCTGCTCGTGGTATACGCATTCCCGGTGGTACAGCAATTAAAACAACCATTGCAACAGGTCCTACAACTGGAACTTGGAAACACTACATCCGATGGGAACCATTGGAACAAGGTGCTTACATCACAGCAGCATTTTAATTAGGAGTCTTTATGACCTCAACTGTATTTACTAGTGGGACGGTCATTACTAGTCCTTGGCTTAATGATGTCAATACATCAACGTACACAACTGTTCCTAATAACACTAGCAATATTGCTACTTTAAACAGTAGCACTGGTTCTGCTAGTGTAGGTTATACACCTGCTGGTACAGGTGCTGTAGCTACTACAGTACAAGCCCAGTTAGACAACATTGGTGCTATCAATTCAAACGCTTGGGGTGTAATTAAGCAAAACATTTCGGACTATGCAACACTTGGGTCTAACCTATTACCTGCGTTTGCTTCGTTAACCAAAGTCAATTTTGATGGTTCAGGAAACCATACCGCTGGCACAGTAGGAACTATTACAGGTTCTGTAACTGGTGCAACCTACAGTTATTACGTTTTAAAATTAGTTATTACAACAACTACATCTGGAAATATTGCGTTACTTCAATCAGGCACAACAATTTTTGGTGATGCTGCATCGTATTATTTTTCTTCTAATGCGATTTTAAACAATGGAACTGAAAGCAATCAACCAGTTACTACAACAGATTATTATTTTTGCGTAAATACAAGTTCAACTGGTTTTACTAACATAAGCATCCAAACAGATACTACATGGGCTGGACAAATAACTGCTTTAGAGCTTAATTTAGTTACTCAAACTAAATTTGCGGTTGGTGGTGCTGGATCGGAAACTAACGGCCCAAAAAATCCAGTTGGCTTAAAAGTTGGAGCACTTAACCGCAACGACACTGCGGTTGGAAACATTTATACTTTGGGGATGATGCAAGACAACGGGGTAACACCTACTGCTGCACAAAACTTAGCTTTGGGTTCTTACGCACTTGCAACCAATTTTAAAGGTGATGAAAACACTGCCGCTGGCACATTTGCATTGATGTACAACGAAGGCAGTGATAACACGGCTTTTGGTTATTCTGCTCTTAAATTAAACACAAAAGGACAAGAGAACACTTCTTTTGGTTATAAAACTGGAGCAACAAATACTACAGGGTACAAAAATACATATTTAGGATTTTGGGCTGGCAATGGCATTAAAACAGGCTATTCAAATGTTTGTATTGGCTGGCGTGGAAATATAGCTGGCGGCGATTTAATTGCAACAACTTATGTCGGGGCAAGAGCTGGTAACGCTATTTTAAATGGCACGGGTAACGTAGCTGTAGGCGCTGATTCAATGCTTACCGCTGTGGGCCAAAGTACATTGTCTTTTGATTATGCTACTGCCATTGGATATAGCGCAAAGCCTTGGGGTACTGGAGCAATTTCAATTGGTAGTCAATCAAGAGTTGGAACTGAAACTGTTTTTGTTCCTAGCGGTATTGCTATCGGTAATCTTGCAGTTGCAACAGGAGACACTTATTCAATAGCCTTTGGATATTCCTCGTCTACAACAGGTAGCCGAGGTGTTGCAATAGGACACGACTCTAAATCTCTTGGTTTGCAAACTGTTAGTTTGGGAGCTTTAACAGAAGCAAACAATGATTACAACACTTCAATTGGAGCGCAAGCAGGGCGTGGTTGGACTGGTGGTTCAGCAAACACATTCTTAGGCCGCTTGGCGGGTGGAAATGTTGCTGTTGCTTATCTCAACTGTACATTGTTAGGGTCAAACACTGCGGTTACTGGATCAAATCAAGTTCAGTTAGGGGATTCTTCCACTACCACTTACGCTTATGGTGCTGTTCAAAATCGTTCAGATGCCAGAGACAAAGCTGATGTTCAATCAACTGTACTTGGACTAGACTTTATTAACGCATTGCGCCCAGTAGATTTCAAATGGGATTACCGTGAGTCATACCGTGAGGTTGATGTTGATGGCAATGTAACTGAGCATTCAAAAGATGGAAGTAAAAAACGAAACCGTTTCCATCATGGCTTGATTGCTCAAGAAGTTAAAGCAGCTTGCGAATCAATTGGCGTTGATTTTGGTGGCTATCAAGACCACAGTATCAAAGATGGTCAAGATGTTTTGTCAATTGGATATGAGGAATTAATTGCACCTTTGATTAAAGCTGTGCAACAGTTATCCGCCGAAATTGCAGAATTAAAAGCAAGAAATGGCTAATACCAAAATTTCAGCACTGACTTCTGCTACCACGCCGTTGGTGGGTACGGAGACTTTGCCGATTGTTCAAGGTGGTGTAACTACAAAAGTTACGGTAGATAACTTGACTGCGGGGCGGGCGATTAGTGCATTATCAGCAACATTGACTAATGCTTTGTTGGCAACAAGTGGTGGTACAGGTTTA
>Ga0209400_1000286_pt1 | contig 43966 bp, 52 predicted proteins | sample M_130807_EF_Meta_FD_187313 | JGI IMG/M metagenome (GOLD analysis project Ga0209400, IMG submission 187313) | Freshwater microbial communities from Lake Montjoie, Canada to study carbon cycling - M_130807_EF_MetaG (SPAdes) (version 2) | ecosystem: Environmental > Aquatic > Freshwater > Lake... | reverse complement strand
GTGAATGATGTTTGGTTTGTACCACCATCTGCAATACCAATCGCAGATGCCAAACTTGAAACTGTACCACCAGTTAAGTTTGCTCTTAATGTTGCGGTATTTGCGGCAGTTGCAGAACCAGTTGCGAGTGTATTTGTTGATGGATCTGTTGGTAATCCTTTAAACAAGAAGAAATTACCTGCGGCTTGTCTAACAAGACCATGATAGGTTACAGAAGAACCTGTATTTGATTGTCCGTAGAAACCAATATCAAGAACATCACCAACAACATTATTGGCAGCAAGTTTTAATAAAGAATCATTTGTTGATACTGTTGAAGTATTAACAATTGTTTGTGTACCAGAAACAGTTAAGTTACCAGTGATTGACAAATCACCAGTTAATGTTCCACCTGAAACTTGTGATGCAGTAATCGCAACGGCAGTATTTGTTACACCAGTTACACGACCATACGCATCAGTTGTAATAACAGGAATATAGGCAGCATTAGCATAAGTTCCTGCGGTTCCTTTAGTTGGTAATCTTGCATCAGCAACAGTACCAGAAGTTAACTGTGAAGTATCAATTGCTACTGCTGTGTTTGTTACGGCAGAAACTCTACCATAAGCATCAGTAGTGATTACAGGAATGTAAGCTGCGTTAGCATATGTACCGGCAGTTCCTGTATTTGCAACAGAAACTAATGCAGTACCATTTGATGTTAAGAATTGACCAGTTGTGTAGGTTGTATTATTAGAACCACCTTGTGCAAATGTCATCACACCTGTCACAGAAGTAGATGTGATTGCAATCGCTGTGTTTGTTATACCAGTTACACGACCATATGCATCGGTCGTAATAACAGGAACATAAGTTGCATTAGCGTAAGTACCAGCAGTACCTTTGGTTGGCAGTCTTGCATCAGCGATTGTTCCTGAGGTGATTGCGGCTGTGTCTATTGCAATCGCTGTATTTGTAACGGCAGATACACGACCATAAGCATCGGTTGTAATGACTGGAACATAGGCTGCATTAGCGTAAGTGCCGGCAGTACCTGTGTTTGCAAGTGAAATAATAGAAGTGCCGTTACTTGTTAGTAATGCACCTGTTGTATATGATGATGCATTAGTTCCACCTTGTGCGAATGGTAATGCACCAGATGTAATCTGTGCGGCAGATATAGCAATCGTTGTATTTGTTACCGATGATACTCGGCCATTTGCAAGTACTGTAACAACAGGAACGATTGATGCATTACCAAATACACCAGTTGTTACAGTCAAACTTGTTACATCTAAGTTAGCAGTATCATATGCAGATTGTGCTATAGTATTTGCTATGTTAGCAAAAGCATAGACTGAATCTACTTTTACGTTAACGGTGTTTGCAAAAGAATATGAACTTTGTGCAAGTACATTCGCTGCATTAGCTTTATCAAAGGCAGCGTTTGCCTGAGCACGTGCTATTCCATCAGCCGAAGTACCACCAGATATAGTGTTTGCATAATCAAATGCAGCCTGCGCCAATACATTTGCTGCATTAGCCTTATCAAAGGCAGAGTCTGTCTTAATGTTGACTGCATTAGCAAATGCGTATGCACTATCAACTTTGATATTTACTGTATTTGAAAAATTATATACTGAATCTACTTTTACGTTTATGGTATTAGACCATGCATATGCAGAGTCTACTTTAAGATTTACTGTATTACTGAAAGCATATACAGAATCAACTTGGATATTAACAGTATTAGCAAATGCATAAGCAGAATCTACTTTTACATTTACAGAATTAGCAAACGCATAAGAACTTTGAGCAATTATATTTGCACTATTAGCCTTATCAAACGCAGACTGTGTATAAGCACTAGATCCAGCGGAATTAGCAGCATCAAATGCGGCTTGAGCAATCACATTTGCAGAATTAGCCTTGTCAAAAGATGCTTGTGTGAATACACTTGAACCTGCAGCATTAGCGGCATCAAACGCAGCCTGTGCTAATGTGTTTGCAGAATTTGCTTTTGTAAATGCCGCATCTGTTTTTGTGTTGATTGTATTTGCAAATGTATATGCGGAATCTATTTTAACATTTACTGTGTTAGCAAAATCAAATCCTGCTTGTGCGATTACGTTTGCAGAATTAGCCTTGTCAAAAGATGCTTGTGTGAATACACTTGAACCTGCAGCATTAGCGGCATCAAACGCAGCCTGTGCTAATGTGTTTGCAGAATTTGCTTTACTAAAAGCTGCATCTGTCTTAGTATTTACTGTGTTTGCGAATGTATATGCGGAATCTATTTTAACATTTACACTATTCGCAAAAGAATATGAACTTTGTGCTAAAATATTTGCAGAGTTTGCTTTATCAAAAGCTGATTGTGCAATTACATTGGAACTATTTGCTTTATCATAACTTGACTGCGCTAATGTGTTTGCAGAGTTTGCTTTATTAAATGCAGCAGCAGCAGTTGTTCTTGCATCTGAATCTAATGCTCCACTAACTTGATTTCCGCCTGGAGTAGCACCATCACCAACAAAAAGTGCTTTATTGTCAGTGGTATACAACATCTCCCCATCAGCAGGAACGATTGTTGTTCTAACCGATTCTAAGCCTCTACGTATTTGTAATGGCATTATTTGTCCCTATTCATTAAAATGCGCCCATGTCTAAACTAAATCCTGCTGGTGCTGTAAAATATCCAAAATCTAAACTGCCACCACCACTTGTTGCAGTTGAACTAACTGTAACCTCACCACGACCATCCGCTGGACTAATATTTATGTTTGCGCCTGCGACTATCCTAGTCACACCGCCGGTAGGATTGGATGCAACCCATTTCTTTACCGACTCATCAAATGTTAAAACTTGACCATTACTTGCATTAACAAGACTTGCATGGTCGGTATCACCTAAATCATTCAACCAATAAGAACCAGAACCACCGCCACTTCCAAAATTCATGGAGTTTAAGTACTTGTCTATCTTCTCATGTAATTTCTTTAAGTCTGGTGTGACGCCATCTTTTCCGTCCTTACCATCTTTTCCGTCTTTGCCATCTTTGCCATCGGCGCCATCTTTTCCATCAAGACCTTTTTCTCCAGTGTCACCTTTTAAACCTTGCAGCCCTGTGTCACCTTTCTCACCACGGTCTCCCTTATCACCTTTGTCACCTTTAGGTCCTTGAATTCCATCTAGACCTTTTTCCCCTGTATCACCCTTGTCACCTTGAGGACCTTGAGCACCAGTCTCACCAATATCCCCTTTGTCACCTTTATCACCTTGAGCGCCGACTGCACCAGTTTCTCCAGTGTCGCCTTTATCACCCTTGTCTCCCTTTTCACCTCTTGGACCACGTTGACCAGGAATACCTTGGTCGCCTTTTGGACCTACATCACCCTTGTCACCTTTTACACCTGCGTAACCTTGAAGACCGTGTTCACCACGTTCACCTTTTTCTCCCTTGTCACCAGTGTCACCCTTATCACCTTTAGGTCCAGGTTCTCCAGGATCACCTTTGTCACCCTTTGCACCTTGATTGATTATGTTTTGAACATCTGATACTGTATCACCAGTAATTGAAACAGGTACTGCTTCAGACAAGAAGTTTTCAAGCTCAGGAACTTCATCACCAATTCGTTCTTCAACAATGGTGTTTATATCTTTTATTTTAAAGACAACAGATTTTCTCTCTTGTTCTTCTCTATCTAATTGTTCTTGGAGTTTTTGTTCTTCTTGTGACTTGGCTTCTGCTTCAGCTTTTTCTTTCGCAATTAACCAAGCCTTCTCTGTAATGGAGAGATTGCGTTGTTTTTCTTCAGGTGTAAGGTATTGACTGAATTTTTTCACTATGTTCCACGATAAACTATTTTGTTCTTAAAGTTTCGGCTATTGTCATATCAATCGGAATATTCGAAGAAATAATTTCTTGTCCCTTAATACCCCTAATTCTCTCAGGCATAATATTGAGAAATAACATGTATGTTTTTAAGGTAGAATAATCTTCCTTTGCCATCTTAAAGAACAGAAGTCTGGATACAACTTCTGGACCAAAGACATTATACAACACAACCAAGTGATTTACAACCAGCTGCTCTCTAAGTTCACCGAGTTTTCGATATCTTTTAAACAGTCTTTTAAGGTAATTAAACCGCTTCATGTCTTCTTTAAACTCACTCATAATACAGTTAGGTTTATCGTAAGCTTTCATTGCGTATATCAAGATGTTATCATTATTTAAATCATCAAAGGACATTATTCTTCTTCGTCTTCCTCGTCATCTGACATGATTTCTTCTATGCCTTCAGCATCAGTCAATTCAGCATAGAAATCATAACGACCATCATCAGCGAGGTAATATATTAAATAAAGATAAAACTGTTCGTCTCCATCGAATGATTCTATATCTAGAACCAATTCTTCACCCTCTGGTTCGGCATCGTAAAGTGCAGGCATGTCCAAACCAAAGGACTTTAGCACTTTACGAACCCGTTGAACACCAGATTCTGGAGATAGAATCAAATCAGTTAGTTCATGGTTAAGGGTCTGATTAATCTTCTCACGAATTTCTGGATCCGTAAGACTGACTGAATCAGTCGCCTTAATAATTTGATTTACTTGACTATCAAGTTCAGCCAAATACTGTTTGAAATTCATTATGTGTTAGCGTAAACTAAGTTATCGTTTGCGGATACAGAACCGTCACCAGTCATTGAACCCATTGCAACCAAAACTTCAGTTGTAACACGGTTTGCACGACCACCAGTACCTGCCTTACGCAATACCCAACCAGCGTGTGTTGGGTGACTTGCGATTGAAGAGGCATTTGTGTTTGCCATTTCGTTTGTGTCAACACCAAAAATACCTACGTTTGCACCTGTAATGAAAGCACTTGTAGTTGTATTACCATAAGCTAAGTTTACGTTAGCAGATGATTGAGAAACATTCAAGTACTGTGTCACATACTTTGGTGCGCCTGTGTTTGCGTCTACGTTTGACCATAAAGACATATTTTTCTCCTAGAAATTAGTTTTGTTATCTATTTATGTTATCACTAAATCAATTATCAGCTTTAACGACAGTTGTTCCAAGAACTGGTTCAGGTTCAAACTTACTATCATTAGTCTTTTTACCTTTTTTAAGAATGTCTTTTACAATCTCCGCCTTACGAGATTCTTCAAGGCTTTCTTTAACAGACATTTTAGTTACCTGTTTTTTCATTGCTTGTTTAGCAATATTTTTTACAGTGGATTTATTTTTATTTTCGTCAGCTTTCTTTTGACGGGCTTCAATTGAGTTATTGTAGTTTGGTTCATCCATAGGTCTGAATGCTTCTTTCATGTGACCATATTTCTTTTTGTACCAATCAGGCATGCCACTTGTCTTACGGAAGTGTCTTACTGTTGCAGAATCATTTGCTTGGTCACGATACTTGTTTTCAGCAGTAGTGTTATGACCTTTCATTGCTTCAGCAGCTGCATGTGCATCTTTAGCGATGTGGACTAATGCCTCATCAGATTTTTTATGATACTCATGCCCCTCTAAAGGATGGCGCTGTGATGGGCGACCTTCTTGCAATTCAACTTCTTCTTTTTGAACTGGTTGTTTTGGATTTAACAATTCTTTTGCTCTTCTTTCAGATGCTTCACGACTTTGTTTAATCTTATCTAATGCACGTTGCATACGAACCGCAGCAGAAGCTGCTTCATCCAAATCAACAGATTCATCAACTTCACTCATCATATAGTTAGCAACTGTACTAATATAATCTTCTGCAAGAGTAATCTTTGATTGCACCCACTCAGCAATATTAGTATCATCTTCCAACATGTCATGCACTCTTTGAGCATTACTAATGATACTTTGTAATTGACCACGAGCCATATCACCTTCGTAATCATACTCGGTTTTTTCTTTTGCCTCTTGAGTTATTTTTATTTTTGCATCAGATTTAGACAGACCATGTTTCTTAACAAAAGACATTTTATCAAGTGAGTTCAAATCATTTTTAACATCAGATTTCACAATTTCAGATATTTGCTTAAATGTTTTCAAATTACTTTTTACTTCAGAATCTTCTGATACTGTTTCCCACCCACCACCTTTAGATTTATACCATTTTGATGCCCAACCATTTGCATATGCAGATGGATAAACATCAAATTTAGATTTTGCCTGAGCAATTGCTCTTGACCACAACTCTGGATTAGTCGGTTTATTTTTTTCGTCTAGTTGTTCCATATTTTCATTTACCTTACTTTTAACATTGATTGGATCACCCTGTCTCTCTGCATTTGGATCTTCTTTTCTTTTTCTTCTCACAGCAGATGCTTTTTCTTTTTTACTTAATGATGCTCTCTGTGCATTAGACATACACTTTGGTTTAGGTTCACCAGGCTCTCTAGCACAATCACCAACAACTTCACCTTTTGTGTTTACTCTTTTCCAACCACCTTTTGGATGATTTGGATTAAACCAATTACGCAAATCTTCTTGTAAAGAAGAAAATTTCTTCATGTTAGTCTTTCATTGCCTGTTTATTGGCGGTGGCATACATCACATTCTTAGCACGGTCACCATAACGGTCTTTGAAACCTGCCATACCTTTTTTCATTGATTTAACGATTGTCTCACGTTTGTCCATTTCACCATCAGTCATATGACGTTCTTCAATAGTAGACATTTGAATACCGTTAATATCGTTGATATCAAGTTCTTCTTGCTTCACTGCCTGAACTGAACCTTTTGCAATTTCAGTATTTCTTTTCTTACCTTCATACTTTGCTTTGGCATCTTTCAATTCTTTTGTGAATTGTTCATTGTCTGGTTCTTCTTTAACTAACATTTCAGATAAAGACTTCAAACCTTTTTCTTGGTATAGATTTACCATTTCAGAAAATTTCTTTTGTTTCTTTTTCTTCTCTGCTTCAATGTCTTTCAATTCTTTTTCTTTAGGACCTCTAAGTGTATCTACTGCATGTGGTTCTGGCTTAGATGAACCATATGAACGACCTTGTACTTTAGTTGATGGCAAATCGGCCATCTTAACTTCATCAATTACTTCAACTTCTTCTTTAACACCACCGGCTTTAAGCATATCAATACGGTCACGATAACCAGCAATTCCGGGCTTAATATCCTTTGCGGCTTTCTTTAGTGCAGGAGATGGGTTAGGAATATGTTTCATTGTAGTCTTAGCTTGATGAGACATTGCTTCATCTTGTTGCTCAGCTTCTTCTTTCTTCACTGCTTTTTTAGCACGAAGTTTTTTGAAGTCATCAGCAGTCAATTCATCTTTTTCTGGCTCATGCACATCCAATTGTTGTTGATTTGGATGTAGTTTTTCTGTTACTGGTTGTTGACCATACATGATTTTTGCCGCAACATCGGCTACATCACGGATTTGTTTATTATCTGAGTACATTAGTTTTCTCCTAGTTTATTTTAATTTTTAGCAATTCCAACGGCGCAATGCTTTATTGATTGGTGAATCAGGGTCTCTTGCATTTTCTGGATTAGTCAATCTTTTTTTCATACCACTCATTCTACTGCAAAAAGATTTTCTTCTGTTTGCATCTTTTGAACCTGCTTTTAGTTTAGATGGGTCTTTTGTTACCGCAGTCTTTAATTTAGAACCAGGATGTTCTCTACGATACGCATTAACTGCCTTCTGTGAAAGACCATCTGTTTTATCGGCTTTGTTGACTTTACTCCAGTCTTCATTCATTTCTTCTTCTTTCACACAAGAACCAGGAGAATATGGTTTTTTACCTGGTACAGCTTTGTGACCAGGCCAACATCTTTCTGCAATAAATGACTTAAATGATTTCATGAACTTATGGACCTGTTTGCTTTGAATGTTTTTAGATTGATGCCTTTTCTTTTCAACTCTAATTCATTATTATCTGAAGTTGATGTTGCATCTTCACCACCAGCACCAATTGATTCTGGAATACTAGTTGACTTGCCTTTTCTTTTCAAGTCAATCTTTTCACCAGATGGGCGTGCTAAGTTTTCACCAGAACTCGCCATTGAAAGACCAGACTCTATGCCTTTGTCGATACTTTCTTGGTGGTTTTGGAGGGCTGCTTTTTGCTTGGTGCGGATTTGGTTGATGGTGATTTTTTCTTTGTACGGTTTGGATTCACCTTGACCTTGTTCTGTACTGTTGACACCGATGCTGTCTGCGGCTGGGGTGAAGTTGTAGTTTCCACTTTCAATTCCTCTGTTGGCAATTCTGCCTTCGGTAAGGATGTCTCTAATGGTTTTGGTTCCTTGGCGTTGCTCAAGAAGCTCTTTAGTAGTCTCAACATTGTCATTCTCCTCTTTTATTTTAATTACATAACCTTTTGGATGTTTCATTACTTCACCACCACGCAGATGGGATTCTTTTGCAGCTGAACGGCGTAGCAAGAATACTCTTGGTTTTCCGCTTTTATCTCTCAACAATTTTACTTTCTTTTCTTCTGTAAATAATTCATCTTCTGATTCAGATAAGAAAGACTCAAATTCTTCATTTACCTTTTTAGGTTCTGATTTCTTCATTGAACTTCCTGAGGTTGGAACATTAGGTTCTTTATGTGCTTCTTTTTCAACCTCAACGAGTTTATCATGCACAACTCTATGTGTTGTCTTACCATCTTTACCATATCTACCAAAACCATAATACTTCAAACCCATTCTGCGAGCTTCTTCAGCCGCACCTGAATCTGGATGTGCAGTCTTCTCTGCGCCATCTTTTGGTATTGGTAGTGTATCTTTCTTTTGCATCTCCATAGCAATCCAGGCTGATGCAACAGGATTACTTGGTGGTTGTGCTACGAACTGTTGCATCTTTGTGTACATCTGAAGCATCTCATCTTTTTTAGCTTTGACTACATCAGGTGGTGCATTTCTTAAATCTTCAGAGTTATCAAACTCCATGTAGTTATCACCAAACAACTTTGCAAACTCAGGGCGTCCTTGTTGTACGTTGTCCCATTTTTCTTTACGAATGTTTTCTGGTACTGTACGACCACCACGTTGACCACGTTCTATGTTTCGTTGTTTAGATACTTCATCAGCAGTATTAACTAGAACCATTGATGAATCATAACCAATTTCTTCTAGTTTACTTTTAATCTTTGTAATCTTTTCTACGTCATCGCCAGTGCCATTGATAATCAAACCATTACGACCTAGAATCGCAAGACGTTGACGCAACTCTGTAACACTCTTTGCTTTGTCACGAACAATATTTCTTTTTTCTTCTTCTGATGCAGGCATAGTCTTATCAAGACCTTGTTTGTCCATTAAGAACTCAAGTGCCTTATCAGAATTCATCTCTGTCATTCCATGGCCTGCAAGTGTATTATCTAGCACATAGTCTTTACCAGAACCTGGTCCGCCTGCTAGAAATACTACTTTAAATATTGCTTTGTCATGTACACCTTCAAACAAAAGAGATTCAAATTCTTCATTGATACTCTCTTTGATTTGCATACCTTTACGCACATCAGCAAACATTTCTTTTGCATGATGTTCAGGTACATGTTTAGGAATACCCTTTTTGAATTCTTTGAAGTTGCCTTCTTTAGCATGTGCTCGCATTTTAGATGCAGACATACCAGCAGTACCTTCAGCATCAGGGTCTCTTTCACCCGCACTGTGTACTGTTATCTTTTTGAAATTGAATAACTTACCCTTTTCAGGACCATTGTACTGTGCAAGTTTCTTTTCGTATTCTGGAACACGGTCTGAGCCTGCAACCATGTGTAAGTGTGTTACACCTTGTTTGTGTAACTTTTCTGCGTGAGAAAGGAATGTAGGCGATTCTTTACTAGAAGTAGAAAGATTCGTTTTTGAGAAGAATCGTTTTGCGTGTTTGAGTTTATCTTCTGCTGATAAAGGATTCTTGTCTTTATCGTGTGAGTGAGATAGAACTACGCTGTGACTGCCGCCGACAGATTTGGCAACATCTTTGACTTTGTTTACAAGGACTTCATGCCCTGTAGTAGGAGGAGACATGCGACCAAATGCCGTCACATGGTGAACCTCTTTGTTTTCTCTAATAAAATCTCTAAATTTCATTCTCCGCCTCTACAGCAGTTAGTTAATAGCGTATTTAGTTATTTATCAGCTTTAAAATTGCGTCTACAGAACTCTTTGTGATGTGATTATGAACGGCATATTCGTATGCATTATCAAGTTTTTCGTCATCTGGTCGTTTAAAATTGACAAGATAGTCAGACAATTCTTTGTCATTCGTATAGGTTTTACCAAATTCTTTCATCATGGTTGCACCAGCAATATCTCTTGCAACCCATGGTGTATGATTGAGCATAGATTCTACAAGAACAAGACCGAAGCCTTCTTCAAATGAGTGCATGATATACAGGTCGGCTTCTTTCATTGCATCAGCAACTTCTGCCTTGTCTTCAAGCATTAGAGGTTTAATAAACTCAGATTCTTCTGGCATCAAATCATGTCTATTATCATAACCAGTCAAAACTAATGTTGTATCAGGAATGTTCAGTATACTAAACAATTTTGCTAACTCTTTCATGCCTTTATGTGGCCAATATCCACCGCATGATAGGAACATATTCTTTGTTTTGATGCCATATCTCTCACGGAAACCTGGTCGACCAATCGCATGTGCTTCATTTACACTTAGATTAATCTTAACACTTCTACTCAATGCACCATGTTTCATTACATGATCCCAGTCTTGTGGTGTTCCACAACCAACCCATTTTGCGTCATTCAGTGCTTGCAAACACACAGCACTTTCTGATGGTTTGATTATGTAATACAATACTGGATATGGTAAATTTTTGATGTTTACAAGAACAAGATTTTGAATACCAACATCACCACCATGAACAACAACTAAGTCCCATGGATAGTTAAATATGGCAGTGTCACTTGTTACATGAATTCCATTCCAATCACCTTTGTGTTCACCTGTAAATACAGCAACTTGATGACCTCGACTTAGAGTTTCTTCAGCCAAATCTCTTGTATGGTTTTCTGAACCACCAGGATAAGGTGCGTATCTGTGAACTACGTATAATATTTTTTTCATTTCAATCGTTCTATATCTGCATCAACCATCATCTTAACTAATTCTTCAAACGATGTTTTGTTTTGCCATCCTAAAGTCTCTATCGCTTTGGTATTGTTACCACGAAGAACATTCAATTCAGCAGGACGTTTGAATCTTGGGTCACTTGCAATATATTGTTTCCAATCTGTGATACCGACATGATTAAATGCACAGTCTAAGAATTCATAAATCGAATGACATTCATTTGTAGATACAACATAATCACCAGGTTCTTTTTGTTGTGTCATCATCCACATAGCCTCAACGAAATCACCTGCAAATCCCCAATCACGTTTAGAATCTAAATTACCAAGTGTAATCTTATCTGCAAGACCTAATTTTATTCGTGCAACACCATCCGTAATCTTTCTTGTGACAAATTCTTTTCCGCGGATGGGTGATTCATGGTTAAACAAAATACCATTAGAAGCGTGTAGACTGTAGCTCTCACGGAAGTTTACTGTAATCCAATACGCATATAGTTTTGCGACACCATATGGACTTCTTGGATGGAATGGAGTTGTTTCATCTTGATGATTGTCTTTTGCATTACCATACATCTCACTTGTGCTTGCCTGATAAAATCGTGTTTCTGGATTATGTAATCTAATCGAATTGAGAATATTTAGAGGACCGATTGCATTTACTTCTGTTGTTAACTTATTCAAGTCCCAACTAGAACCAACAAAACTTTGTGCTGCAAGATTATAGAATTCATCCGGTCTGATTGACTTGACTAAATGACTCATAGAATTTTCATCAGTGATATCACCAGTCACTAACTCAATATCGTTTTCAATGTTTAGAAATTTTAGATTGTCTGTATTAGGATTTGAATATCGTTTCATCAATCCATATACATGATATCCTTTACTCAGTAAAAACTTTGCAAGATATGGTCCATCTTGACCAGTGATGCCTGTTACAAATGCTGTCTTTTTCATAATTAACCTTTTTCACAAATCATTTTCAATATTGAACCAGCCGCAGGTTCTGGATTACGAGTATCAGGTACTCTACGACAATTTACAAAACCATTCTTCTCTAACAACTTTTTAAGTGAGTCTGTATCAAATGCATTTACATGCCCCATGCCTGGCATTTTGTATTCTTCTTTGTTATGGAAACCACCAAACAAATATGACATTGCATTTTTCCAATCATCATCTGATTGATTCAACCAACCAGCATTTGCTTTTTCTTTCCAATCACCCTTAACAACTCTTTCAAAAATCCATCGTGCATCAGGCACAACAACTTCAAAGACTGCATCTTTCTTTAGAATACGATGTACTTCTGTTAGTACTCTATCTATATCGAAAATGTAGATGTGTTCAATTACATCACCCATGTATGCCTTTGAAAACACTTCATCACCAAATGGATAAGGTGTCTCTAACAAATCATGTTTACAATTCACACCAGGCCAATCGTTGAAGTCCATACGAATGTGTGCATCTGGTTTAGGCCATGGACCTGATCCTATATCAATAATCATTTTCTTCTTTCAATATCTTCTTCAATACACTTTTCGCCATACTGTATCTCAATAATTTTCAATTCAGTTTCTTGTTCATTAGATAGTTGATGCCATGTGCCAACTGGTATCTCTAAACTTTTCTGAGCCTCTAACTGATACTTTCTTGCAGAATGGGAACTCTCTTGCGTAATAGTTGCAACACCTTCTGAAATATGCCAGTGTTCATTTCTCAAAAAATGTTTCTGCATACTCAAAGATTTGCCTGGTTCTACTACTAACTCTTTGACTTTGACTGTTGGTGTTTCATGTAAAACACGATAGTGTCCCCATTGTCTTTCAGTCTTAGGGTTTTTCCATTCTTTTAGAATCCATGATGATGAATTCATTTTGTTTTCACCACCAACACCAAAGACAAATTCTAACTGAAGCATTTCTTTAAGTAAGTCCATTTCTGGAATATTTTCTTTTGTTCTATCTCCGCCGTTGGCAAAAATTATATGAGCCGTTGGATGTATTGCTCTTACTTTTCTAATAGCATCTTTGGCGCTGTTATCACTGTCATCAAAGTTAATAACTCTGTCAACATTTTGAAGTGCCAAAATGATAGTTGCACGTTCTTCCCAAGGCATAAATTCTTGCCCTTTCTTTCTGCGTAACCATTCATCGGAATTAACTCCAATAATTAAAGAATCACCAAGAGCTCTAGCTGCATTAATATAGGCAATATGACCTGAATGTAATGGGTCGAATCCACCAGTTACAATTACAATTTTCATATGACACCTTTTAATGCTCTAGAGATACCATCGTAGATATTAATTTTTGGTTTGTAGAACGATAACATTTTATCTGGATGACAAACACGATACATCACACCAACTGGTGCAGTTTTGATATGATTAACTTCTGGATTGTATCCTTGAATACCGCAAACGATTTGTTGCAATTCATTAAATGATGTTGCGATACCAGAACCAAGATTTACAGGACCTTGAATGTCTTGTTTGATTGCTTCATCAACTGCATCTACAATATCTTGCATGTGAATGAAGTCACGTACTTGGTGCCCATCACCCCAAATATCAAATGGGTTCATTAAATTCTTTGCACGATGAATGTATGATGGGAAAGGATAGTCTAAGTCTTGGTCTGTTCCGTACCCACTGAATGGTCTGAACACATGTACTCTGACACCAGCTTCTTCTAAGAATTGTAAACAGAATTCACCAGTTAGTTTTGCCCAACCATATGTCAAGTCAGGCATTTTTGTTTTCTTCAAATCAATAAAAGATTCAACTAATCTATTTTTTCTTTCCAAGTCTTGTAGTTCAATTGGATATGCGGCTGATGAGGAGAAATAAACTACTCGACCTGGTTTTGTTTTTAATGCCCATTGAATCATATCTGAATCAATCGCCAAGTCTGTTGCGACTGAAAGTGGGTTGCCTTCAATCGTTTGACGACCACCAACAATTGCTGCAAGGTGAATTACTAGGTCAAAATAACTATCATTTGTTTTGAAAAAATCTCGGCAGTCGTTGCCTTCTTTGATATCAATACCCACAATGTCATGTTCAGCATACTTACGCATAAAATATTTGCCCACAAAACCCATGTGGCCAGTAATCAAAATTCTCATATCAAATCTCCGCAGCTCTAATAATATCGTTAATTCTATTAATATATGTATGATGCTCTTTTATCTTCTTCATTTGATTTAGAATCAAGTCTTTAGTCTTTGGATTTCTTTGCATCTCTAATGCAACATCAAACAAGTCACCTGAGTCTGGTGCATATGCAATTTCACCATCAAAGAAATCATAAATTGTTTTTGAGTTAGTAAGACCTAATGCGCCATAACTAACATTCTTAATTGCACGACAAGCAATGTAACCATTCACAAGATGATTCTTTGGTCTGCAATCAAGTGGCAACAAAGACTCCACAACATATTTTCTAACAACTTCTGTTGGTAATGGATTCTGCCATGGTGTGTTGTATAGAAAAGGTATTTTACTATCTTCACATCTCTTAATAAACGGCATGAACATTTCCTGATTGTCTTCTCGGATCGTACCACAGAAAAATGCTCTGTTCTCTAATGGTTTAAATCTGTCTTCAAAATTAATTTCATCTGGTAACAGGTCTGTAGCCCATACAGTGTAGAAATTATCATAGTCTGTGTCATGTTCATAAAATGATACATCATTAAATGCATCATACTTTTCTTTTTCAAATTTGTAATTGTAGTTCTTGTCTTCTACACCATTAGAACCCCAACCATGTTCAGCAGTAAATCTAAAGTCAATCAGTTTACCTACTTTACCAAGATACATTGATGCGCCTGGATTACCTTCAACTGGTCCTCTGTTGCCAAGATAATGTACAAAATAACATGCAGTCTTGTTCAATGGAAGATTGTTACTGAATCCATTTTGAAATGCCAACCATTGTTCTGTAATGACGATTGCATTATCAAAGAATGAGTTTTCAACATTGTCTCTGTTGTCTAACCAGTATACATCAATACCCATAGACTTTGCAGCACGTACACAAGCCTCATGGATAAAACCATGTGTATGTCCACTGTCTAATTTTGCACCCCAAACAATTATCTTTTTATACTTCTTCATATCAAGCCTTAATCTTGAACCAAGCATTTTGAGATACAGATTCTATATCCATATTACCGAAAAACTCCATCAGTGCTTTCTCTACAGTCGGAATGTAAAGGTCGTGACCTGCAAAGATGCCACCCCTTTTAACTTTCGGATAGAAATTCTTAAAGTCTCTTAATGCACCTTCATATGAATGGTCACCATCAATAAAAATAAAATCTAAACTTTCATCTTCTAGTGTCTGTACAAATTCTACACTTGATGTATATACAAATTCAATTTTGTCTTTGTATGGTTGCAAACGATTAGCTGCATGTTGTTTCATAGCCTCTTGTCTGTCTTCACTAACAACAGTTCCGTTCCAATCAATGAATGATGGATAGTGGTCTACTGCATATAGTTTCTTTAGATTAGGAATTTCTTTTGCATAGAGTTCTGTAGTAACGCCAAGACAAACACCAATCTCAACACCAATCAAATCACCTTTTAGTTTATTGATATGTTCTACAAGACCAGAACCTGATATGTTCTTCTTACCCCATTCAACTTGTTTCTCTACCCATTGGTCAGGAGGCAAATGATCCCAAGGATCCGAAGAACCAGGCTTTGGTGCGCCTGTACTTCTCATTATATTATCTACAGTATTGATTGTTAGAATCTCACTCATATTTTGCCTCTATAATTTTTTTCCATTCGGGTACTCTGTCATATTGATGTACGATTGCAAAAGGAGTTCCGTCACTTGTACATACTGTATTATCTACTAAAATTGGAGATTTGTCAACTAGCTTAGACCCATATTTGCCTGCAATCTGAGGTCCTGTTGTGCCTAATTGTGCGGCATATCCATCATCTGACATTGCAAAATTGGTAATGTCTTTATATGATTTCATATTTAGCAAAATGTTTAATGCCGCTTGGTCTGGTCCCCCACCACCCTCAGTGTAATGAGAGGTACTGTTACATAGCATATAGATGTTTAGGAACAAATCAACCATAGTATCAAACTTACCAGATACTGTGCCTGCATTGTAAATTAAATTGTCTTTGTTGTGGTCATGTATGAGAGCACCAAATGCTTTCATAAGATTGTGATTACCCCATTCTTCATCTTTGTAGCGAATAGATTCACATGCAACATTAATTTCTTTGTCGCCGATGTTGTTCTCTAGCCAAGTTGATGGGTTTGTTTGAAAGACAACATCTTTAACATCTGTAGTAATGATGTAACGATATTGCCCTTTGAATTTCTTTAGAAGATACCACATATGCAAAAATCTCTCAACAACAATTGAGAAATCCTCTTTGTATTTGAATCTTCTTTTTTCTTCGTCCTTACCGAAAGCAAGGATGGTGTATTTGCGTTTCACCAATTCGTCAACTGTGTCATAATCTACATCATAACAAATCATAGCCTTTGTGCCAGTAAATCCACAAGTGTCTAATGAATTTACCCAAGGTCTAATTTTATCAAAGTTGTATCCTGTGATACAACCAACCACTATATCTTCCATAACAAACTCCAATAATTAATAATCTTTAAATCGTTTTATCTTCTTCTTAACACTCTGTCCTGGTGTGTCTCTCTTATATGTATTCGACAAATAAGTCGTACCATCGTTTCCACCACCCGATGGAGGCAATATATCAGGACTACTGCCTTCTTTTAATTGTCTTCTTCGCACAATTCGTTGAACCGCTTCTGTCATTTTATCCTCTTGTCAGACTTAAAACTTTCTGAATCTGTGCCTCTAAAATTGGTTTACGATTAGGCCAATTGATATAAGGTTTGTCAGCAGTCTTCAACAAATTAGTTAAGAATGGCATAATCAACTTCTCTACTTCTGCCAATCTGTGCTTATAGTTTTCTACTGTCTCATCTTTTTCATTGATTACAGCATTATATTCTTCTTCTGATACAGCAGAGAAACCAAAGTCATTGTCTCCGTACTCTGCCATAATCTTGTTTATATCATATGCGGGCATTATTTACTCCAATTTTTCTGTGCGGTGAAATTCAAATGACTAAATTCAAGTCTGTCAACCAACTTAACTGCGTTGCCTGTTAGTTTATCAACTGCAACAAAACCTTCTGGATTTGTCACTTTGAAACCGTCTTCTGTTTGTACGAATGTACTCGTAACTTGTTTCATCTGTTGTAACTTTTTGATAATCATATTCTTGGCATCTACCATGCTGTTCTGCATATCAAATATGTTTTTCAAATCGTTTGCACTGTTACGGAGAGTACGCATGATTTCATTCTTAATCATCGTCTTATCTCTCTTTGTCTTCTCCATCTTTGCAGAGACAATATCTTTGTTTAGTTTTTCTTCAACCCATCTCATTAACTCTCTTGTGTGTGCGGCTGTATTAGTAATCTTTTGCCCTTCACGCACTTTGGTGTTGTTGAATGTCTTAATGTATTCTCTAACTGTATCATTACCAGAAATTCTACCGATAGACATTGAGTTTGTTTGTTTGAATACTCTACCGATATCAGATAGAATATAGGTAATTTGTTTTGTTTCTTCTTCTGTGAATGATGCAGTGCCAGATGCATCAGTGAAATATGCATCACGGAACCAAACATCTTTAGTTGGTGTTAAATTCTTAATATCAATATTGAATGATGCCTTCATATCAGCAAATGTTTTACCTGTGTATGAAGTATGAAAGACAACACCCAGCTGTGCAGCCTGCATAGTCTTTGCAAGTTTAGAATCAGAGGGCACAGCATAGATTAATGTGTTTGGTTGAAATGTAATGTAGTCTCCACCATCAAGTGTCTTCTCTGACAGGTCACCCTTTGCAAACATCATATCACCCTGCAACACACCTTTGATACCAAGTTTTGGTAGATAACGTAGTGCAACTTTTAATTTTGCATTAAGCCCTTCACCTGGATGGTTCTTATCAATGTCTTCATCTGTATAGTTTAACTTTGCATTTGCATTGAATACACCCTTTGTACCAACAAAGAATTGACCATTGTCAGGATTGATACCGCAAAAGATTGCAGGTGAACCATCCCACTTTGTTGTGGTGTTTACTTTTACTGCTGAATGGCCTGCAAGCATATCTCTTAATGCCTGTAGAAAATTAATTGCATCTCTAGCACCAGCAACACCACGATTGAGAATTTCATCTTCAAGGTGTTCTAGGTGAAGGTTCGCACCTTCTTTTTTTGCTTCGGTTAAAAATTGTGCGAATTTCATTTTAACTGTACTTTATGAATATACTACTGTTCTTTGTTGCTGATGATGCATATTGGAAAATATATGCACATAACGCATCCATTTTATTATCTTTTAAGACTGTATAAACTAAATTGATTCCAATATACTTAGACATCCACCAAGTCTTATCTTTTCTGTGGCCAGTTTTTGCTTGAGTAATAAGTGTTTCTAGTTTCTCTTTTGATCCTGATAGTTCTTTAAACATCATCGCAAATTTTTTAAAATCGGCATCTGATGGTTTATCAATAGGCGTTTGTTGTGGTAATGTTAGTTTTGTTTTTTGAACACCAACATCAATAGCACCTTCAAAAATAATACCGCCACCGATTTTACCACCTGCGGCCGCTTTACCTTTAATTTCACCTTGCCAAGAAGATGGAACTGGACGACTTGAAAAGTTTCTCAACTGTACTTCACCTGCGGCACCTTCGGCATTGTATTGTATGTAAATGTCTTTCGAATCAGTCATATTCATACCAAGTTTAACGCCTGTAAATTTTGCAATAAGAGGTTTACCATTATTAAAAAACTTAGAATGTGGCAAATCTTTTGGTCCAATTTTTTTCAATGAAATACCAATCATATTAGTATATGCAAATTCATCATACACATAACGATTATATTCCGTTAAAGTATTCCATCCTGATTTGAATCTGAATGTTTTTTTAATCATCCAAATGTCAGCAGGATTCCATTTATCATCACCAGTTATACCACTATTCTTTTTGTGTTTTCTCCACTCATTATAAATGTCATCAACTACTTTTCCACCTCTGTAGAAAATAAAATTTTTACCTGTACTTGCACCAGGAACTTCTTTAAAAATCAAATTAGCAGTTAACACAACACTTCTGAACCAATTTTCATCTAGGCCCGCCATACATTGTTTTAATGTTCTATCACAATCAGCATCAGAAGTAGTTTTTTCTGTTATTTGGTGAACATCGGTTAAATCTTTACCTAAATGTTGGCGTGTTGCACAAGCATAGGCCTGCAAACTCTCTGCCAAAGCAGTTACTTCAGAACCTGCACCAGAGACTTTTCCTTCTGTGTCTACATTAACTTTCGTTGGAATTTTCATTTTAAATACCTAAATTGTTTATTAGGTATTTATACTATCACAACTGCCGTATTATGTCAAGCGAAAAATGAATCTAGGGTATTCTTTTCTGTCTTTGGATACTCTGAATTTCCTTTACGAAACACCCATATCGGTTCAATAAACACATCTTTCAATTCTACGGCATTGGGTCTGGCCATCATACGCATACCTATCTTGCCAACATAAAAAGAGTCTTCAAATGATGCAAAGTGTTCAACCATGTCATCACACAGAGGAAGTCTTTTAGACCCCTTGGTGCGTGGTTCTATGATGTTTATCATCATATAACCATCTTGTTTGATTGTCTTCCATACTGTCTCAGTTACCTTAAAGAAGAAATCATATTTCCATCCATTGAATGAATCATATCTCGACCATGATTGATTGGCAGCCTTGTCAGTATCTGTTGCATACTTCTCTGTTTCAAAGTAAGGTGGTGATGTAAAATAGAAATCGAATGTGTCAACATACAAATCCCAATTCACATCTTCTGATGGAAGATTCCAAATCTTTACAGTCTTCTTACCGATACATTCAAAGTAATCTGTCTTCTCAATTAGAGTTGGTTCACCACCAAGAAGTCTTTCATATGCGACACATTGTTTCTTGTACACCTCAAACACATCAGGATTTGGGTCACAACCAACATACATCTTTGTACATGGTGTGCCATAGAATCCTGCAAGTCTATCACCCCATCCGCATGATGTATCTAATACATTTTGTGCCTTATGTTTTTCATACAAGGCTTTTGCAACGGATGGTCTGAATTGTGTTGCAGTATATGTGCCTAATCTAAATGCAGTACGAAATGTAGCCTCATTCAAATCATTGTCACCCATAATACCTTCACGCCAAAAAGTCCAGTTCATCTTACTTAACTTATCTTTGTCGTTCCAGATTTCTAATGGTGCAGATGATGAATTAGAACCACATTTCATTCGGTTCATTTGCTGAAAATAATCACTCACTACATTGTAATGATTTGATTTATCAATCACACCTAAAGGCATATCAGAGTATTTGTATTTGTAATTGTATCGTTCTTCAACTACATCAAAATCTTTGTACTGGTCTAAATGAGAACGATAATAGAAGTCAGTGAAATAACTATTCACTTCATGCAACTCGCAATCATTTGTCGGAAAAGGAACATTGTTTCTATGTACATACTCAGCCAAAGATTGACGAATATCATCTTTTTCATATGTAACAATCAATGATTTCCAATTTTCTGATTTGACATTTGGTATGCCACGACTATCACAAGTTTTAGAAAAGTAATCTACAAGTTCTTCTTTAATCATACTTTCAAACCACCAAAGTCTTTTCTTCGTTCACGGTTACCAAATGTGTTCAGAGGTTTATCAGGAATGCCTGCATCAGCAATATCTTGTTGTGCGGATTCTTCAACATCATATAGTCTCATCTTCGCACGGTCAATACCGAGAACGAATCGTTTATACAAGTTAGGATCACCATAACGATTCTTCAACTGTTTAACCAGAATTTGTCCTAGAGCCTCAAGTTCTTCATTACTCACTAACGCAAACATAAAGTCAGCAGTCGCAGGCAAACCAAAAGATTCTGAAGTATCTTCAAGACCAGGATCCGAATTACTGAAACCACTACGTGTTGTTTGTGTTGCAGATACAACTGGTACACTAAACTCAACAGCAAGACCACGTAGTTCTTCTGCAATCGCCTTGATGTATGAGTAACTGTTTACGTTTGCACCAGGTTTAATTCTAGCAGAACAACAGATGTTTAGATAATCAATAAAGATAATATCAGGTCTGAAATTCTTCTTCAAAGCCAAGTCATTCAACAATGCACGGAAGTGGAGTACACTTGCACCAGCAGTTGGGTATTCTTTGATGATTAGTTTACCATGTGTCTTAGATTTCAATGCAGAGAATTTTCTTGTGTAATCTTCTTTACTGATTGTTTTCAATTCATCCAAATCAATATTTAGCAAATTAGCATCAATACGTTCTGCAATCTTTTCTTCTGCCATCTCCATTGTGATATAGAGAACATTTTGTCCTTGCGACAAATTACCAGCAGCAACGTGACACATGAACAAAGACTTACCAACACCAGTGCCAGCAAGTGCAATGTTCAATGTCTTAATTGGAAGACCACCCTTTGTAATCTTATTAAAGAGGTCAAGGTCAAAACGAATACGTGATTCTACTTTGTGGTATGAATCATAACGAGAATCATAATCTTGTGTGTAATCATGCCCGATGTTATTATCAAATGAAACACCAAGAGCATCACTTAGAAGTTGTGGGATTTCTCCCTTAGTTCTTTTCTCACCCTTACTATCCAAAATAGAAACAGATTCCATAATGGCATTGTAGATGGCTTTATCTTGGCAAAACTTTTCAGTTTGTTCAATCAGCCATTGTGTTTCAGTTGGTTCATCTCTATCTGAATGTACTTTGTTTAGTAATTCGATTGCCTCTTGTACTTGAGGCTCAGTTAGATTTTTCTTCTCTGTGAAATTGATTACAAGTGCCTCATGCGTAGGAGGATTCTTGTACTGATTAATGAATTCAAATATTTCTTTGAATACTACCTTTTCGGTGTTGTCAGAGAAATAATCTGGTCGAATGAATGGTAATACTTTACGAACATATTCCTCATTGTATATCAAATTCTTGATTATTGTCTGTTCTAGTCTGTTCATTTTGAGCCGTTATAATTACACTAAGTATGTCACCCATGATTGTATGCAATTTTGGATCGTTTGTCAAGTCATCAATGTCTTGTTCACCTGGATGAACAATCGTATATCCGAATTGCAAACGAGCAAATTCACCTTCTTCTACAATCTTCGCTTTGTGATAATGGTATATCACCCCTTTATATTCTTCTACAAGGAGTTCTATACCAGTTAAATCACTGTCTTTGAAGTTGATAAAATTATAATCAACGCCTTCGTTATACATCGCCTGTTTCTTCTTCCAGAACAGGAGTTTCTCCCATAATGTTCCCATATGCAATCTCATATTTTTGTTTAATGAAGTCTTTGAATTTGGAATCTTTTAGGATAGATTCCATAAACTCAGCATTTGCAGTATCAGCGATACGTTTCTTATCACCAATCTCGCCTGTCTTCTGGTCTACCTTTGCATACCAACCATTGGTTGGCTTGACCACATGCCCGGATTCCATCGCAAGGTCAAGTAGACCAGAGTACTTACTAATACCACCATCAAAAGATACAGAGATAGGTATTTTAGATTTTTCTTTAACATATCTAGATTTTTCTACGTTGATAATGAAGTTGTAACCAACAATTTCTGTTCCGTCTTTTTCTTGTTGGCGGCCGATGATATAGATGTTGTCAGCAGAGTAGTAAGAACCTGTACCACCGCCAACGATATCTTTCGGGAACATACCAATCTCTTTGTAGGTGTGATTAACAACAACCATTGGAATGTCTTTGATGTTCAAGTGTGGAGTTACCATACGGAACAAACTCTTAACTTGTTTTGCACGACTCATATCAGCAACTGATTTGCCTTCTAGTGCATCTTCAACTTCTTTCTTTGATGCAAGATTACCAATAGAATCAAGAATGATAATCAATTTATCGCCACGATTCACCTCAGATAATTGTTGCATGATATCAAACTTCAACTGTTCAATGTCAGTCAAAGGTGTATGCAATACTCTGTCCATATCAATCTCAAATGTTTCAAAGTATTTTACTGGTGTACCAAACTCTGAATCATAGAATAAAAGGACTGCCTCAGGGTATTTGTCCATATACGATTTCGCCATTAGCAAACTGAAGGCAGTCTTAAAGTGTTTTGATGGTCCTGCCCACATTGTAAGACCAGGCACAATACCACCATCAAGTCTTCCAGATAGTGCCACGTTAATCATTGGCACACCTGTTGTAACCATATCTTTCTCAGTAAAGAATTTTGACTTAGATAGAATCGCACTATCTTTAATCGTTGAATTCTTTTTAATCTTATCCAATAAACTCATTTAAAATCTCCATTCATTTTGGTAATCTGTGTTTTAGGTATAACTTCGTTTCTATCATCCGCCATGAATGATTCTACACTAATAGTAGGGGTGCTGTCAAGTTCTTTTTTCCTCTTTGCCTTCTTAGTCGGTTCTACTTCAACTGGTATCTTTAGTCTTTGGTATGTTTGATTTGATGCAATCAATAACAACACTGCCAATGGGTCGAATACGATAATGATAATTAGAATTACACTTCGTACTGCTTTATCTATGAAGTTCGGATCATCCTTACTATAGAATAACTCGGCTATGTACTTGATAGGACCAATTTCTGCCGTTAGTTTGTTTTCTTCTGATAACAAAGGTAACTTATCAGTTGAAATTCTTTTGAGTTCTGCCTGTGTTTCTTGGATTTGTACATCAATCTTCCGTGTTGCAGTTGCTGGGTCGCCTGCTCTTTGCAATAGATAATTCAATCTTTCTTTTGCAATCTTCTCTTGTGATTCTAGTGTTTTTAATTGAACACTATTTGCACCAACAACAATGTTTGTATCAAGGTGTGCCTTTGAAAGATAACCAAAGATACCCATTGATGTAATCAACATTAAAAGAATGATGGCACCTAAAAAATAATAACGCATTATCTTTGCAGTATCATTCCAGTTGTTATACAACCAAGATACTGTTACCAACTTTGATGCTTCAAGTACAGAACCCATAATGATAATTGGCCAGTATGAACCTGGAAATATCTGTGCGAGTCCGATAACAGAATAGTATGCTGCAATCGCTGATAATCCTATTGCAGTTAGAAATGGTAACAGTACTTGTATCATGGGTTCTTCTTTGAATGTGGAACATCAAACACAAAGGTAATTCTCGTACAATCTCCTATGTTTTTTGTTCCGTGCATTAATTTGTTATTGAACCAAAGTAAAGTACCTGGTTCAACGATTACAGTTTCTCCACCAACAGTGTATTCATATCGGCCTTGAATTGATAAATGATATCTATCCTTAGTTTGATAGTATGAACCAATATCAATATGTTGACCGACTTCACCACCTTTTTCTAGTGATAGAAAACCGCATCTGCAAAAACTATGAAAGTGCCTTCTGAGAAACTGAATGACTTCTGTGTGTCTATCATATGCTGGTGTTGCAATATTAATTTCACTATCACCAACGAATTGATTTACGTCAGTGACAGCACCAATAACTAATTGCATAACACCAGCAGGTAGATTCATAAAGCCTTTGTCTAACAAAGACTTAGCGCCTTCAATGTTTTTTTGAGCACCCCAATCTTCAGGATACTTTTCTAACTGTCTCATTATTTTTGAGACATTGATACCTGTTTTAATGATACGGATATTATCCAAAGAAACTCTCCAGTGAATTCTGTTTCTCAATTGTCCAATTCATACAATCTAAAATCACTTTGATGGGCTCAAGGAATGACTTTTCAAATTGCATATCATAGTCAACATAGTCATGCATACCAAACTCTTTAGGTAATCTATTTGGAAATGATATGACTGTATCTTTGAAAGGATTAGGTTGTTTCAGATACGTGAATTTAAGTTTCTCACCCTCTTGTATCAGAGCATAAGTCTTTGTCAAATTCATCTGTTTCAAATAATGATTATAAAGAATTGCACCCTTAACATGAATAGGTGTGCCTTTCTTATACATCATAACTGAATCAGCATATTCTTTCAGACCATTTACACCTCTTGGAAAAGAAATGTCTTCTGGTGGCAACTTCTTAAACTCTTGTCTAAAGTCTTCAATAAAAGTATGTAGGTCTTCTTGTGTACCATTAATCATAATCTTAATAGTCTGTTTCATCTTCTCACGGATAGCCGCAGGTGTAGATGACTTAATCATTTCAAGACCCATAACTTTCATTTGAGGTTCTTTATATGCAACTCCCTCATTGTTATACACGTTTAGAATGTATCGTTTCTTGGCAGTCCAAATACCTTTGTTCGCCAATGCCTCACGTTTCATTTGCATTTTTTGTGCGTATGCGTGAACATACGTAGCAAGCTCCTGATAACTCTGGTCAATGTACGGTTGTATCTTATATTCACAGACACGGTCCATGAAGGAGATAATCTGATTAACATCCGTCTTCTCAGAATACACCTTGTTAACAAGTGGACCAAGACGGAGATAAATCGAATCTGTGTCTGAGGCGATAACGTAATCTTCATTCGTCTTCAATAGGTTATTCAGATAGTTGTTGAGTTTCTTCTCAATCCATCGAATAGAAAACTGACCAGCAGTAGTAACACCAAGAGCCATACGCAGGTCATAGAACCTAAAGTATTGTGACCCTAGAGCACCATAGGCACTGTTTAGTGAAACTTTCTTTGCAAGTTGCAAGTTGTCATATCGAGCAATCTTATTTTTTAATTCTTTCTTTTTGTTCGGGTCAGTTTCGACTTCATAGTCTTTCTTCGCCTGAATCATCATCTTCTTAAACTTACTTCGGTCAACATACATTTCTTCTAACATCTTAGGTAAGAAACCTTGTTTGTCAGTACGGAAGAATTGACCATTAGGTGTAAGTGTGACATTCGTTAGTTTGGAAGTATCAACTTCTTTTTCTAACAACTTGTCAACAGTAACGCCACGCATAATTACTTCACGCATTTCTGGTGTGTAATCAGAAGCTTCAACCAATGTCTCTGGTGAGATATTGTATTGCATCATCAAGTGTGGATACAAACTGTTCAAGTCAAACGATGCTACATAATTATGTAGTCCGACTTGTGGCACTTTAACATATGCACCCTCAAAGGCTGATGACTTATGTTTTTCTTCTTTCGGTGGCACAATGATGTTCTTCTGCAACAAGTAATTGTAGATTAGAGCATCCCACATTCTTGTTTGTGCAAAGATATCTTCAAAGTTTGTTTTAGTATCATACGCAAGAGTAAGACCCAATTCAATCAACTTCAGTTTGTTCTCAAGTTTAAAAATCAACACAACATCTTTGATGTTGTACTCAATAAACTTTTGATGATTCAATCGGTACAATGCATGTAGATTATCATACTCATCATATGAAATCTTGCCTTCACCAAGTTCTACTTGTGCAATCGCATCTAGTCTATATGACTCTTGTGATTTACCACCTGGCGCATACCATCTGTATAACTCAATATAGTCTAGTGTAGATACACCGACCAATTCATATGCAGTCAACTCTTGGTTGTTCATAATAGCTTTTCGGCTACTGATATAATTCCATGGTGACAACTTCTTAGTATTGTCTTCACCAAGAATCTTATTGAAACGATTAATCAAATATGGAATATCAAAGAACTTAATGTTCCATCCTGAAATTACATCAGGGCAATTCTCTTCCCAAAAACGCAGGAACTTTTTGCATAGATTATATTCGTCTTCACACTTGACATAGGTTACATTCGTAGTATCATTTTCTTTGTCAAGGTTCTTATCATAATCACCACAACCAAACACAACTGTTTGACCATTGAGATACTTAATACAAATCGCAGTGATTGGTTCGTTTGCAAGATATGGGTCGGGGAATCCATTCTCAGAACCAACTTCAATATCTATTACTGCAATTGAAAGGTCTTCAATCTTCCATTCAACCATTTCTTTTTGTTCATCAGCAATGAACGCATAGGTATAGTTACTGTTGCCAAAGATTTTAAAGTTCTGTACTTCTTTATACCTGTTTACGAAATCACGAGCATCACGAATGTTTTCAAACTTCATTGGCTCGAGATATTCATCATCTAATGATGTGAATTTTGTTTGTTTGTTGGATGGCAAAAACAAAGTCGGCGTGTAAGCAATTTCCAACTTAACACGCCGTCCTTCTTTTACCCCACGATAAAGAATGTTGTTGCCTATTGCGGCAACATTAGTATAATAATTCATTCAATCATTATATCAGAATTTAGGAATAGAAGAGGCAATTTGAATTCCTGAACCAAATACTTGATTGTATTGGTTTGCCAACTCAACAATAGGTGTTGTAGTGCATTGAATGTTTTCTTTAGGCAATGAAATGCCTGTTTTGAATTCTTCAGAAAATTCTAAGAAAGGAGAAAAACCCATCATCGGACCATCTTTAGTTGGCTGTACAATAACCTGTACAGTTTGTTTCAATGTAATGTGAGTAGGAGTTTCACTTACAACTTCACCAAGAATGGTTTGATTAGTTTTGAATGTTATTAGTTTTATCATAATATTTTATTTCTATAATTGTATTGATTGGTTGCTGATTAGAGAAATCAGTCGCTTCTTTTAGAGTATCAAACTCCTTAGAAGCAACTGCTTTAGAGCCACCAAGTAAATAGGTGACTCTATACATTTATCATGGTCCCCTCTGGTAAGACACCGATGGTAACCCATCGTTTGGGGAACAGCATTTCCCTTCCACGATAGTCGTTCATATCTGCGGTTGGGTCTTGAACCCATCCAAGAACTTCGACTTGTTTGTCGAACTCACGCAGGTACAAATCGTACCTTTCTGCTCTTGGCATTTTGAATTCAACTGCCAACTTCTTTGCTACTTCACGAATATTCATATTCTCTTTCTTTGTTTGTAACATAAAAAAACATTATAACATAAACAATGTTAGATGTTTGCCTTAACAAATTTAGTAAAATCAGGTTTAGTCCAACCTTCAGGTTTCAAAATCTTGCCGTCTTCACGTTTGATAACTTTGCGTGTTTCTTTGTCGATTTTTCTGAGATTACTTAGCGCACCTTCATCCCAAATGCCATTACAATCCCAACCACGGGAGTGCATGTAACCAACAATAACCCAAAGCATATCAAAGCAAGCGTCAATTGTTTCCACATCATCATTATATTGTCTTGCAGAAATAAATTCTTCATATTCTTCTACAATTAATTTATGATATAGTTGTGCTTGTTCTTCATTGTTGGTATTTAATGATTGACCCGAGGCCAACATAAACATTTGAACATCAGTAAATGTTTTACTCATCTTATTTTCCCATTTGTTCAGGACCAGGCTTCAATGATTTTGCCATCTCCGACTGATATGTGCGCTGTCTCAATTCAGAAGAACTGAACCGGTGAGTGCGAGAGTTAAACCAAATTTTGATACCACGGTCTTCACAGATTTGTTTACCTGTAAAATCTTTGTCTTTGTATTCTTCACCAATGATACGAACACCAATCGGAAGAAACATCAACATATCTTCTAAGTCTTTTTCGGTGTTGTAGACAATGATTTCATCTACAAACTTAACCGCAGAGAGTTGGACATATCGTTCAACAATAGACTGCACTGGTTTGTTTTTAGTTCCTGGTCTATCAATAGTTGGGTCACTTTGAACACCAACAATCAAGTAGTCACAAACTTGTTTACATTCAGCCAACATAAGAATATGTCCAGCATGAAGTAAATCAAAAGTTGAACAGGTGAAACCTACAGGTTTACCAATCATATTATCTGGCATAACTAACATACTCATTCAACCTCTGAACCATTATCATAACCACGAGCATAATCTTCTGCATCTGCTTCTGCATTTTCAACATCTTCATATGGATTATAAAATTCTTCTTTAGCTATTGCAGAATTATAACCCTGTATGTAAGGTGCTTGTTCATAGAGAACAATTTTTTTCTTAGCCATATTTTCTTTCTCTTTAGTAATATTTTTCAAATGCACTACACCTTCTATCATTGAAATTTTGATTACATCACCTGGTTTCCAACCAAGGTCTTTAATCATTTCATCTGAGAATTGAAGTATTGCATCACCGTTCTTACAAACATCAACAACTTCTGCACTATATTTTTTCAACTGTCACTCCTGCTTTTTGTAGAAACGAGATGCCATCATCACTCCGATAAGAGTTGCGATATAGAACATGGCTAATGCCACTTTGGTATACCAGTTTGGCACAATCCATACATGGAGCATGGGTAATAAACATAGTAGCACCCAAACCAGATTCGTTAGACTTAGCAAGTTTTGCAATCGCATTTGTTTCAGCATGAATCACCTCTGGTTTAGTTTTTAATTCTTTGGTAAAATTATTGTAATCATATCTCGGATCACTTGGATTAACATTGACAGCTTCTTCACAATTGTTATCCCAACCAGAAGGCATTCCATTGTAACCAATAGAAATGATTCTATCATCTTTAACTACAATAGCACCAACATGAAGTCTTATTGCGGTAGAACATTCAGCGAATGTCTCCGCAGTCTTCATATATGCATCAAGCAGGTTCTTTTTCATGTAACTTCTTTTTACGTTCAAACACTTGCGACCCAACAAGTTGAGCCTCAATCATTGCATTTTTATATGCATGTCGAGCAACAGGGTCAACAAAAGTTGCCATGATTCGTTTAGTTTGTTTTGAAATGCGGAAGTTTTTATCTCTTTTTAACATAGTCTAATTATACACCAAAATAATAAAGTTGTGAGGCAATAATAGGGGTCATTGCGACCCCTACCGCTTATGCTGCTTCTTGAAGCAGTTTAGGATTACTGAAATTTAGTTCGGTACTAAACTCAATTTTCCTTGGTTTCTTATGGTCAGGAATTACATTCTCTAAACCAATTTTAAGAATACCATCTTTGAATTGGGCACCACGTACCTCAATCGTTTCACTCAATCTAATCGACTTGGTGAAAGAACGAGTTGCAATGCCACGATACAAATAGTCCACTTCTTTCTGGTCTTTCTTTTCACCCCTAACGATTAGTGTACCGTCTTGGAGTTCAACATCGACCTCATCTTGTCCAAAACCTGCAACAGCCATTTCAACGACATACTTGTTGTCATCTACTTTGATGATGTTGTGAGGAGGGAAAGATGTGTTTCTTTGTGGCGCAGTACCTTCAACAAGTCTTTCGAGCTCATTGAACAAGTTATCAAAGCCAACAAATTGTGGATATAATGTTGTAAAGCGTGTCATAGTTTTCTCCTATTAAGCGAGTTGATGAAATGTGACCCCGAAGGCGTCACAATCCAGCTTACCTTATACTGGCTCGAACTTTCGTGTCGAGGGTGTAATTACACGGACGCCTTATGCCGTAGCGACCAACGGAACCTAAGGTAGGTATTCTATTATTTATTTAGTAATCTTGAGGTTTTTTACCAATGTTATATTTGGTAATCAACTCCCAATCATCTTTTTCCCTAAATGAAATAATCTTTACTTGGTGTAATGGTGCGATGTTATCTTTCATAAGTTCTTTATTTAAGATTTTAACAAGACCCCATTCTTCCAATAAGTTTGCAATTGCATTACGTCTTTGAATATCGTTCTCAGAAATGTTGGATGGTTTACCATCTAGTGCAAACAATTCTTTGAAATGAACAATATAATATTTACCCTGTTTATGTAAAATGTGACAAGACTGGTATAAAACTTTTTCTTTGCGTGATGAAACACCAATTCGTGTTAGAGTTTCACGAACCTTTAAAAAATCATCTTGTTCATTGAGAGTGACTTCAATGAATTTGGCCAAATCAACCATATCATTTCCTTAATCCACCTGTATCGGTTTGTTCTTTTAATTTTTGGATTTGTTCATTACTAAGGAGGCGCATGGCATCACGAGCTTTTTGGTCTGACAGACCGAATACTTGCTTGATACATTCTAAATCATCACTTTTTTCAGCCTTAACCCACTTAGCAAAAGGTCTTTTCTGTGACCTTATCGTATTTAGTAAAAAGTCATATTGTAACTTTTTATCTGTTTGATGCCTACGATTCATTTCGTTTGCATACAAGATACAATCTTTATGATAAGATAGGCTACGATTTACTAGAAATGGTTGATAGTCTTTTTCTGTCAGTTCATCAACAATTAAATTCTTCTTGTTTTGAAGAATTGAGTTAACATAATCAAATGGATTACTCATGTCAGCATCCTAATCAAACCAATAGAATCAATCGTGGTTAAGAGTACATAATTGGCAAGCATACCAAATGACTTGCGAGTATAAGCAGCCCAAGCATAGATAGCACAGCCAGTAATCCAAACAGGATATAGAGCCAAGAGGGGAGGAGTTGGTACGGTAAGTGCCATTGTAATGCTACACCCAACACTAATAGCCCAAGCAAGAAGCTCGGCAGCAAAGCGAATAGGGCTTGTTCTGTAGTCATCACGAATCCATTCTAAAGTAGGTCTAAACAATTCAATCATAGAAACTCACATTCGACCATCAGTTCGGTCAGACATGCGACAAGATTGATTTCAGTATCAGCAACAAAGGCGTTCTTATATTGATAGTCAGCAATAATCACCACTGCTTGTGGGATAGATTGTGGTTTCATAAAGTCATACAAGGCATCATACAACTGACGGAACATTGTGTTAGTATCCAAATCAGTAGATGCAACCCATTTACGAATTGCTGTGAAGTCTTTGTCTTTGATATGCTTAGTAATCTCTGTTAGTTGGACATTACCAATCTGTGAAAGAACACCAGTATCAATCTTACCAAACTGTGAGTATCGTTGCAACTCATTCAGAATACGGCGATTGTCTGGAAAGTGTTTCTTGATTAGTTCTGCAATTACCTTGTCATCATACTCAACTTTTTCACTTTGCAAAATTGACTGAATTCTCTTAAAGAATCCACCTGCCATCTGAGCCTTCTCATTGTTCTTTAGTGTGAAGTCAATCACAGCACAGCGAGAATGTAATGGTTCAATGATACGTGTTTTGTAATTACAAGTAAAGATGAATGAGCAGTTGACTGCAAATTCTTCAATTGCATTACGCAAAGCAGGTTGTGTTGAGTTTGGATTTAGATAATCCGCCTCATCAATAATGATGACCTTACGACCACCAGATAATGACATAGATGAAGCATAGTTTTTAATCTTGGTACGAAATGTATCAATACCAGATTCATCTGAACCGTTAATGACCATGAAGTCACATCCGATTTCGTTACACATAGCCTTGGCGACTGTTGTCTTACCAACGCCAGCACCACCACTCAACAATAGATTAGGAATATTATGTTGATTCACATACTCCTGAAAAGGTTGTTTCAGCCGTTCAGGTAGAATACAATCTTCAATTGTTTGAGGGCGATACTTCTCTGTCCATAATAAATGTTCCATACACCACTTTCATAATAAAATAATTCACATTAAGATTCAATAGCAACTCTGTGCCATTCATCTCCAATTTTCATCCACAAACGATTGTCTTTACCGACAGTCATAGAAACACGGTGTGTAACTTCTTCATTCCAACCATTGACATAGAATGTATGTTGACCCATAGTTGGTTCTGGTGCTTTAGGTTTCTCACCATATGCACCTGTAAATTGAATAGTTGTTGCATTAATAGGTGGTGCAAGATGACTAATGTCTTTATGTTCAGTAGCCATTTCTTTCACTTGTTTGTAAGAAGCAGCACCAACAACAAAGGCACCAATGATACCTGCACCTTTTATAAAGTTACGTCTATCATTCATTCTGAATAAGGCCAATTCAATTCAGATTCAATTTCTTTGATGCGAGATTCTAACACCGAAATTGCAGTATTGAAATGTCCAGTTCCTTCTTCTTCTGGTTTGAATTTAGTTTGTAAGATAGAAATTTCTTTTTTTAGTACATTCAAGTACACAGACTTATCTGTCCAAGTTTTGATTTCACCCATGATTAAGCCTTTTCAAATTTAGAACCAGACTCTGTTGTAATCCAGTATTTAAGAGGATTAGTTTTGTGTTGGAAGTGTGAAATTCCTTTTGATGAAATTGCAACTTCATATGCACCAGGCATAATCTTAGTCAAGTTTTCTGTTTTGAAAACCATACGATACTTAGTGCCATCACCTTCTGTCAAGTCAAGTGAATCAGTATGTGCGGAATCGTTTTGCAAATCTAAGGTTACGATGGTAACTTTCTTGCCGTCTGATTCAATAGCAATCTGTGGTGAAGATAGTACAGAAGCAGCACGGAGAATCCAGTCAAAGTCTTCAGCCGACAAACTGAATTTAATCTCTGCATCAGGCATTGAGATTGCTTTCTCTGGTGGGGTAACAATCATAGTAGGTTCACAGAACCGATACTTGATTTTGGAACGACCTTTGTTGCCACAGATAACAACATGTTTATCATCAAACTCAAATGATGGGTCGTCTTTGTGTAGAGATACAACCGACAGGAAGTTGTTCAGGTCATAGACACCAAACTCTGCGGGAATATCTTCTTTGATTGTAACTTCTGCAAGAATGTTCTTGTGTGAAGAAACTGTTTTAAGTGTTTTGCCTTTTTTGAACATGATGCCTTGATTGATGGCACCAAAGTTCTTTAAGACGGAGATTGTTTCAGTTGATAATTTCATAATATAACTCCAAAAAATTAATTCGATGTATCTAAAGAATACATTATATCATGTTCATATAGAAACATGAGGCAACACATAGCGTGAGCTAGGTGATGTTTGCCGGACTCAGGGTCGAGAATCTCACCCTTTTTCCATGCCCATAGATGCCGTTGAAGTGCATCATAGTACCTGCGTTTAGAATCAGGCACTCTTTTCCAGTTGTCTCTTTCATACTTCTGAGCACCAAAGGTAAGTACATCAACAGTAGCTTCAAGTGCAAGAGGTGGCAACAAACCATATTCTAGTTTGTCACCATCAAATTTACGACCACCTGTTGTTGCAGTTTGTGAAGATTTAACTACATCTAGTGGATCATCTACATTACGTGTTTGGATTGCCATTTCAAACACCAACCCCTTCTTCTTCTTCAACATCACTCGACAAAAAGGTATCAAGTGTTTTATCTAATGCCTTTTTATTTTTTGTTGTAATATAATTTGAAGTTGTTAAGAACAAATCATTTACTCCAAAAATAACCATTTGACTCATGGCAGGTGTTAGTGTTGAAAGAGCAGGAAGACAACCATAAAGTTCTACTCTATCACTAATATTAGCTTCATCAAAAAAAGAACTCAAACGACCCCATAGAATTTTTATTTCATCTTTAGCTTCAAGAATCCTTTTAATGTAGGTTGCTTCCAAATCAAAAGCATCTAGTCTGTCTGTGTGTAAAACTATTCTGATTTTTTTATCATGCTTCTTTAATTCTTCACCAACAGCATATGCAATTTTCTTTGTTGAACCAGTTGAAAATAACATGTACTTTATTGTTGCTGTATCTCTATAGTTAACCATAAAATCATCTTTTGATGCTTCTGTTGTATACGACCTAACAATAACATCATTACCATTTTCATCTGTATAATTGTTGCAAGCATTAAATACAATAGCAGCTATTTCTTCTTTGGTGTTTTTAGTCCAAGAAGTTGGTTCAGTCATAGCATTAACTTGATATCTAATTGCATCAGGTTCTAAAGCGATTTCACCCTTTTTAACTGAGTTTTTAACATTGAAAACAACATCATCTTTAGTAATCATTCCTGCTGGGCGATGATTAGCATTATCTCTGAAAAAGAAAATATTGAAAGCGTTATTAATTTCAATGTCTGAAGCGTCTTCATCACCTCTGTAGATTACACAAATGATGTTTTTAAATCCCAATTCAATTAAAAGTTCAAGTCGTGTATATCCAGAACCAACTGATAACACTCCATTTTTATGGAGTCTTAATCGTATTGGTTGTGTGTCTAAGAAATAACCTTTTGCATGTAAACTAAGTCTAATGGAAGGTTTTTCTGGATTCTCTCCACCATTCCTAAATTCTTGTGAATAGGAATTGCTTAGATTAATCTTACTGATTTCAACTAATTGAAAGGGATGACCTGTATTAGATAATACTATAGAGATAGGTAATCGTTTGTGTTCGTGGTCTACTAATTCATCAGAATAGTATTCAGGCCACGAATCAACATTGATTAATTCTTTACATTTTTCTAAATCTTTTTCTCTGAAAGATTTTATTTTTGTTAAGAGACTCACACAATTCATAATAAAAAACTCCTTATAACTTACCAGTATAATTCGCAACAGCAGGCATGTTACCTGTAAATGCGTAAGTGCCAATGTGTTGTGTTTTCATCCAAGGGCATAAGAAAATTGTGCCACCCATTTTACGCCACATTTGACAGAACATATAATCTTCGGAAAGATATCGTTCAGAACCACCACCAACGATTGATTCTTTGGTGTCAATTACTGTATCAAAGTAAGCATGAATGTATCGTGAGCCGTCAAAGTTCATTTGTCCAACGTGGTCTGGTTTGTAACGAATAGAAGGATATTCTTCTTTCATCTTGTCAAACACTTCACGTTTCACCATCATAAAACCTGTACCAATTTCCATGACTTCAAGTGGTTCGGTAACAGAGAATGTGGATGTTCCTTTTACAACATTGAACACATACTCACCAACTAAGTTCTCTAACTCTTTTGGTTCTAGGTCTGGATGTTTTCTTGCTGCATGAGCAATGTTACTCCAATTCATAGACTTCTTGGGATAAGGACCACCAGCAACATCTTTGTCGAGTGCCAACAAAGCAATTACGTCTTGTGCATTGAAGTGAATATCTGAATCAATAAAAAGTAAGTGTGTGTAATCTGTGCGTAGAAACTCGTCAACCAAATAATTGCGAGCTCTTGTGATTAGTGATTCATTAAACAGGAATGAAAACTTAACTTCGATTCCATAGCGATGCATTGTTGTCTGTAGGTCTAGGCAAGACTTCATATATAAACCGTGATTCATTCCACCGTACATAGGAGTGGCAACAAACAGTTTATGTTTTTTCAAATCATCAATTTTAACTTGTATTTCCATAATAACCTTATAATAAAAAAAGAAGCGATACTATTATATATCGCTTCTTTGAGGCTTTTCCTAAGAAATTTTAGGCAAAAGCACGTTCACCTTGTGAACGCAGTGCGGCAATGCCAGCAGCAACCATGCGTTTAGTTGGTGTGCCTAAACGATAGAAAGCAACTTTTTGTCCATTCGCATTGTAGCGAGTGTTCAAGTAGATTGCATGACCTTCATTACGCAACTCATTAATGGTTGCGGATGGATTTGCAACACCAAAAACTGATTGCATTTTGTTTGCTGTCAGGGTGTTATAAGAACCTTCTTTAGAAAGGTAAGCAAGGACTTTGGATTTTGTAGACATAATATCTCCATGATAAAAACGAATCGCTAAAAAAATTATCTGAGAGGCGACTCAATCTCTCAAATGATGTGTAAGTATAACATAAAAAAAATAGTGCGTCAATACTTTTTAAGGTAAAGAACGCACTATTGCCCTAATTAAAATGGGATATCATCCTCATTAATTTCAGGTTCTTCTGTCATTGTAGTGGCAAGAATCACTTCGGTATTTGCACCTGCATCGACTTTGGTATACAAGTCAAGGAATGATGCCTTAGTGTCAGCATCAAAACGGTTCAAACACAAACCGATGGACTTCATCTTATCACCAAAGATACCATATGTTTCAACAATGTGTACCAAACGGCGAGTAGAAATCACTTCATCACAACCGCCGTCAGCGAATGTTTTACGAATAACATCAGCCCATGTAACAAGTTTCTCAGCAAAATCAGTGTCAGCACGACCAACAGAGGTCAATTCTTTTTCGATAATCTTCCGTTCAACTTTGACTGGAGGGAATTCTTGTTCCATTGTTGTACGGAATCGTTCTAAGAAAGCCTCATTCAATACGTTGGTGAACATATAACGACCATCATCAGAACCTTTACCTTTTGTATTGGCAGTAGCGAATACGGTAAAACCAGGCGCAGGAGAAATCAATTCGCCTTTCTTTTTCAGCATGAATGGTTTACCTTCAAGCACACGTTGTAATGAAGAAAGATTTTGAGCGCCATAATCAATTTCGTCAATACATAAAACAGCACCTTGACGAGCAGCCGTTGTAACAGGACCATCACGCCATTCCATATTACCATTAATCAAAACATAGTTACCGAGTAAATCACTTTCATCGGTTTCAGGTGTCATTGATACGCAAACAAATTTACGTTTAGACTTGGCACAAGCCTGTTCAATCGACATTGTTTTACCGTTACCAGAATGACCAGTAATGAAAACAGGAAAGAATCGTTGTGCATTTACAATCGAAAGCACATCTTCAAAGTTGCCGAACGGCACATAATTTTTATATGATTTAGGAACCAAATCAGTAGAGTCCAAATCTGTTTGAACATTCTGAATACGGTTCTCAGATTTTTCTACTTGTTTAGTCATAGGTAAAACTTGAGCTGTCATTGCAATTGCGGGAGTGGAAGGGACTTTGTATTGACCACGACCGATACGATTTTCTGGATTGTTAACAAACCACTGAGCAGTAATACCCACTGATTTACAAATTTCTTTAACTTCGTTGCGAGTAACAATTGGTTTACCCAATTTAGTTAGGCGACTTAAAAATTCATCACGAAGCTCAACACGATTAGTCATTACAAATTCCTTTTAATTCACAAGATACACATAGTATAACACAGTGGGCAGATTTGTCAAGCCCCTGTGTTGCGTAGAAACAACAGGTCAAACTGCCATTCCTTGAATGAATTTGGATACTAGTACCCGATTCACTTGTTTCTTTTTTGTCATTTTCATAAAAGCATTTTTCAATTTATTTGAAGTAACTGTACCAGTAATTTCAAGTTGTTCTTCTTCGGTTTGCAAATCAGAACCACCAGAAATCAAATAGAATGAATTGTAGCCTACAGTATTTGAAATTAGGAATTTATCGGCTTTGAATTTCTTCAACAGATTTTTTTCTGTATCAAAATAACCAAACGCATTTTCTTTTCTCAAATCAGCAAGAGACTTACCATCATCAAAAAAGTAACGATTACGAATTGAATTTTTTGACACAGAGTACCGTGAACCGAGAATGAAGAATCCAAACACTTTGGATTTTCCAACAACACGAACCCATTCTAATGCAGCACGTAACAATTCCTCATTGGTATAATGAGCATAACTTTTCTCCGGATTTTGTTTCATGACATATTGAAATTTGTTTTTACGGTCACGCACAATAACATTGTAAGTCCGCAAATCAAAACTATATGGCCAAACTTTTTTAAACATTTTACCGTTATAGTCTTTGTGGTCAACTTCAACATAATGGGAAGAAGCAGTATCAGCATCACCATCATGTACAATAATCAAACTGGTCAAATCAACATTGTTAGATTTACGGAAGTTATCCATAATTGAACCGATTGCAAATACAGCCTGAACCAAAGGTGTGTTAGAAAGATTCTCACTAGCAGGGCGTCTAACACGATTTTGATATCTTATAACACTGTAGGATTGTTTCAACAAAATCATGTTTCGCAAACACTTAGTGAATTCGGTATTTGACATTTTAGAATTCAAGTACTCACGTAATTGAACATTAGAAAAACCTAATTCACCAGGATTATTAGAGAATGAAATGTCTTCATTATAAGCATCTAGGTCAATATTACGGTCAAACTTGTATGTTGAAATACAATCAGTGAAACCAAACACACGGAAAGGAATATTCACTTTGCGACAGAACAGGGAAAGAACCAAAATTTGTTCAATTGAACCTTCCATATTGTCAGACATAGAACCAGAACAATCAAGCAACAATACAAGACCATGCGACTTGCCTTTTGGTATCATCATCACTTTGCGGAAAATGTTATCGTCAAATTTATAGTTGGATAATTTGTTGATATCAATGTCACCAGTGTCAGACAATTTAGATTTACTAAACGCCTTGGCAGCCTTACGCATTTCAAACTCTTTAGCAAGCAGACCAATGTAACGGTCATTCTTATTCTTGAAATCGTTCACTAATCCTTGAACATATGCGTTATCAAAATAACCACCTTCAATTTGTTCATCGAAACCTATAGTCAACAATTCATGTACACGTTTAGCACTTGTAAATACATTCTTAGCATTTACAGTAGGCACATCCACATAAAGGTATGGTTTGCATTTTGCATCAAGCAATGAATTTTCATTCTGGCGATAAGAGTCGTCAGTACTACATTCAGGTGTAAATTGGTCACGTTGTGATTCTACCGATTCTTTGTATCGGTCAAGCTCATTGATTGTTTCTGATTCGGTTTCTTCCGCATCTTCTTCTTCTGTATCTTCTTCTTCTGTATCTTCTTCTTCTGTATCGTCTGAGTCAGCATCAACATCACCAGATTCTTCTGTTTGTTTTTCTGATTTTTCATCGGATTTTTCAGAGTCGTCACTATCTTGTGGCTCACCAGTTTCATCTTCTTCCTCAGAGTATTCATAATCAGAATCGGAATTAGAATCAGTATCGGTATCATCATCAGAATTGAACATTTCAAAATCACGCATTTGTTGTTCCATGTGCATGTCGAATTGTTCATCTTTTGAATAATCGTAAATTTCACCAGTCAAGGCAAGAACATCATCCCATGTTTCAAGGTTTTGTACCTTAGTAACATAGACCATTTCTTGTGTGGTGAATTTAATATAATCAGCAGTGTATTGTGATTTTGTATAAAGATTCAGGCGTTCAATGAAAGCCAATTTGTTAACATCTTTATATTTGATACCGAAAAAGTCACGGTCAAGCAATTCTTGAAAACCTTTTTTAAAGGAAGTTTTCAGACCAGGAAATTTACGGGTTACTTTTTTCTCAATGCGAGCATCTTCCACAACATTCAGGAAAGATTTGTAGTTTTTATTTTTTGTTTTGTCAACAGCGGCATCATGCCAACCATCCGCAGGTGTATACAATGCATGACCTACTTCATGACCGCCTAAATGGTCGTACATGAAACCACTCATATCTTGCCAGATAGGAAGATATAAAACACGATTTATAGGATCGAATTTAGCCGTGTGGATTTTTTGGTGTTCGACTGTAAGATTCTCACTTGCCATTAATTTGGTCAAGAGATTTTTTTGTTCAACTGTAAAACTCATTGATTTTCCTATCTCGATTTATAGGACTATTGTAACAGAACCAATGAGGAAGTCAAGCCCCTGTTGCATGAAAGCAACAGTAATACTTTTGTTTTAAGGTTTATAAAACACAAAAATGGGTTCATATTTGAGCCACATTTTGTCGTTTATCTTACAAAAGTTTTTCGCCTTAGGCAGACCAGTCTCAGTATCAATTCTGTTACCGCCTGGCATCTGTGCAAGTGCCATTTTTATCTTGCCTTTATATATCATGCCTTTAGAGGTAAGTATATCAATCGAATCTTGTTCAAGTGGCAACATCTCACCACCAAAAACTGCATCAGCAATATTCCACAAAAGATATCGGTCGTGGTTCAAATACTCAACACATGTCTCAAGCGTTTGACGTAGAAACCCATCACGCCACAAATCATATTGAGAAAACTTTTTGTATGATTGTTCAGCATCTTCTGAGTAAGCTTCTTTTGCAAAATAAGGTGGTGATGTAAAAATCATATCCAACTTACCTTTGTATTTTTTAAACTCAGGGTCTTTATGAATCTCTTCCGAACCATGTTGAAAGATTTCGTATGTGTGTGTCTTTGGATACAATCCTGTTGCACGATATGTCTTTGTATTAAAGAAGTCGGCAAACTCATGGTACTTTGTTCGGCCATTTTCTGTACTGTGGTCTTTGTTTGGATCCGTACCGATGTAATGGATGTTTCTTTCATCATCAACAGATAATGCACCCAACAATCTACCACCCCATCCTGATGATGGGTCATACAAATTAATTTGTTCTTGTGTTTTGATATGGTCAGTGTATCTCTCATACAAAAACTTTGCAGTCAATGGTGGGAAATTAACTGCATACTGACAGAATGAAATACGGAATGCTTTTAGACCAACAGGAAATAGTTTCTGTCCTTTTTCATACAAACGAATACGGAACAACTGTGCATCTTTATGCTCAACATTCGTTGTACAGTTTGCAGGAATAAAATCTAGTGCAAGCAATTCATCTTTTGTGATTCGCAGATATGTCTGGTCTTTCAATTCTTCATTGTAACCAGTGTACTCTTTATCACCTGCATTAGGTTCAATCCAGTAGTCATGCGTACCATATGCACGAGCCTTTGTTTCAAACCATTGCAGAAATTCATTGGTTGATGTTGCACGGAAAGTCAAAGAACCAATCTCAATCACCTGATTCAATTTAATTGGTGCAGAATAATGATAGAACGAATCTCTTTTGAAGTGCCGTGATGCATACGTAATGAATGTATCCAACAGTTCTTCTTTGGCAAAGTAATCGTAAATTGATTTGCCACTGTTCACATCTGCTGTGTAGTTGATACGAGTCTTCATCATGGTAGGAAACCATTGATTGACTGCATTACCAATTACACTTGTGTTCCGAATAACATCTTCTTCGCCAGTGAGTTCATCTTTAACGAGAAACTTGTGGACAGGAAAAGAAGTCATCTCATTAAACTGGTCTATGATTTCCTGTTCATCATACCCAACTCTTGGAGGTTGACCTTTTTCATCCCACAAATAGACAACTGTTTTTCTCAAATCAATAGCCCAAGCACGAAACTCATCCTTACTCATTGCAAGGATGTCCTCAAACTTCTTGTTCACATCTGATTCAAGCAGTTCTCTATTTTTTTCGTAAAAATATTTCATTCTTTGTTTTCAAATTTATATACAACACCAGGAATACTACCACCAGACCAACTGATATCACCGACATTCTTCATTCCATTTTTTTCATAAAATGCTCTTGCCCGTGAATTCGCTTCTCTGACAGTTAACCAAACAACTTTGTGCATTGAAAAGAATTCATTCAATACTTTTCTTGCATTGCCTGAACCTTGTTGTAGTGTGACAATCTGGCCAATGTGTGCATCACCTTTTTGTGATTCTACTTTACCAATTTTCTGTTTTCGTTTATACACACCAAAAACAATCACCACACCATCTTGCAGAATAACATTCTTTGTTTCAATTTTTCTTTTTAGGTAATCTTGCCGTATATGAGGAAAATATTCCTTTCTATACGGCGCAAAAATAGATTCTATCACAGACAAGTCATCTAATGTGGCAAGATTCATTTCTTTCTCCGAACGATTTTCTTAATCATTTTTTCTTGTTTTCTTTTTGCCTGTAGAATAGATGCCGCACCAACATACTTGGTAAACTTAACACCATTCAAATGGTCGAGTTCATGTAGAAAACATCTTGCAGTCAAGCCATCTAAATGTGTTTGAATTGTTTCACCTTGTTCATTTACATACTCTACTTCAATCCATTTGGGACGAGGAAAGTTTAAAAAGAAAGCAGGGAACGAAAGACAACCCTCGGTATCTTCTACAAGGTCTTCTGATACTGCAAGTACTTTTGGATTGATACATGCCATTTGAAACTGTTCTGTACCAATAACAAACACACGTTCTTTTATACCACATTGATTTGCAGCAAGACCTAATCCACTGTATAGTTTCATAGTCATCTTCAACCGTTTAGTTAAAGTGGTCATCGCAGCACTTGGCAAAGTACCTGTGTATTCAGGTACTGCAACAGACAATAAAGCATTGTTGTCATCAAAGACAGGTAAAGGATTTATTTTTTCTTCTACCTTTTTGATTCCAGAAGCTACTGCGGTATCAATTTTTAATATATCACTCATTTCATTATCCTACTAAAGTTATTTACTTTCTCAAATCGAATCACGTTACTAAATTTATCCTGTAAAATATCTCCTTTGTGAGAGATAACAAACAGGTTCACACCTTCAAGCATATGAAGAATCTTCATCAGTTCTTCAGTACCATTTGTATCTAAACTTGAATCAAACACTTCATCAAGTATCAACAAATTAGTGTTAGATGAATTCTTCAACTTGGCAACTGCACGCCATGTCAACATCAAAGCCATATCAATTCGTTGTTTTTCACCTTCACTAAAATTGTTATAGGTGAAATCATCACGATGCCTTGACTTGATTGTTTCTTTGAAAGATTCATCAAGATTAAAGTTCACAAAGAAATCTAATGATGCAAGATACTTGTTCACCAACTTGTTGATGATTGGTAGATACTGTTTGATAATCTTTGTTTTTATACCAGTATCTTTTAACAGACCAGATGCTATCTCATAGTATGTCTTTTCATCTATAAGAGTTCTTAAATTACCTTTTAACTCAGTTAACGTATCATTTAATGTCTTTAATTCTAATTCTTCTATCTCTGTTGATGCCTTGTTTGTTTTTAATTCTTCAATTAATTTTTCCAACTTAGCAATGTATTTGTTTGTTTCAACAATAGAAGTGTTCTTGGTTGCAATCTCAATCTGTAAGGACTGAATTCGTTTTTGAATTTCAGTTATTTCATTCAGTTTAGTTTGTTCTTCCAATAACTTAACTTCTAATTGTGTCAGTCCGTGTTCACATTCTTGAGCCTTGGTCTGCAAGGTTTGTAACTCCGTTTCCTTAAACTCGGAGGCAATGGCCTGCCTGCACGTTGGACAATCATCATTGTGCTCAAAGAAACTGATATCCTTTCGAAATTTGGATA
>Ga0209400_1000285_pt1 | contig 44071 bp, 78 predicted proteins | sample M_130807_EF_Meta_FD_187313 | JGI IMG/M metagenome (GOLD analysis project Ga0209400, IMG submission 187313) | Freshwater microbial communities from Lake Montjoie, Canada to study carbon cycling - M_130807_EF_MetaG (SPAdes) (version 2) | ecosystem: Environmental > Aquatic > Freshwater > Lake... | reverse complement strand
CAATCTTACGTTTTCGTTCTCGATAACATCAAAGGCTTTTCTTTCCTCTGTGATTTGGGTGTTAATCTTTTTAAGAGCTTCAATCATATTTCGGAATGCTGCTTGCATTTCCAAAAATTCTTTTCTGTTTTCATCATTTGATTTCTCTGACATGGCGTTTGTTTTAATTGGTTACAAAGCAAATATAAGAAACATGATTGAGATAAAAAAATAAAAGAGAGGATATTTTCTAAGCTCTTTCTATATCTAAATCCCCATATCTGTCACGGACTGGTATCCATCCGTAAATCATTCCAACCTCATCTACCCAATCACTAAGACCCATTCTGTCATCCTCATGGGCTTTGTTGTTCCACTCGGCTAAGTCCTTTCTGACTAAGCTCCACCACTCATCTTTTGTTGCTGCTGTTACTGTCATAATTTAGTCCTCCTCTTCGTTTAGTGGGGCAAACATTTTCCTGCCCATGTTAATAAAGTTATCGTACTCTCTTTCTCCCATTGAAGTCTTTAACTCTTCAACAGCTTCTTTGTGCTCTTTGATTTTTAATCTGGCTTTGTCCCAGTCGCCAGATGCTGCTGATTCTTTAATTTCCCAGTTGGTATCTAATACCTTTCTGAAGATTGCTGATTGTTCGTCGGTCATGATGTGGTTTATTATTTGGTTAATACAAAGATAAGAAATTGGATCGGGATAAAAAAATAAAACTATAAATCATTTAGAATTTCAAATGAACTAATTCGTCTCGAACCAACCCCAGTTGCTAGTATTGATTGAATCTCCTTGTCCAAGTCCTCCACCTTTTTGAAATTCCGCGCACCGATGGGAAGGGAACGTTGGAGTTGCATATTGGATATACTGAATCCCGTTCCGCTGGATTGCCAACCACCGTAGTAGTTGTAAGAGAGTGTGTTGTCCTCACGAAGAACAACTGATAAAGTTTTTGAGTTTCCCTGTGGTCCGTAAGTCGGATCAAATAGACGGTAAATAATAAGTAGTTTTTTCATGGTGCGTTATATTTAATTGGTTACAAAGCAAATATAAGAAACCCAGTTGGGATAAAAAAATAAAACGGAATAATTTAACTTACCCTACCCTCGTCGTTTGATTATTAGTTTTACCTCAGCAACTAATTCTTTTGATTCTGTCTTAACCGTTAACGGATTCGCTCCGGGACGATGTGTCTTAAAGAATTTAACAATTGCGGGTACGTTTAGCATACCGCCATTAATTAATTCTACGATTTCTGCTCTAATTTCTGTGGTTGTCATTGCGTTCATATTTGTCTTATTAATACTCAAATATAAGATAATAAATCGGAGTAAAAAAATAAATACAGATTATTACTGCATGGTGTTTTCTGATGTAGCAGAGAGTTCGAAACGTTGTCAACGTTCCTGCGCCGCAACCTTGTTTGTCTTATGGGAATTGATATATAGATTAATAAAAAATAAAAAAACTAATGAAAAATTTTAATTCTTTCGAAGATTTCGGTAACCAAAAAATAAACGAGGCAGCGGGCGTAGCTCCTTTTTATGATAGCGTAAGCCAAATGAATGCTATATTAGCAAGTGATGATATTGCGGGTAAAATGGAAATGATGTTCATTGACAGTATGACCTATGCAGAGGATCTCACATGGATTCTTAAAAGTAAAGATCGTCCCAGATTTATTTTAAAGGTAACTTTAATAGCTGAGGGCGGAGGATATGGTGCTAAAAAATATACTGTAGGTAAAGTAGTAAAAACTATTGCAACACCTTAATTGTATTGTCAACGTTCCTGCGCCGCAACCTTGTTTGTCTTATGGGAAACCTTGGAGCACAAAAAAAGAGACCGAAGTCCCTTTCTCTGTGGGTAACCAAACCCATATCAAACACACATGATAATTTTTAATCCTCTATTTCGAATTGGTCTTCTTCGGGAATAACGGAAAGGGTTCTTCCACTATCCCATTTAACAATGATCTGACCTATTCCGTCTACTTTAACTACTGTACCCATAGCTCCCGGTTCGATTGGTTCAATATCATCCATAAGAATCATTTTAATTCTTTTTCCTTCGATGTTTTTGCTGGTCAGGTGTTTCATTGTCTTTTTCTTTTATTGGTTAATACAAAGATAACGTTTATATTCGGGATAAAAAAATAAAATCCGATTATTCCCAATCATCATCTTCCTCTTCCTCTTCTGCGTAGAAGAAACCCTGAGCTTCGCAGGACTCCGGGTTCGGTAAGCTGTTGTACTGAGCTACCACATCGTCCTCCAAGTCCTCTACAAACTTAGGATAAATTACTCCTGGAGTGTTGTCCCCGCTAGGGTTATTCTTGAAGGTGAGATTGATTCCTGCATCTCGGTCTGAAGGAAGACCGTTTAACTCTGCAAGTAGCTCGAGAAAATCCTTTCCCCCAAATTCCCCGTAACCCTCATAATCATTTTCGGTGAATACCCGTCCGTCCGGTGCAATCATATGCACTGTGAATGTTGGACGAGTTGAACAGTTGTTTGCGATTGACTCATCAGTATCGCACGTTTTCCAGCTAAAGAATCCCATGGTGTTTTAGTTTTAATTGGTTATGAAGTAAAAGTAAGGTATCAGGTCGGGATAAAAAAATAAAAACTGAAAAAATACTCCGCCGGAGAAAGTAATAAAAACAGATGCTTCTGCTGGAGAAAACAGTATGCAGCCGCGGGAACGTTGACAGCGTTCTTCGGATTCGCAGCTGTGGAAAACCTACGGCAACAAAAAAGGCAGACCTAAGCCTGCCTTTCAAAAGATTTTAAATCTTTTATTCGTCTAATTCGTTTAGTGCTCCTGCAATTTCATTTACAGCCAGATCTGTAGAAAGTGATGAATGTCCGCCAATGTGCCATTCTATTAGTTCATTCTCATCCAATACCCTGTATTCCTTCCAATCATAAACTGTAAATACCTCACCCTTCTCAGTCTCCATGACCCATTCGAAGTTTACCTTGTCCTTGCCATCATTCGTTTCAGAAACTGGAAGACCTAATATTTTTCGAAGGTCTGATACTGATGCATTGAATACATCCCCATGGAAGCTTGTCCCACTTGGTGACTTTGATGGTTTTTTCATAATTGTATAAGTTAGTTGGTTATGATGCAAATATAAGATTCCTGGTTGGGATAAAAAAATAAAATGCTAAAATAGTTTTATTTTTGTTTAAGATGTTGAAGATGTAGATAAAGATGTTATCCACATATAAAAAGATGTAGAAGTCGCGGGAACGTTGACAGCGTTCTTTGGATTCGCAGCTGTCGAAAACCTATGGCAACAAAAAAGGCCAAACCTAAGTTTGACCTCTTTAACCAATCAACCAACTTAACCAATTAATATTTTGGCGGTGTAAAGAACACTATAGTTACTCCGCCTTCTCTAAATCCATCAGATACCATTACGCCATCCAACTTACCTTTATCTTCTCTGTTAATATTATACCATTTGGAAATATAGCCAACTACGTCTGAATCTGCAAATCCTATTGGCTCTGGTCCACACATAGAACCCACTGTGTATCCTAATTCTTTCAGTCTTCTCTCAGCGGAATTGAATGCGCTAAACGTGCCCGCGGGCGGAAAGGTTTCGGTGTGAAGTATTTCTCTTCCTAAATACGTTTCTCCTTTTTTCATGATTGTTTGTTTTAGTTGGTTATAAAGCAAATATAAGATATAGATTCGGGGTAAAAAAATAAATCTTAAAATACCTTCGCGGGCGTGAGTATCTTAGCACCATACTATGTGCAGGAGGTTACGGATTTTTCCACGCATCTTCGGGGCGGGAACGTTGACAGCGTTCTTCGGATGCTGCTTGGATTAAAAATTAGATGTGGTGAGAAAAATAAATATTATAAATTATTAATGATATCAATAAATATCTTTTTGGTCTCTTCTTTACCTATCTTTTCTTCTATGGATTTGATAAAATTTATTACAATAGTCTGTTTGTAAATTTCCTGTTCGTAATCCTCCCATCTCTTAGCCTTTCCATCAGGTTTAGTATCCATAAACACCGTAGGTGCTTTTCCTGTGCATTTAGTTACAAGAGTCTCAACTTCTTTAATAACTCTGTCTACTTCAGTTTTATTTGTAATCACTATCTTTATATTAGATAACTCTGATTGAAATTTATCATAGTCAAAATTTTCAGGAACTCTTACAGATACATGAGTAACACCGCCGCCTCTTCCGGTAAAATCTTTAGAGCCAATTCTAATTCTAAGAACATTTTCTGAATCAATAGAAGATAAGTTCTTATTATCCTTTTCTCTATCGTATCTAAAATTATAAAAATCACTAGGATTAGTTATTATAAGTTTATCAAACGAACTTTCATTATCAGATGATATACTTGGATCGTCTTCTTTTACTTTAACATACCCATCAATAGTTGAATTAACATTAAATTTTAATTCACTATATGGTAATTGGTCTTCGTTAATTTTTTCGTAGATAAAATCTTTAAATGTTTTCATTTCTATTGTTATTTATATATGTATATATCTTTAGTTTGAGCGGGAACGTTGACAGCGTTCTTCGGATGCTGCTTGGATTAAAACTTAGTCCAACAAAAAAGCCTCTTCCGAAGAAGAGGCTCTTGACCAATTAACCAACTACCAATTATAACATTGCTCTCACTTTTGAGAAGTACTTATCAATGTCATTTGCGAACTTAATTGCTCTTGCCTTTGTTTTAGCATAGGCAAAGAACTCGCAGAACTCAGAATCAAACTCTATTCCTTTGCAGTTAATCTTTTCTTTGACGAAATCCTGAAAGTCATAAGCAGATTCAAACTCTTTAACAGTCATCGCTCTTTTAGCGTTGCCTGAGATTGTCCATTCTTTGTAGCCTTCAAGTCTATAGACTTCAAGACCCAATTCTAATTTTAATGCGGTTTCTGATGCCATGTGATTTGGTTTATTTGGTTAATGTAAAGATAAGAAACTTTGTCGGGATAAAAAAATAAATCAGATCATTTTTGATAATCTGTTTACTCTTTTAAAGACAGAGAATTGCTCCTCTGTAATTCCAAGATCCTTTAAGTAGCTGTCGATTATAGCCAAATCTTTCTGTGGCATTTTTTCGATAACTGCGACGGCCTGAAGGAACGTTGATCCTGTTCCCATTATGGTAGCTATTGATGTTGACGTCTTTAATGACAGAGCACCGGGAATGTTGATTTTAATTTCTCCCGCGTAGTATTTATAAAATCCTCTTTCTTTATTCTTTGCATGAACAACAGATAGATTGAATAGTCGAGCAACGAGTCCAATGTGCTTAGATGTTGTACGACTATATCTGCCGTGCTCTATTAACTTATCATCTTCGATATGTGCTACGATTGTATCATAGCTAATGATTTCATTTCCTCTGCGGAATAAGTTCTCTCTTAATTTTAATGTTTCCATGGTTGGTTTTATTGGTTAATACAAAGATAATAAACTGGATTGGGATAAAAAAATAAATATGAAAAAATTATAACACAAAAAATCCGCAGAGTTTATCTGCGGATATAATGCGGATAGACCAGCACGGGAACGTTGACACCGGTTCCGCTCCAGCCTGCTGGAGGTTTGGGAAAGTTTGGAGCATAAAAAAACTCTCCTTGGGGTAGGAGAGTTTAGTAATCCATTTCTTGGTGGCGGCACCTTTACACGACCGGGATTTCCACTTGTGAGGATCTTTGTTAATCAACCCAAACTTCTTTTGTTACCGAAATGGAACGCCATGCGCTTTTTTCCAAATCAAAGAAGGTTGTTACTGAACTGGGAGCCGAACCTCCTTTTGGGTGACCTGATACTGGGATGCGAGATAAATCTCTTGTTCCCATTGCTATTCTAAGTTCTCCACCAACTTTGTGGAAATAGAATTTAACTACGCCTTGACGTAATCTGTCTTTAAGTTGTTCGTGTGTGATTTTTTTAAGTGATGACATATAGTTTGTTTTAATTGGTTAATACAAAGATAAGATATCAGATTGGGATAAAAAAATATTATTGAACTTTTTTGTGTTTTATTTTTCGGGTATAAGTCTTCTTTGACTTATAGATGTTTGGTCTAGTAGCCATTTTTATTTCCTGAATCGTAAGCTCTATTGTTTTCATAGTGGTACAAATATAAGAACTCCAGGTGGGATAAAAAAATATCTTACCACTTTTTTCTCCGCCGAAGTTCTGCTGGAGAAACTGGTATCCGAATCCGGGGAACGTTGACAGCGGTTCTACTCTGTGCATATGGTTTTGCATTTAAGATTTTATGCCCACAAAAAAAACCAGACCTACTCAGATCTGGTTCTCATATGGAATTCGGTAATGTTATTTAATTGTTTTCCAACCTATGATTTTAATATCCTTTTCTCTTACCCCAATCCATAAGTCAGACTTATTACTCTTACCGTTAATCTTAACCGCTCTCATAGAACTAGAGTAGATAACAACAGTATCTTTTGGTACAACTACACCGCTTACCTTAGAGCGTAGTTCTTTTTTAAGTATGACTGCTTGTTCCATACCATAAATATAACAATTATATCATCGAAATAAAAATTTTACTAAGCATTTTTTTGTTAAAGTTTTTAGCCTACGCACGAGGTCCACGCTCCCGCACGTGCTTAGTATGTTAGCATCATACTATGTTTACAAGGGCCTACAAAAAAGGCCTACCCTAAGGCAGACCTAATTTACGGAAATGAAGTTTATCTTAGAAAGGACTTGGTACGAAGTTAGTCATATCAAAATCCTTTGTCATCATACGTGATGCTTCTACTTGAAGACGACGACGATCGTAATCAGCTATTCTGAAACCGTTGTCGTGGCTAGCGAAGTGTGTTACCCCGTTAATTAAATCCCAAACGGATGTACCGGTTTTAGCACCTTTCTTTTGACCGGTGGTAAATGTAATGGTGTCGATGTTTGCCGCATGAAATCTAGCACGTGTAGTGTGCAATGGCACCCAAGCTTCAAGTTCTTTATTGTCAGCATCAGAGAATGCTTTGAGCGAGTCGTGTGCACTTTCTAATTCGAATAGTGAAGCACGTGTGTTCATAGCTAATCTTAATCTGTTCTCGAACTCTAGTGGGCGGAAACCGCGGTCGGCTAAAAGATTTAATTGTGCCCAGAATGTTTCCATTGAGCGTCCGTCCATTTGACCTAACGATAATGACTCTTCAAATGTTTTACCCATTAACCCGTTTGCACAAACTAATCGATGTAAGAATGGACTTACCATAAAGCCTCCGATAGGACTGTTGGTGAACGAGATACCTCCGTAAAATTCTTCGTCGGCTAAACCACTAATACCCCAGACATTCTTAGGTGATGAGGTGTTTATAACCACGCCACCATCATTGTTGACCGAGAAATCGTTTACCTCCAGACCATACTTATTAATGATGCTGGATGAGGTGTCGATGAACGTTTGATTTGAAATTAAATCACGTGGGTCCTTTTGGACGTTAATAATTTCCCTAGTGTCGGGGTTAACCACTAGTGATAACGTTGTGCTACCCTTAGCCTGCACCGCCACCTTTAACCTGTTGATAAGTTGTTGACGTGCTTTGTCACCGAATGATGTGGTAAACGTTTTGTCAAATCCGACGGGTAAGCCAACCACTTTACAGATACCTTTAAAGGCATCGCGATTAATTTTAATTTGATGATCCTCCAACTTCAGAGTGGTGTCGTTGATGATTTCAATATCCTTGATGCTGACTTCTTTTCGGATAGGAGTTTTGTTAACTGCTATCTTCGCTTTGTCATCGAAGGCTTGTTGTGATAATGTTTCAAATTTTGGCATATGGCTTTTATTTTTATTTGGTTTCTACAAAGATAAGAATTATGTACGGGATAAAAAAATAAAAAGTGGGTTTTTATAACCCGTCCTCCTCTTCCTCTTTAGCAAAACCAAAGAGAGTGTCAAATGCGTTTCCTTCGCTTTCGATTAGAGTACGCTCGTGGCTTAAAGCCTCTCTGGCATTCTCATCGTTGCTGAAACGTTTTAAATCATACTCAACATCACCCGTTGCAGATAGAGAATAGAACATTCGTTTGTTAACAGGTCCACGTCTGTTCTTGTTAAACATCATATACTGGCTGCCTGTTGCTTGATCGTAGCGTAACTCAAGCATACCAGTGGTATTATGTTTAAGCTTGTTAGAACCGACGAAAACGCCTCCTTTTGTAACCTGTTGGATAGCAATAAAGGTTGTGTGGGTTTTAGTATCGTTTCCTGCAAGGTTGTGAGAGATCATTAGGTCGATCAGCCATTTTTCAGAACCGGTAGAGGTTAGTTTTAGTACCTCCTTAATATCTTCTTGCACCTCGGCAAAAGAGTCAATTAGTACTACGTCGTAACCAGGTTTTAAAGCACTCTCAATTACAGTCTTAGGATTGCTGTCGCAATATTCTCCTGTAAATAGAATATCAACCTCGCCGAACTTGGGGTAACGCTGAACGTATCCATAAAGATCGATCCTTGTCATTTCAGCAGATATGAATAACACCCGATAGCCGTTGGCTGCCAGGTCGGAAAGAATATCTAACGACACTGTGGATTTACCCACACCAGGATCGCCGATTAACATGAAGTTACAAGCCTTAGGTATTCCTCCATCGGAGGTGAACACCTGATCTACAGGTTTACCTGTCTTCATAGGAATGAATAGATCTGGTGAGAAGTATTGCCCACTCATGCGAACCAACTCCAGCGGCTTCTCGATAAATGCAGGTGGTGGTACATTGGCACTTACTTGGGAAAGCGGAGGTAGTCCTTGATCTTGTCTTTTTCTAGCAGCAGCTAATCTGACTGCATCTGCGATACGAGCCTTAGCCTCATCGCTCATAGGTTTTCTTAGTCCTGTTGGTTCTTTGTGTGCCATCTTATATTGTTTTGATTGGTTATGGTGCAAAAATAATATTTCTAACCGGGGTAAAAAAATAAATTGGGGTTAATTTTAAAAATATTTTTATTAACCCATTGTGGAGTAGTTAACCCTGTCCTTATACCTTCTAACCTTACCGTTACCTAGGTAAACATTTAGAACACCCCCATTCCATAATGCCATCTGAACCGGTACCCCAACATCAATAGTAATAAAGTTATATTGGTCTTTGTAAACTTTAATGCGGTTGTATTCTATCCGAACCACACCGCAATTAATAATTTTTGGATCCCACATAGTTGATTGGTTTTATGTTTATGATGTAAATATAATAGATCCAACCGAGGTAAAAAAATATTTCAGATATATAGTTCAATATAATTATTAATATGGATAAGATAAAAAGTTTTAAAGAGTTTACTCTTAACGAAAAAGGAAGTGCATTAGGTTTTCTAGGTGGTATTCTAACTGGGAATATTGACATCTTCGATAAACCAGATCAATGGTCCGGTATAGGATCACCAATAACCGGCGATGGGGATCTGCCCAATTCTAACACCGTGGCATCTGGTCCAAATACCATAGGAGCATTAGCACCAGGTTCTTATACACCATCAGGAACTTATACAGCAACACCAGGTAATGATGACTTTGCTCTTTATATGCAGCACCAACAAGGCATAGCAGGAGCAGCGGGTCTAGTTAAAGCACTTAACGGAACTGGTAATATGCATCCAGAAACAGTTAAAACTAAAAGCGGAACTAGATACGCAAACCTAGTTAAGAACGTACCTTCTGATAGACCACAAGTTAAGAGAGATATTATAGCATCATTAGACAAAGGAGACCAAAAAACTGCAGCAGGACTATTCCTTAATATGTGGAAAGAGAAATGGTTTTCTAAGCAAAAGCAGGCTAAGACCGCTATCAACCTTCCCAAAAATGCTACGGTAAAAGATGCTATCACTAAAGCATCTTCCAAATACAGTGTGCCCTTTGATTTTGCTATTACTGTTGCTATTATAGAATCAGGTTTAAATCCAGCTGCACACGGAGCAACATACAAAGGTCTATATGCAATGAAACCCAGTAGCAACTACAGCGGATTGGTTACTCCTATGGGAAACAACTGGGCAGATCCCTATGTTAATGCAGAAAATGGTATTAAGTTATTAAAAAATAACATTGCTCAATTCAAGAAAAGTTTAGGTAACGATTGGGCTTCTCTTAAAGTTGGAAGTTGGGCAAACAACTTAGCTTAATTTTCCACGCAACCACAGAGCAGGAACGTTGACAACGGTTTCATCCACTACATCATACTTTTTCCCAATTATTAAACACAACAAAAAACCCAAGTCCTTTCGAACTTGGGCCCGGAGTCGAATAGTAAACTCCTTTAACCAACCAACCTATTCAGCTTCTTTTATAAGTATATTTTCTAGTAATTTAGCTTGGCGTACATCTTCATGCGCATCTACACATAGCCACTCACCTGCTGCAGTGAAGACGTATCCATATTCTTCAACATCGCTATTAATGAAATCATCCACACTGTCGTGGTCTCTAATCTCTAAATCCTCTCGACGGTCACGGTGATAAGCTACCACGATACCGTCTGCTGGTGAACCGAAATTATGAGTAACCCCTTCAGGTATTTCTACATTTTTATTTAATGAAGAAATTGATCCTAATTTGATTAACGATTCAATTTTCTCTTGTGTTCGGAAATGATCTAATAAGATTCTGCCATTATTAGACGGGTAGCCGTCCCAGTGACAGTAAATTGAACGTACTTTTCCTGTTTGATCTTCAATTGCGATTCTTGAGCGTGTTGCCATAGTTATAATTGTTTTAGTTGGTTAGTGATGCAAATATAAGATACATGTTCGGGATAAAAAAATATTTTCTAATTATTTACTGTAAACTTTATTACCTAAGCTTACCAACTTACCGAATCTCATACCATCGGCAACAGAACCTTGAAACATCCAGTTAGGTGTTACCCTTGGGTTGTAGGAAACCCTTTCTGAATCACCCATGCTCGTTAACCCCACATGACCTATGATTTCTATCTCATCACACAGTATCCAAGAGCAGACAGTTTTGTTTGCTCCTTTGAATATTTTAAGTGCTGTAGTCTTTTGATTCTTTAACACGCATCCAGTCATTACGAGTTGAACCTCTTCCGGTGAGTGATAGGAGATGCCGCCGTTGGGTCTTTCTATCTTCCACTTCATAAAGTTTTTGCCTGCTCCTAAATTAAATCTGACTCTGATGGTTTTCATATGGCTGGGGTTTGTTGGTTGTACAAAAATAAGATTACTAATCGGGATAAAAAAATAAATCCTTATAATTCTGCAGTGAATCTACATTCACCATTATCTTCCACACATTTCTTAATTTTGTTTCCTAAGTGAAGCCTTGCATAACTATCCATAATTGTTGAATACTTTGCTTCAGCAACCCCGAGCTGTTTAGCGAGCACATCAGGATTGTAACCGTTGGATGAATTAAACACCTCATCCAATTTAGACTTAAACTCTCCTAAGTCGGTAATGCAGGTTTGAATACCTTCGTTGATTGACTCAAGATCTTCTTTATTAAAGAAGTATTCTAATTCGTAAATTTCTCCATCGTCATCTTGCAATTCAATTTCTGAACCACCGAAGTTGTTAGCATCGTCCGAGCTTTGTACGCCAAACCAGAATTTACCTTCTATGTCTCCTTGATAGTAACGTCCCATTTGATTAATTTTTTAGTTGGTTTATAATACAAAGATAAGAAACAGGATCGGGATAAAAAAATAAAACACAAAAAAAATCCTAAGATGTTATCTTAGGATTTTAGAAGTAGTTGTGCTTAGTAATTAAGCTTTAACTGCTTTACGAGGGTTGGTCATTTTGAATGCTTGGTTAACAATCTTCATGTTAGAATACTTACCAGAAAGTACTTCACTAACTGTGCTTGAAGCATATCCGGTTTTAGCTGAAATGATTGCTTGGTCTCCTCTACGGATTTTTGAAGCAATAACCATCATTTTTTGTTCGTAGCTCATCTTGCTAGAACTTTTGGCTTTAGTAGCCACACTCTTAATTTTTTTCATGATAAAATGTTTTAATTAAATTTACATATATTATAGCAGGAAAACGTGCAAAAGTTTCGGATGATGCCATCAGACGGAACGGTGTCAACGTTCCCGCGGTCTGTCTATGATTTTGGATTTAGTCAAATCCCACAAAAAACCCCCGGACTTTTGGACCGAGGGTGAATTGCTTTGTAACCAAACAAACTACTTAACCAATTTCTGTGTCTTTAAGTGTGTGTAAACATCTTTAAGTTTTGTGTAATCCATGCTTTGGGTTTCATCTAAAAGAGTCTCGATGGCATCTGAACCTAAGTCCATCTCCAATTCGCTCTCTTTCCAATTCTTATCTAACATTAGGTATCCAAGACCACAGAGTATGTTAAGATCCGCCGAGCTAATAAATTCATTGAGAGAATCCCTCATTATAATATCGTTTACCAACTTACTCTGATTGTTATGTAGCTCCTGCGTTTTCATCTTAGTCTTCCTTAGATGTCTTACCCGAGCCTATTCTCGAATAACTTAAATAAGTTAATATTAGGACTGACCCGATATAACTTTTAACCGATGTTGTGATTCCGATCCCCATTAACTGTAAACCCCAGATAAGTAACATCGGGATTAATGCAAATGCCACTATGACCAATGCACCTAGGATAACTGCTATTGCGATTGTTCCCTTTGAGTTTAACGATCCTTCTGCGATCTTTTTAAATATTTTTGCTAAATTCTTTTTCATATTCAATTTTTTAAATTTCCCAAGGCTGTCTGCCGGAACCGTTGGTCCAGACAGATACGTCGTTAATTAGTATTTCCACGATAGGGCCGTATTGTGCTATTTTGGCCTCTGTGTTCATTCTTTTAATATAAGCCCCTGGTCTCTTCACTTTATCATAAACGAAAACTTTTCCTCTTTCGTGAATGGCTTTTACTGTGGATCCTCCTGGCTGTAAGCTTAGAGGGTTAGTTCTGTAGTTGTCGTTTACGTGTAATTCTGACATATTGTATTTTAGCTAAATGGATCTAGATCCGGGTTAGGTATTAATTTCCAGCTCTTCTCCGCTCCTGGGGATCTGGCTAGCATTATATTAGTGGACTCCTCCTTAAGTTTCACTAGAGCCTCATCATATTTACCATCTTTGATAAGGGTGTTAATATCTTTACATGCAGGGATAGGTAACTCTACCTGATAGACAACTGCGTGGCGGTGTCTGTTGGCATTTGCTCTTAGTACCATCATGCTTAGTTCTCTAGGATCAACTTCGAATCCTTCTATTGCTGCATTGAAAGTAACTGGTCTGAAGCTTTCAATTCCGTGTGCGTCTGCTATTCCGTAGTATTTCATGGTTTGGTTGTTGGTTATATTTACAAAGATAATATATCTTCTCGTGATAAAAAAATAAAACCCAATAAAAAAGGAGGTGCTTTTTAGAACACGCTCCTTAGTTTTGAAAATTGGGCTATGATCTATATATTACGTGTTCCAATACTTTTTTTTGATTTCTAGCAAATAACTCCAAGGTAGATAATGATAGTAGAGAAAGAATCTCTCATACTCTTCTGGGGTAGGCTTAGTTAACTCGCCTAAACACCAACTTCTAACTAGATCTTCCCTAAGCTTATCCTTCTCTGTTTTTATGGCTAATAATCTCGTAGCTCTGGCTAGGAACCTCGCCGACGTTCCACCTCGTCTTCTCGATTCTCTTCGAATGATGACGGTTTTTTTAAGAGTCCGAATCACCCTTAGTAAGGTCCTTATAAGCTTGTGATCTTTTAAATTCATCGATTCTTTTTTGTAATGATGCTAAGCTTATTGAAACCCTATTCTCTAGCACCTTAGCTTTTATTTCGGAGGGGTTTAGGTTTCCCTCTTGTGCTAGATGATCTGATATTATATTAAATATCAGATCTGATTCGTTGTTTTCGTACATTGTCTGGTCTGGTTATTTTTCTGCCTTCTCTTCGGTCGTAAGAATACTAATGCTATGCATTAAGATTGTTAATCTGTCCTCCGGGTTAATGTTAGAAGAGTTTAGTGCTTTCTTAAGTGCTATTGCCTGAAGATAAATTGTTCGAGCAGTCTTTTCAACTTCTTTTCTGTAGTTCTGTAAAAGAGCTTCTGTCTTTGGATCTGTAATCATTATAACTATTTCTTTTTATTTTTATTCGTTTTATTGCACCTGGTCTTGATGCAGACCATATCCTCCTTAGTAACCATAATGATCTTTGGTTTTATCTTAACAGTATCATCGGATTCCCAAATCTTAGCGGTAAGGATAGACATGCTATCACCCTTCACCAGATACAATGTATCCATTCGATTTGTGGGTTGTGCAAATTCTGCAAAACTGGGTTCTGGAAATTCTCTGTGTCTTCTCGTTGATACCTGGCCCACAGGACCGCTGGTTGTCTTGCAAGCGGTAAGTGCTAATGCAAAAAATATGATAATGATTTTACTTTTCATTTTATAACTTTATAATAACAGTTCCTTTTGTACACTATTATCAGGGGTGATTTCAAATCCAGGCATATGCTTATCCACAAAAGATTTAATGAATTGGCATCTTTCATATTCTTCCTTAATGACAAATAGCGCCATCATACGGTTAATAGCCTTTTGTATCTCTTTAGGATTTGTACCATTTATAGCTTCTTGCCCGTCTGTAATCAACATCTCATAGGCTTCATAGCATCCTGCAACAAACTCTTTCTTGGATCTTTCGACAAGCTGTTTATTAAGCTCGTTGTGAATTCCTTCTTGATCGTCTTCTTCTTCAAACATGATTACTCTTCTTTTATATAAATTGTTTTACTTAATCCCAACTCTTTTACCTCACGATATAAAGTACCTCCTTCTGACATCATTTCCATTTCTGAACGAAATTCTGTTGATGTGTCGTTATAAACTTTCTCCCTCATTAACGCACCTCTAGCTGAATAAAGCCTTCTTTTAATCTCCTCGTGGGAAGCTTTATTATCAGTGGTACATACAAATCTTATCGCTGCCATATTTAATTCTCTATATGTATTCTATTACAAAAAATAAAAAAAGTTCTCAATTATACCTTATATCTTGTTTTCAAATCCACTCTTTCTTTCTGCGAATTTTTTCTTGTGCTCTTCGCGGGAACGACGGTGGGCTGGGACACGTAACTCTTTCTGGTGTTTCTCGCCTCCTCAAACGTGTCGGCAAACACTCCCATTGTGGTGTTCTCATAGTCACAGTGAGGTGTGTAGGTTTCCATAAACTCGCTCTCCGTGATTCTCTTGGTTCCAAGATCCTCGAATACACCATGTGATTCTCGATAGTGAGTGACTATTACCCAACCGTCTCCTTGAGAGTGTTTGCTAACTAAAACATATTCGAAGGTGGGAACGTTGGAGTCCATGGCCATGAATCTGGTAGCAAATCTACTTTTTGTGCTGGTCTCTATATACGTTCTCATTATGCTAACTGTGAGCTTGTTCTTAATTGGTTTAACCATCCTTTAAATACTGTGCGCTCACGTGCACTCATATTACGATTAAAGGTTGCGAAGTTGCCTACTGAGTTTCTGAACTCCTGTACTAGAACTTCTAATGTGCGGGGGGTGTTTTCTGCTTTTTTCATCTTATGTTGGTTTAAATGTTTACAATGTTACCTTCTTCATTAAACTCCGGAGTAGTCTCTTCAATTCTGAATTCGACGTTTTCGTCTGAGAAGTATTCTTCTACCCCGTTTACTATTCTTTTTGCTATTTGTCCTATGTGAGCTTCAAACTTTTCCACAGCGTTATTATTAATAGCCTTTAGTGCTTCGTGGCGAGGGTCCTCGCTCATATATGGATTTTCCATTTCGATGATTGTTCTGCCGTCCCAGTCCATTATACTTACATATAGATCTTGGAATATTTCCGGGATTCCCAACCAGGTCTTAAACATAGTTTGATTTGTGATCTCTAGCGCATCTGTGATCTGAACTGTTTCGAAGTAGTCCTCAAACAATATACCCTTTCTGTTATTCTTGAAAACGAATTGATCTCCATTGCGGTCGTAATAACCTTCTCCAAAAAGAGCCACCATTTCTGCGTGGGGTGGTTCGAAGAGTGAGCAATCATCAATAGCCCAATCATATGCACTATGTGTTTCATGTTCTTTCATTTCTTCCCTTATCTCTTCTATAGCTGTGGCCTTGGCAGATTCGGAAAGTTCTGAATAGTTTAATAACGTTATAGTTCTCATAGTTGGCTGTTTGTTATAAAGCAAATATAAGATTCCTAAATCGGATAAAAAAATAAAATGTAAACTTTTTTAAATAATTAAGTCTGTCCCGGTTTCCTCTATCTTTTCTATCCGTGTTGCAATATCTTCTATTCTAGCATCATATCCTTTGATAGCATCTTTCTTCTCCTTAACCAAATCATTCATCTCTTGATATCTAGCCTGAATTTTTTCTGCAATCTTAGGATGAAGCCATTTAGTAGATGCTGTACTATCTCTTATCTCGTTCTGATTTTCCACTGTAAGCTCGACCAACGTGTTTACATTATATGAATAGTAGTATGGCTTTAATCCACGATTATACAGATCCAACGTTTCTGCAACACTTAGATCTTTCTTGGATAACAATTTCTCGATGGCCGTTTGTTCGATGACTGTTTGCTCGGTCTCCCAGTTTAGATCTGCTAAATCCGTTACTCGTCGGGTAACTATCAAATCGCCTTCCTGGTTCTCAGCCATTGAAAATCTCGGATAATCCATATAACTGTAATAAGGGGCTAAACCACGAAACAACCCATCTAAATCTTTTTCATCCATGCTATACTTTTTTCTTTATTTTAATACCGTATGCTTCTCTACCTTTAGCTAAAAGTCGTTCGTACTCAGCCACCCCCATGGAACGTCGGAGCTTAATTTTCTTTTTTCTTAACTCCTTAACTAGGTTCCATTTTTTAATACCATCCTCCTCTAAGTTAAATTCTAGATGCAAAATAAGAATCTCGCTAAAAAGACATCTTTGGTTTTCTGTCATTTTTTTATTTTTTGTTAAACGCGGTATCCCTTTCTATTATGAATACTAATACAAAATTAAGATAAAACCGCGGGTATAAAAAATGTTTCGGATATAAAAAATATTTTTTGTTAAAGTTTTAAACTTTCTTTTATTCGCAAAAAGAAAAAAGAAAACACACTTTACAAAAAAACCGCGGGAACGTTGACCGCGGTTTTCGGATTATTGCAATCCTAAGCCTTTAAAGTTCTTACTTCATTCTTTCGTAGTAATCCTTATCCTTATCCTTATAATTATCCAGCCTCTTGCATTCTTTAAACTCTTTAAGCTTTTTGATAACCCCATCCTGCTCTGGGGTAGATTTATCATCCCGATAAAGCCATTGGAAGAAAAGGAACGAGACCAGCACAAAAATGGGTCGGCAAACACCCGGCCATTTAGTGGGATTCATTTCCATAGATGCCAGAGATATACATCCTCCAGCTAAAAATACCGAGAGAGCCAAGTACCCTAATACCCTCTTTGTTCTTGTTGATATTGTTTCGTTCATAGTTCTGGGTTTAATTCATTATATATTATAGAGCTCATCCTGAAAAGAATCCGAGTGTGCGGGAGAGTATGTTAGCATCATACTATGTACCCACCACTTTACCCTTACTCTTCTTGGGCAACACCGAGCTGTTATCTCATCTTTCTATTTACCAAATTTTATTGCAAGGTAACCAATCCCGATAAACCATGCGGCTACAGATAACCATATAATAAGGTCCTGTGGTGTTTTCTTAGCTAATTTCATAGTGTAAATATAATAATAGATTACGGGATAAAAAAATAAATCGCCCGCTAGTTAGTATGTTAACATCATAGTATGTTTGGAAGGAATTAGGATTTATTGGGAAGATCAGGGTTGGGAACGCGGGCTCGCAAAAAACCCAGAAATGTTTTTTATCTCCGGGGTTATGATTTATATTTGTATTGGTGGGGTTAACTTAACCCTTTTTGACCTAAGCCTCTGGGAAGGCCTTGGATAACAGACTAGCGGATCTTTTATACTCTTCCATATCAGAGCTGCTAGGGTTATACCTTCTACCCTCTCTAGCCTTACTGTAGCTCACATATTCATCTATGAGGAACTCGGCTAACGGTAGGTCAATCTTGAATAGCCTCTCATCATCCTTGTTGTCCCAAGCCTCTTTGCCTTCCAGAAAATTGTTTTCCTTGAATAGGTCTGTTGCGATAGAAGCGTATTCCTCTTCCTCGTTGCCCTCAGCCCTTTCCCAATCGTCATCCTCACCTCCTGGATAGTGGTACATGTATTCATAATACTCATGGGCCGCATCTGTAACGTCCATCACCCATAGAGTGCCGTCGCTCTTTCTCTTTAGGATACAGTCATCGCCCGGAGTTCCCAAGACAACGAAAGCCCTTTGGGATTCGGTGTACTCTATGTCCGCAACTGGCTCTGCCTCTCGGTCGTCCTGATTCCAAGGGGCACTAGGATCGCTGTCCCACCAATCCCCTTCATATACTTTAAATGACTTTAGATTCTTCATACTGCTATATATCTCCCTAGGGTGCGAGAGCTTTTTCAACCCAGACCTCTAAGGGAACCCGGCCTCCAAATAGATAATCTTAATAAGGTTCCGTCTCCTATAGATAGAGAGAAGGCATAGAGTAATCCTAAGAGAACCACATAGAATCCTAGGTGCGAGGCGAGGCGAAGAAATCCCAGCCCTAAAGGGTGCATAAGAGGCGGTAAATCGGGGCGGAGACTTAGGTGCCCAACCGGGGCAAAGGAATCTGGGACACTCTCACCACAAATCTCCACAATTTACCACTTTACACCAGAAATTTCCATATGTTAATAACTTTGTCAGGACCGTGGGAACTTGGTGGTGAACCCGGGCCGGCTGACTGGGAGATCGGGGAAATCTTAGAAATCCCTGATACCCACCCTGGGTGGAAGCTCAGCCCTCTAGAGGGGTTACTACGAGGGCCTAGGTTTCGCATAGATGTCCAGGTAGTATCTTACTAACATACTATGTTCTGGGCTTCTGTCTTAGGGAATCCTAGAGATCATAGATATCCCTAGAGTTGGGTTAGACTACGTCCTAGTATCCCTTATAGAATTGGTGTGGGTTGGGGTTGTCTATAGCTCTAATCTACTCCAGGTACCATCTGAGTTTAGTGACCCAGAGTAAAGGTACTTCTGCTTCCACTCTCTTGGAGATATAAGACTAAGGAACTTTGTGCCATCTCCCTTCTCATATAGATGATAGCACTCCCCTAATACGGGTTCGAATGATCTGGCTGCCGAGTAGAGTTCTACATTAAGCACATAGTCTTCTTGTAGTTCCCTTATAAGATGTGCTATCTCATCTGTTCTCTTCTGTAACGACTTAGTGACCTTATGTGCCTGTAGGCGATTGAACACTGAGAGATCTACTGGTTCTATCTTAGGTGATGCTACATGGTGTGGGTATGGTAGTAGATTAGGTGTTAGTTTAATCCTGTCTGCCTGTGATGGTGTGCTCATGCTCTCTATCTTGATTAAGTGTGATCTATCTATCTACTCTTATAAGAGACGGAACACGTGTTGTATCTATCTGGAGGCCGGGCCCAGTTGGGGAATAAGGCCGAAAGGGCCCATTTCATTTTTTATCTGAGCAAATTTTTCGTATATTTGATGATATATAAACCAAGTAAAAAAGAAATTAAAATGGAACACATTAAAGATTTAACAAGTTTCTCTTCATCTGAGGAAGTAAATGAATCAACAACCGCTTTAACCGGTGGAGGTGATATTGATCACTTCGGTAAGATAGTTAAACCTCTTCTTGATGGAGCAGGTTTTAAATGGGTTGGCGAGAAAGCACAATATGGTCAGGCTTCTGGTTATGCGGATGGCTACTACTGTTACCCTAACCACAACACGGGGGTTAATCTATTTTTAGATAAACCATTCACTGGTGCTTGGAAATATGTGGTGTACTTAGCTCCTAATAAACAGATAAAAGAATTCGGTTGGAAAAACGGAACTGACGCTGAGGTTAAGAAGGCAGCTACCGATGCAGCTAATTACGCAATCGAGCTTAAGACTAAGAATTTTAAATAACTCTGATCACAGAGTTAATCAAAGCAGGCATCAGTCTGCTTTTTTTGTGGGCTAAGCTTTAATATTATAAGAGTGAGTGTGATGTTATGATGTCTTTTGTGATATAGAGAGCTACACGTAGTCTATTGAGTTTGATGTTTAGTAGTAGCTTACTCTCTAGCGGCTTCTCTCTTATGACTCTCTCTAGTTGTTATAAGAGACGGAACATTATCTGTATCTATTTGGAGGCCGGGTCCTCTTGAAGTAAAAGGTCGAAAAGGCCCATTTTGAAATGCGATATATAGAGCAGATAAAACGCGAGTAGCATGAGACATATAAAACCATATCAGATATTCGAATCCGGTGCAGCAGCTGCACCAGCAGAACTTACACAAGAACAGATCAAGTGGTTGGATGAATGCGCAGCTGGCAGATGGAAACTTAACCCACAAACAGGACTAGCCGATGTGGATTGGCGTTTCGATTGTAGCGGCCAGAATCTGACAGATTTTAAAGGTGTTAAGTTCGGAGACGTGAGTGGGCATTTCGATTGTGATGACAATCAGCTCACATCTCTGGAGGGAGCACCTCAGAGTGTTGGTGGGTATTTCTATTGTGAGAGGAATGAGCTCACCTCACTAGTGGGAGCACCTCAGAGTGTTGACGGTGATTTCTATTGTGGGAACAATGAGCTCACCACACTGGTGGGAGCACCTCAGACGGTTGGTGGGTATTTCAATTGCTATGACAATCGGCTCACCTCACTGGGGGGAGCACCTCAGAGCGTTGGTTCGGGTTTCAATTGTAGTGACAATGAGCTCACCACCCTGGTGGGAGCACCTCAGAGAGTTGACGGCCATTTCTATTGTGCTGATAATCAACTCACCACACTGGTGGGAGCACCACAGAGCGTTAAAGGTGAATTCCGCTGTTATGACAATCAGCTCACCACACTGGTGGGAGCACCTCAGACCGTTAAAGGTGATTTCCACTGTTATGGCAATCAGCTCACGAGTCTTGAGGGAGCACCCCAGAGCGTTGGCGGGTATTTCAATTGTAAGGGTAATCCAGTCTCTGAAAGCACTTTGGATTCCATCTTTGCGCTAATGCGAAAGGGAATGGCTTATCAGCAGGCTCTAGAAAAATGTTGGCCGAAGATGAAAGATGTAGATAGGGTGCTAATGTATAAGGATCACCCTTCACTATCACCAGAAGATGCCAGAAAGTACAAGGCGTTGGCTACCTATGCTAATATAAAGGGTTATTTATAATGAAGTACATTAAGCCATATCAGATATTCGAAGCCAGTGCACCAGCATCTGCACCAGCACTTACTGAGGAGCAGATCGAGTGGCTGGATAAATGTGTAGGGGGAAGCTGGACTCTTAATCCACAAACAGGACTAGTCGATGTGGATGGTGATTTCGATTGTGTAGATGAGGGTCTGACAGATCTTAAAGGTGTTAAGTTCGGGACAGTTGGTGGGGATTTCAATTGTTATAATAATCAGCTCACCACACTGGAGGGAGCACCTGAGAAAGTTGGTGGGCATTTCGATTGTAGGAGCAATCAGCTCACCACACTGGAGGGAGCACCTCAGAGCGTTGGAGGGGATTTCACTTGTCAGCATAATCGGCTCACCACACTGGTGGGAGCACCTCAGACGGTTGGTGGTTTCGATTGTGAAGGCAATCGTCTTACCTCACTTGATGGAGCACCACAAGAGGTTAAAGGGTATTTCGATTGTAAGAGGAATCGGCTCACCTCACTAGAGGGAGCACCTCAGAGCGTTGGCGGGGGTTTCTATTGTCGTAACAATGAGCTCACCACACTGGAGGGAGCACCTCAGAGCGTTGGTGGGGATTTCAGTTGTGGTGGCAATGAGCTCACGAGTCTTGAGGGAGCACCTCAGACCGTTAAAGGTGATTTCTATTGTTATGATAATCCAGTCTCTGAATCAACTTTAAAAGTCATCTTTGCGCTAATGAAAAACGGAAAGCCTTATCAACAGGCTCTAGAAAAATGTTGGCCTGAGATGGAAGGGAAAGATAGGAAGTTAATGTATAAACAAATGACTAATCTACCACCAGAAGATGTGAGAAAGTACAATGCGTTGGCTACCTATGCTAATATAAAGGGTTATTTATAATCAAAGCAGGCTTCAGTCTGCTTTTTTTGTGGGCTAAACTTTAATATTGAAGTGGGCTAGATCACTTGGATCTGCATTCCCGATAGTCACTATCTTAGACACAGGTGATCCTGGATGAAAGCTTCTGATCAATCCATTGGGATCCTGCTTGTACTCTATAGTCATAAAACCCATTGTGGGCGTGGGTGAGCTACTAAAAGCTAGGGGCTTATCTGCCTTATCTGGATTCATTCTGCTGTAGGTTGGGTAGGCATCAGAGTACGTGGCTGGGATCCATTGGTTGTCCTTTAGTATGATCCAGACCTGTTTGCCATTCTGTGTGGCAGATAACGAGATTCTGTACCCCTTATCTAGTAGGTGCTCATAGGCCAGCATAACATCCTGATACTCTTGGGGTACGAACATCGATTTGGGATACCATTCCTTTAAGCCTGAATCTTCTCCTCCTGTGTTAGCATGTGATGACTTCCATCTCTTAGTCTCTCCTGCATCTGATAACAGATACTTGGATCCTTGTGCGGTCTCGAAGTATGTTGAGATTGGTGATAGTGTGGGTGAAACAAGCTTACCGTTACTAGTGGTCTCGTATAACTTATATGGTTTAATATGCTTCATGCTCTATATATTCATTGTTAGCATCTCTATCCCTATCTATAAGAGACGGAACATTTGTTATATCTATCTGGAGGCCGGGCCTGGTTGGAGAATAAGGCCGAAAAGGCCCGGTTTGAAATGTGATATATAGTTCTAATAAAACACGTACATCAACATGAAGCATATTAAACTATTTGAATCTTTTATAAATAAAAAAAATCCGACCTATAAAGAACCTGAGTATGAGTTTAAAGAGTTCTATCGTGCATTTAAGAGCTATCCAGAACTAAGATCAAGCTTACCGTCTGATATAGATCAGGAGATATTTGAAATAAAATCAGATGGATTTGGTGACGAACCTGAATGGCTAGAAAAACACGTAGATCCACCTAGTAAACCGGACGAGATCACAACAGAAGAGCTATTGGAGATTGCTGGTGATGAGGATCCCCGATTTATTCCCCTCATTATTTTCTGTAAGGAACTATTAGAATCAGGTAAGATGAAAAAAATCAATCTGGAATATATGCGTCAAGGATTAACTTCAAATTTTAAGAATCATGATTGGGCTATATTAAAAAAAGATCCGAATTATTTAGATAGCTGTGAGACTGAATATAATAAAGCTATTGATGCAGGATTAACTGATAAAATACTTACTACTACTACTGGGCTAGTTCAACAATATCCAGATATAAATATAGGCCACGCTCAAGTCTGGACTTATCTCGGGCGATCAATAGAGCACTTCAATAAGGTTGAAAAGAGTGGGGGAAAATTACCTTGTACCCAGTTCATAGTGTATAAAGGAAATTATTATACTATAGGCGGAAGAAGAAGAATGTTTTGGCACTTTTATAATAATATAGATCCCACCGTATGGTTAATGGATATCTAAATCCACATTTGGTTATTATAATTTAAAGCAGACTTTGGTCTGCTTTTTTTATGGATATATAGAGCAGATAAAACTCGAGCAGCATGAAGTACATTAAGCCATATCAGATATTCGAATCAGAACCCATCAGAACGGTGTTCACTAAGGAGCAGCTCAACTGGCTGGATGAATGCGCAGCTGGCAGATGGAAACTTAACCCACAAACAGGACTAGTCGATGTGGATGGGGATTTCGATTGTAGCGAACAGGGTCTGACAGATCTTAAAGGTGTTAAGTTCGGAGACGTGAGTGGGGATTTCTATTGTCGTAACAATGAGCTCACCACACTGGAGGGAGCACCTCAGAGTGTTGGTTCGTATTTAGATTGTAGGAGCAATCAGCTCACCACACTGGTGGGAGCACCTCAGACGGTTGGTGGGCATTTCTATTGTGCTAACAATCCAGTCTCTGGAACAACTTTAAAAGCCATCTTTGCGCTAATGAAAAAGGGAAAGCCTTATCAGCAGGCTCTAGAAGAGTATTGGCCGGAGATGGGAGATGAAGATAGGGAGTTAATGTATAAAGAAATGCCTAATCTACCACCAGAAGAGGTGAGAAAGTACAAGGCGTTGGCTACCTACAATAACATAAAGAGCTATTTATAATGAAGTACATTAAGCCATATCAGATATTCGAAGCCAATGCGGCAGCCCCAGCAGCACTTACAGCGGAGCAGATAGAGTGGCTGGATGAATGTGTAGATGGGAGCTGGACTCTTAATCCACAAACAGGACTAATCGATGTGGATGGTGATTTCGATTATGTAGATGAGGGTCTGACAGATCTTAAAGGTGTTAAGTTCGGAGACGTGAGTGGGGCTTTCAGTTGTTATCGCAATCGGCTCACCTCACTCGAGGGAGCACCTCAGACCGTTGGCGGGGGTTTCTATTGTAACGGCAATCAGCTCACAAGTCTTGAGGGAGCACCTCAGAGTGTTGAGGGTGATTTCGATTGTGAGAGGAATGAGCTCACCTCACTCGAGGGAGCACCTCAGAGCGTTGGTGGGCGTTTCTGGTGTTATTCCAATCGGCTCACCACACTGGAGGGAGCACCTCAGAGTGTTGGTTCGGATTTCGATTGTAACGGCAATCAGCTCACCACCCTGGTGGGAGCACCTCAGACGGTTGGTGGGGATTTCAATTGTGAGAATAATCAGCTCACAAGTCTAATGGGAGCACCTCAGACAGTTGGCGGGGGTTTCTATTGTGCTGATAATCAACTCACCTCACTTGAGGGAGCACCTCAGACAGTTGGCGGGGGTTTCCGTTGTAATGACAATCAGCTCACCTCACTGGAGGGAGCACCTCAGAGAGTTGGTGGGAGTTTCGTTTGTCACACCAATCTTCTAACCTCATTAGAGGGAGCACCACAACGTGTTGATGGGGATTTCTTTTGTGCTGATAATCCAGTCTCTGGAACAACTTTAAAAGCCATCTTTGCTCTAATGAAAAACGGAAAGCCTTATCAACAGGCTCTAGAAAAACGCTGGTCGAAGGTGAAAGATGTAGATAGGGTGCTAATGTATAAACAAATGACTAATCTACCACCAGAAGAAACAAGAAAGTACAATGCGTTGGCTACCTATGCTAACATAAAGAGCTATTTATAATTCACTATATCTCCTTAGAGTAGTCTTGAAGCTATCCTGTCCATGGCTTGGGCTAGCTCGTGATCCTTATCTGTGACCACATCTCCTGCGTCATGAGTTCTGAGCCAGCACTCCACCTCCTTATAGATGTTGGTCCATTTGGGATGGTGATCCATTTGGTTGCACACCTCTGCTACTTCGTTCATAAACTCCATGGCAACATTGAAATCTGCAAAAACGTATTTCTTGTACAGCGAGTTGTCGGCAGTAACCCACCCTTCTGTTTGAGTGATTGGCTTTAGTGTCTCCTGGATCTCAAACCCTCTATATTGCTGCAAGTGTCTCATACCACTATATATCCTCTATTAGTTGCTCTATCTATAAGAGACGGAACATTATCTGCATCTATTCGGAGGCCGGGCCTGGTTGTGGTAAAAGGCCGAAAAGGCCAGTTTTGAAATGCGATATATATAATAATTAAAATAATAAGAACAACCCAATATGAAAAAAGAAAAACTAAACGAATCAGCAGAAGCAGGTGCTATGTTTATTTCGCTACACCCTGATGACTATCACGGAGCGCCAGAGGTTGACACCGTATTTCCCTCTAGTATTCCTGGGGGTTTTTCCGGTGATGTGTTTCCGACAATTCCTAGCAAAGAAGAGGTTTTTAATGATTGGTTAGCAGCAGGATATAACGCTTTTGATACGGGCTGGGACGGTGATTTTGATAACCCGCATGAGGTAGAAGAGGGACAGAAGGAGACTTTTGAACTTTATGGCGATATGCCCCTTTATTATGCGACCTATATGATAGTTATGAATGATGAACTAAATCCGCAAGAAATAATTGAGAATATAAATTATGATATACAAGAGGAATCTTATAATGGGAATAATCTCGATCCTGATGATTTTGTTAAGCTTCTTAACGGTATACAGGGCATTATTGCTGCATATGTATTAACTAGATAATTATATAAATCTTAAATTTAATGGAAAAAAAATTAAAATCTTTAGTTTTTAGAAATAAAACAGGAAGAAGGAGTCCATGGACTTGCAATTTTTATATTGGGTGTTCTAACTCATGCACATACTGCTGCTGTACGTATATTGTTAAACATTCATGGTCATCTAGCGTTAAACTCATAAAGCACTTTATCAACGAATCGCATGCATTAGAGATTTTTGAAGAGGAGATAAAAGACAACCTAGCTTCATTACAGGAAAGGGGAAGACTTTTCTTCTCATTAACAACCGACGCAATGCTTCCCGAGACAAAAGAACTGACGTTTTCCGCTATGAGAATTTGTCATGATAATAATATTCCCTTTAAGGTTTTAACTAAATGTACAGATTGGGTAAATGGGGAATTCGTAAAAGAATTTGAGAATTCCGGAACAGTATGGGGTTTAGAACCTAAAATGGAACTTTTTGCTTTTGGCTTCTCCCTTACAGGTCATGATGAAATAGAGATTGGTGCAGGAACGAATGAGGATAGGGTAAAATCCCTTATTAAATTGAAAAACCTCGGATTTAGAACGTTTATTAGTTTTGAACCTGTAATAGATTATGAATCCACTTTTTCAATAATGGAAAAATCCTATATGTACTGTGACTTCATGAGAATAGGACTAATGAACGGGCCAACACGTGACAAGAATATAGATCGGGTAAAACTTCGTGGCTTCTTTGATCGTGTGAACGCTATGGTTAAATACGTTCCAGTTTATTGGGGGGATAGCATAATAACATATTTAGAAATAGATAGAGAAAATATGCCACAAAATTGTGTTATTGAAGAGATTTTCTAAATCGTGCATAGGGATCTAATATTAGAACACGCAAAGAGATGGAGATCTATTGGGATCGATACTGTTTCTATTAAAGTTGAGGGAGAGCACAGATCAAAGAAGCTATACAGAAAAACACTAAAGATAAGTGATGAAATATTGAATTCACCTGATATGCTTTCCGAAGATTTTAATTTTCTTGGCATCTCACTCAGAAATTCAGGTATTTTTTGTCTTGATATAGAGGCGATTAATAGTTCAGTTGATAATTTCTATTCTCTCCTTGCAGAAAGAGAAATAGATCCCAATTCTTTTTTAATGGAAACGAGCCTAAATGGTGGACTTCATGCTTATTTCAGAACGGATGATTTGATAATAGAGAATAAACACTTTAATTTTCTGCATGGAATTCATTTTGATATATTAACCAGATTTAGAGTATTTACCTCGCCTTCAACCTTTAGCGGTAAGAAGTATGAATGGATAGGTACACATTTTGATCGCATCTCATCATTGAATCAGATTCCGAAATTTCCAGAAGAACTTCACGATCTTATATGTGATATATAAAGATGAAATAAAATACATTTAATTCAATGAAAAATCTGATAAATTTTAAAAAATTTAGCTTAAATGAGTCCGATCAAATCGAGAAATCTATTAATAACATTTCAGATTCTGCTCTTGATATTATTATAGATAAATGCGAGAGTGACGCACTTTTAGCTATAAAAGAAAATGTTCCTTATCTATATCAGGTGCTTTCAAAAAGATCACAATCTAGAGGAATAGACATTGATAAAATGGTTTCAGCAAAAGCTAAAATGAAATGGATCTAGAATAGAGCACAAAGTTAATCAAAGCAGACATAAGTCTGCTTTTTTTGTGGTTTTATTTTTTTATCCCGTATAATTGACTTATCTTTATGAAAAATTTAAAACTCAAAATAATGGAAAAATTAGATGGAATAAAAAAAGAAATGATTGATAGGCTTGGTCAAATATCTCCTATGCTTAGACGTGGAGATGAAAGAAGTAAAAAAATAGCAGGCATTGCAACACATTTGCATGCTTTGTCCTATATGGAGACAGGGACAAGAAGAACCCGTTTACTTGAGGAGATATCTGATATCTACACTGAAATGCAGGTAAAGTATAATCGTGAAATGTACGAAGGATCAGGGGGAAAAATCGGATCAGGTAAAATGGTTGCTGCCACAGAAAAAGATCCAATACATGACATTGCAATAAAGAAAATATCAGGTATTGATGTAAATGGATTTAACACAATACAAATAAATATGGCTTTAATGCAGGACCCTATGTCCAGAATAGTATTAGGGCAGTTTTACGGTGACGATAAAGCAGCAGACGAATTCTTTAATTTCGTATACCGATCTTTATGGACTTTGCTTCTTTGTTGCTACAGCAACAAGAGCTACGCAGAAAAAATAGAAAAGATTGTGTGCAAGTTTCCAGCACCTAGTTTAAACTAGATTTATGGTAATGTTACAAAAAAGCAGGAAATCACCTGCTTTTTTATGGATATATAATGGACATGAAGAATCTAAAGACCTATAGAATGTTTGAGAGTGTGATGGAGATGACTCAGTGGCGATTACTACAAACTTTCGAAGCATTTTCACCTTCTTTTCCAAAAAACAAATACATGAATTCTTTCTTCGGGCGGGAAGAATATAAAATAAAATTATTGACTACTATAGATGGAATTAAAGTTTATCTAATTAATTCTTCCATCTTAAGTCAAAAATTTCACGTGTGGAACACATATTTAGGTAGTCATCATTATGGTAAAAAAAGTTCTCATATTCCAGAGGATGAAATTTTTATATCTGATAAAACTCCCGAGAATGAAATTAAAAGAGTAATACTGCATGAGTATGTAGAAAGAGCTATAATGAAAGTTTTAGAAACACAATATAATATGTCACCTGAACAAGCATGGGAAATAGCTCATTATTTTGTTAAGAATGATTTAGGTTTATAAGGTAACCATATAAGAAGATGAAGAATTTAAAGACCTATAGAATGTTTGAGAGCGTGATGGAGCCGACCCAGGAGCAGATCGGGTGGCTCGACAAATGTGTATATGGAAGCTGGAAGCTTAACACTTCTACAGGGCTTGTAGATGTTGATGGGAATTTCAATTGTAACGAACAGGGTCTGACGGATCTTAAAGGTGTTAGATTCGGAGAAGTGAGCGAGGATTTCGATTGTGAAGACAATCGTCTCACCTCACTTGATGGAGCACCACAAGAGGTTAAAGGGAGTTTCAATTGTAATAGTAATCAGCTCACAAGTCTGGAGGGAGCACCTCAGGCTGTTAATGGGAGTTTCGATTGCCAGAATAATCAGCTCACAAGTCTGGTGGGAGCACCCCAGAAAGTTGGTGGGGCTTTCAGTTGTTATCGCAATCGGCTCACCTCACTCGAGGGAGCACCTCAGACCGTTGGCGGGAGTTTCTATTGTAACGGCAATCAGCTCACAAGTCTTGAGGGAGCACCTCAGAGTGTTGATGGTGATTTCGATTGTAGGAGCAATCAGCTCACCACCCTGGTGGGAGCAACTAAGACAGTTGGCAAGCATTTCATTTGTAGTCATAATCAGCTCACAAGTCTGGTGGGGGCACCTCAGAAAGTTGATGGGGATTTCACTTGTAAGAACAATGCTCTAACCTCACTGGTGGGAGCACCACAGACTGTTAATGAGTTTTTCAATTGTAGTGAGAATCAGCTCACAAGTCTTGAGGGAGCACCTCAGACCGTTGGTGGAAGTTTCTATTGTATAGATAATCAGCTCACAAGTCTTGAGGGAGCACCTCAGAAAGTTGGTGGTATTTTCCACTGTGAGGATAATCCAGTTACTGAGAAGACACTTAAAGAAATATTAGATTATATGGGAATGCGTAGATCCTATCTAGATGTTGTTAAATCCCGATGGTACCTATTTCCCTTGGAGGATCAGGTGCTGTTATACAGACCTGAGTTCGAATGGGTTGGAGCAGAAGAGAGAAGGAAGTTGGATGCTGTGAAAACTTATACCAATATTAAAGGAATGATATAATGATATATAAGACAATAAAAAAACATAATAAAATGAAAAACCTAAAAACGATTACTATTTTCCTGTTTGCCACCCTATTAATAGCTGGGTGCTCAGACAGCGTACAAAAAGTGCAAACTGCCCAAGAGAACGAGGCTAAAGCCCTTAAAATTCACGAAGGTGCTTTTGCTTTCTGTGGAGCATCTGCTGCAGTGCCTACAGGCAATAAGATCATTATTCAAGGCGTGGAGTTCGATGAAGGATGTGCTATCTGTCCAGTTCTAACAGGACCTTCCATCTCTAATCTAGACATGTATGGCAGTGGAGGTACTTGGGGAGATTTCGCAGTGGCGTCCAACTTTCAAACACCAGACGGAACAGATAAAACAATCTGGAGCCTATTCTGGTACTTTGACACCACTACCACTATTCCTCAGTTCAACCCTGAAAGCAAGAAGTGGGAGTTATCTTCCCCAGTGAACAGATCATTTACAATTAACCTGGATTCACCAGCAACATCTGAGAGCAACATGTTTGCTATGCCTGGTGTGGTTTTTGATACCACTGAATCTGGAATTATCTTAGCTAAAGTTTATGGACCACTTAATGAAGCAGCAATTCCTTTGCGTAAAGCAGTAGCTGTTAAGAACGGGGAGACTTCAATAACTGCAGCAAAAGAAGGATTTCCCTACCCAGTAGGTACCCCAATCCCGACGATGCCAAAGAAAAAATAAACACCACCAACATTAAATTAAAGCAGACAATTGTCTGCTTTTTTTGTGGATATATAAAATCATGAAGCACGTTACCTCATACAACTTATTTGAATCAGAATCAGAACCAATCAGAAAGGTGTTCACCAGAGAGCAGCTTAGCTGGCTAGATAAATGCACAGAGAACTCCTGGAAATACAATCCATCTACAGGGCTTGTTGATGTGGATGGGGATTTCGATTGTAGCGAACAGGGTCTGACAGATTTTAAAGGGGTTAAGTTCGGAGTGGTTGGCAAGCATTTCATTTGTAGTCATAATCAGCTCACAAGTCTTGAGGGAGCACCTCAGAGTGTTGACGGTGATTTCGATTGTAGGAGCAATCAGCTCACCACCCTGGTGGGAGCAACTAAGACAGTTGGCAAGCATTTCTTTTGTAGTGATAACCAGCTCACCACACTGGAGGGAGCACCTCAGACCGTTGGTGGAAGTTTCCGTTGTTATGACAATCGGCTCACCACACTGGTGGGAGCACCTCAGACCATTAACGGGTATTTCAGTTGTGAGGGCAATGAGCTCACCACACTGGAGGGAGCACCTCAGAGTGTTGGTGTGAGTTTCAGTTGTAATGACAATCGGCTCACCACACTGGAGGGAGCACCTCAGACCGTTGGTGGGAGTTTCAGTTGTGAGGAAAATGAGCTCACCTCACTGGTGGGAGCACCTAAGACCGTTAATGTGGGTTTCCATTGTGAGGGTAATCCAGTCTCTGAATCAACTTTAAAAGCCATCTTTGCGCTAATTCGAAAAGGAATTGCTTATCAGCAGGCTCTAGAACAATACTGGCCGGAGATGGAAGATGAAGATAGGGCGTTAATGTATAAACAAATGCCTAATCTACCACCAGAAGAAACAAGAAAATACAAGGCGTTGGCTAACTACAATAACATAAAGGGTTATTTATAATGAAGTACATTAAGCCATATCAGATATTCGAAGCCAGTGCACCAGCACTTACCCAAGAGCAGATTGAGTGGTTGGATAAATGTGCTAATCGAACATGGTCACTAAATCCACAGACTGGACTGGTTGATGTGGATTTGGATTTCAATTGTACCGGACAGGATCTGACAGATTTTAAAGGAGTTAAGTTCGGGGTGGTTAATAGAAGTTTCTTTTGTCCCCGCAATTCCCTTACTTCCCTTATAGGAGCACCACAACGGGTTGGCGGGGATTTATATTGTAACGAAAATGCACTCACCTCACTTGAGGGAGCACCACAACGGGTTGGAATGAGCTTAAATTGTAACAACAATTCACTCACCTCACTTATGGGAGCACCACGAGAGGTTGGCGGGAGTTTCTATTGTCACACCAATCTTCTAACCTCATTAGAGGGAGCACCCCAACGGGTTGGTGGGGATTTCACTTGTACTAACAATCTTCTCACCTCACTTGAGGGAGCACCAAAAAGTGTTTTCAGGGATTTCGGTTGTCATGGCAATCCAGTCTCAGAAAAAACATTAAAGAAGATATATGACAAAATGCAAAAGGGTACCAGTTATCTGGCTGCTGTGGAGAGTCTTTGGAGCGAGATTCCTCAGGACGATCAGGTTCTGCTTTATGCTGATGATTTCAAATGGGTAAGCCCAGAGCAGGGTAGAGGACTAGTAGCACTAAGGGCTTATCAGGCTCTAAGAGGCATGCTTTAGCGGATATATAGAGTTATGAAAAGAATAAAAAGTTTTAATGATTTTATTAATAGTAATGTTAACGAAGGTGTTTTTAGTAAAATAGCTAGGAGCTTTACCGGAGCCGATAGAAAAGAAATAAATGCTCAGGTAAAGCTATTAAGAGACACTTACGAGGGATTAAATGACGGAGAAAAGAAAGAGTTTTCCGATAGACTACAGCAAAAAATAGATAAAAATAATCAAGGAGGCTCGAGCATAGCTATTAGGTTACGTGAGAAATTTAAAACCATACTCGATTCGGGGGATTGGTATTCAGAACTAGGAAAAATATCTTCGGATGATGCCGAATATCTAATTATGTATATTAGCTCTCTCTATCAATACATAATTAGAGAATATGATAATATAAAAGAAGTAGTTCAAAAAAATAAACTAACTAAAGAGTTAGAAAAATATAATGAAGATGTCGCTAAATATAACAAAATTTCTTCATTTATAAAAGATGATTTTGAATCAAAAAAAGAAGAGTTTAATAAATTCTTTAGTTGTATCGACGGGAGTCCTAATTTTAAGAACAGAGACACATATGCTTTTATAGATAAATTTAATGCTTCTGATGGAAACAAAAAAATATTAGAAACAGACATATTTAAGAGATTTAAGGCTTATACTATTGAGTTAAATCAGAAATTAAAAAGCTTTGAATGGAACTCGGGAGAATTTGTAAATACCATTGAACTTTATGACAAAGTCCAAAGTAGATACGAAGAACTCTTCAATAAGTCACAGGGTATGTCTATAAGACCAGATAAACCCAACTTTCAAATTTCTGGATGGGGTATGGACTTATTAACATGGGCTGAGGAGAATCTGAAAGATAAAACAATATCAGAGATGGCATTGGATATGACAATGAATAATTTGGATTATGCGAATGGAATGAAATGTGTTGAAATAGGAACCGAAGATACTAAAGTGGCCATAAAAAATGAAGGGGGATTAATTGGTGGAAATATTGTTTATTCTGGGCAAAACTTTAATAATCTTAATTTAGAAAATGTATCAGACCTTATCAATAAAGAAGGAGGATATAAGGAAAGTGTTTCGGGAAAAGTTATGTATGTAACTAATAATATACCATATGCTTTCTACTATTGCTATTTGAGATTTGGATTAGATGCTGATAGACCTAGCCCCAATTTATCTAGAAATTTATTTCCAACAGTTTATAAAATAACTCTAAAAAAAGGAACTAAATTTTTTCATAAAAGTGATACCTATATAGATCAAGAAGAATATAAATTAGCTAGTATTTGTGGAATGTCTGGTTATCACTCGGGAAATGAAATAGTGAATGGCCAGAGTATTGAAGTGTCATTAATTACCAGCGATTGTATTGATACAATAGAGGCAATTAAACCAGGAGAGTTAATTTCATATTTAGAAAGTCCAGAATTTACTAAAGATAATCAACTTATAAGTGGAGAAAGTTTTAAAATAGATCAGAACGAAATAAACTGGTATAAGGAATTAGTTTCACGGTATGGGATATGATTTTAAGAAGATAAAGAATTTAAAGACCTTGACTAACCCCGATTTGAATTTCAAAAAAATGATATATAGATAAAATCAATAGGCTAGTATGAAACACATAACATTATTTGAAAACTACTTTGAATCTGATAATTCATCACCTAGGTTTATTAACGAATCTTTGGAAAAGAAGATTAATAACGTTAAAATAACAGCTACGATAAAAAATAAATTAGGTCTTGAAGTTTCTTCAGGGAATTTTGTTTTGCAAATTGGTAGCGGTACAGGTCTTATTATAAAACATCCGGATTTTGATAAAAATAAAAAACAAATAAAAATTTCTATGGATGGTCCAGAGGGTTTTCGTGACATGTCAGGTATCCCAAATAAAGGTACCTGGTCAATTAATGGAACATATTTAACCCTCAAAGAATAAATATAATGAATAAATGATCGACCTGCTTTTTTGTGGATATTTGATTTATTTCTCGTCCAGAGGGTAGATGTCTTCGATCCAGCTAGGTACTTCATCCAAAACCTCAATCTCATCAGAATACCCATATTTTCTATAATCCTTTAAGGGAAGCACAGAGTACTTTTCTTTTTTATCTTTAGTAAATTGTTTGTGTGCAAAATCTAGAACCAAATCATCAACCAGTATTGCTATGTGTGCATCTTTAGCCTTTTCTGTTTCTGGAAAGTAAACTATTCTAACAGGTGTTCTGTTATTTTCACACCATTGATAAAACTCCTGAACATACCAAGCACAGTTTCCTTTCTTCTTATCGAACTCTTTACCAACTCTTAGATCGTAGTTCTTTCCCAGATCTCTTAGAAATTGATCCGCAATATTTTCCACTCCTGGTTTGCTAACTCTAAATCTGGTAGGAACCATTTGATTCTCGTAATCATCAAATGTTCTGATAAATTTCATCATGCTCTATATATCCCCTCTCTCCTTGACATATATACATTATCCGGCGGGTTTAACCCCCATTTTAGGACCGGAGTGGTTACGATCACTGAAAGACGGGAACTCGCTACTCTCGTCTTTCTTTTTTGGATATATAGATCAAATAAAAGAATACCTATGATGAACATAAAAATGTACGAAAACTTCGTAAACGAATCTCCAGAGATGACTAACGTTCCCCAGCTAAGAACTCAAACATCTGATGTTGCCGTGCCTAGTAATGACAATCAGGCAATAACAAGAGAGCAGGAAGCTATGAGAGCAAGACTTGAATCTGATGTTAAAAGAATGTACCCTAATTTATCAATTAGACACACACAGGACGGACAATCAGGTGTAGCAATAGATAATAATGTAATTTACGCTTCGGATCATTACGAAGCTTTTAACGCATTTCTATTTGGCCTTGTAATGGCTAAGATGCAAGAGGGAAGAGGTGGAAACGATAGAATGCCAACTAGATATTAATTATGATAGACGTAAAATACGGATTTGAAATAGAGGATGTAAGGAGGTTCATCGAGAAGCTTACCCCTTGTAAGAAGGTTACTTTTATCACTACTTCCAGTAGGAGTCCGTATGTTGAGAAGTTTGGGGAAAGCCCAAAATCTTCACAGTTAGCTAGAAATCTGGCAGAAAAGCTAAAGCAAAGAGATATTAAGGTTGAGGTTATAGATGCTGCTAAATTAAACATACATAACTGTTTAGGCTGCGTTAGTGAACTACATGGTAATAACTGTGGTGCTAAAGAATCAGCTATTAAAGACGATATAAAGAATCCGCATGGGCATCTTAGATGCTGGGCATCACATGATTTTGAAGATGATGAGCTTTACAAGATAGCCAACGCAATCTATGATAGTCAGGCAGTTGTCTTCTTTGGATCTCAGAGATGGGGAAGTGTTAATGCAATCTACCAGAAGGTTATAGAAAGGCTTGATTGGATGGAGAACATGCACAGCACACTCGGGGAGAAAAGCACGATTGATAATATAATGGCAGGTTTGGTTGTGATAGGTCAGAACTGGCAGGTTGATCAGAGTCTAACCACACAGAAAAAAGTATTAGAATTCTTCGGATTTCAAGTACCTGATGAGTTATTTATGGGTTGGCAGTATACAAGAGATTCTAATGAGGAATCACCTGAAGCTTATCGAGATGCAGTTGATACTTTCGAGGTTGCTTGGAACACGCCACTATTTCATTGGGAGAAGGAGAAAGGAACTGAATTAAGCACTGACGAGAAACCAAATGAATCACAAACTTTCAGAACATTCAACGAATTTGTAAACGAGGTAAAGAAAATTTAATAGCAATGAGAATTTTGCCATATGAACTTTTCGGATCTTATAGTAAAAGAAATCTTTTATTTGAGGAATTTATTCCTTCAGGAAACGAAAAATGGCCTAGCAACTGGAAAGAAATGCCAGAGTGGAAAACCTTACAGGATCTAGGATTTATTGAGACAACTACCGATAGGCAGACAAGACTTAACACTATTATGTTGAAAAACACCCTGATAAATTATCTTTATCCTGCTGGAGTAGTTCTTCAAGCATCAGGATACATCAGGGATAAAGGAGTTGATTCGGGATACATTAGCAATAAATATGACAATCTCTCTGATATGTTAAATTATCTTATTGTGAGATATTCTAAGGAATCAGAAAGGAATTCAGTAAGTGAAAGAACAGGACCTTTAACTCAAGAACAGATAAAGGCTATAAACGTATTCACACAAGCACCATGGAGGTGGAACACTAAAACAGAATCTGTTGATGTTGACGGTAAGGTTAGAGTAATGGATTCAAATGGTTTAAATAAAGATGTAATCGGAACTTTTAAATTCGGAAAGGTAAAAGGAGAATTTGAATTACGAGGCAGTCATTTTGATCTTGACACGTTAGAAAATTTTGCACCAGATTATGTCGGAAAGAATGTGATGATGTTTAGTACAGATCTGAAAGACATGAAAGGATTTCCTTCAATAGTAAAAGGAAGAATATGGATAAGTGGAACGCCAGGTTCTTTAGAAGGTATACCTATGGAAGCAGAAGAATTATCGACTGATTATTTTATTGCCAGACCCTGGAATATCAAGAATGCTTTAATCATTCTTGATAGAGGGTCAGTAGATGTGGAAGACACAAGAGCAGGCGTGGAAGCGATTAAAAGACATTGGGACGATAATCCAGATAGAAGTAAAAAAGCTAGTCAGCTGGCTTCAACAGTTTTAAGCGATGATATAATCGATGAATATTTTAAAAATAATCCACTTAAGCTATATATTCTTGACGACTATCCTGACATTAAATCTGGGGTGCTAAAAAGAACCGGTATGAAGGATCTTTCGGGTGTAGGTAAAGGATTACAGAGAGGCTGGTTCTAAAATACATAAAAAATACAATGGAGCACATATTAGAGTACGAACAATTTCCAGGGGAATCTTTAAATGAAGCAGAAATCATTTATGATGGTGTTAAAATAACACCGGCAAACGACAAAACTGGTAGAGTAATTTTATCTTATGGATTGACAAAGATATTCTATAAAGTTAAAGCAAAAGTACAAAAGATCGGTATAACATGGTACGATGGACCTATTTCAGTGGTAGCTGCTTGGCAGGACGATAAAAAACAGTGTTGGGTTAAGGATAACACAGGTAAGTTATTTGAGCTAAATCCAGATACATTAAAGATCCTTGCTACAAAAGCAAAAGCAAAAGCACCGCTAATAGCTTTTATTGGAACTGGTGAGTTCAAAGGAGTAGAAGGAACATATAACGCTACCTTGACTAAGGTTGCATAAGATATGAAGATATATAAAAAAAACTATACAATGGAACACATTAAATTATTTGAAAATTACATATTTGAAGCTGCAAACGCAGAGACACTGGAGTCACCAGGGATTGCTAAGGGTGTAGATACAGAAGAGTATTTAGCTAAAGTTAGGGGTGAAGAAGCTAAAGATAGAGATAAAAACTCGGAGTATTTTGCAGCTTGTAAACAGTTTGCCACTAGCTTTGTTGGTAAATCAATGAAAATTCCTAATTACGGGATGATTCCTAAATCAACTTTTACCATGGAAGGATTTGCAGATTGTTGCTTCTCTATTATGAGCATGGCTAAAGGATCTGGTGTTTGGAATAACGCAGTTAGAAAAGAAGAATCTAAGCTGGAGACCGGATATTTCCCTACAGCTTTTGTAGCTGGATATGTTACTAAGGATAAAGGATTTGCTGATATTGATTTCAATGCAGATATAAACGGACCTAAGAAAGCCCTTGCTCCTGCTTTATCCGGATATTATTGCTATTTAAACGTCCACAAAAGAATCGGTACAGATATTGATTTGAAACCAGCACCTGAGAAATTCTCTATGCAAGAGCTGGTTGCTCTGGATCCACAATGGAAGGTATATTTTCAGGGATTGGTTAATTTAGCAACCAAATTTCAATAATAAAATTCGTAAACATAAAAAAAGGCCTGAGTAATCAGGCCTTTTTTGTTCCCTGTGATTATCGCTTATTCGAAAGTGATAACAATCTTAGCTCCAGTTTGTTTAGCCAATCTTGATAAACTAGCAAAATCTATAGAGATGTTGGCTTGCTCAATTACTCGGGGCTCGCTAACAGTCTTAATTAACCTGGTAGGTTTATTAGTTTTGATCATTGGATCTGTACCCCATCTACGATTTTTTGTGGATAATGTTGTCGGAGCAATATTTTTTTGGCCCTTAGAGGAAGTCAAGCGGCCTTTAACACCCAACGTACTTTTACGTCCCCAAACTGATGCCTTAGTACGACCTAGCGCAACTGCAATCTGATCAGTGGTTGATTTACCTGATGCCATTTCTTTCAGAATTGCATCATCTTTTTTTGTCCATGAAGCGTTATTGAACGGAGCTTTCGGATTAACCGTGTTTTTTATGTAAGCCATATTTAATTATTTAAGTTAGGGTAAATATAAGATCATATTACGGGATAAAAAAATTTTAGTGTATATTTTTTAGATATATAGTATTATTTTACATATTAAACTCAATGGAAAAATTATTACTATTACTATTAATTGCCCCAGCAGTAGTCTGGGGATGGACAGCAACGATATTCTTTATAGCAGACTACATTAAGTCACGTAGGAATTAAAAAAAGGCGGGAAATAATTTCTCACCTTTCTATTTTATATTCAACCGGATTAAATTACATACTAGAGAAAATCCAATATAAAATAAGACCAATTCCAAAACCAACTAAGCTTAAAACTGCGTAATAAGCTACGGTTTCGTTATTGAAAACTTGTCTTTTAGATCTCCCCTGGTAAACATCATAATCCCAATTAATGTCGTCATTTAATTCGACCACCGGTTTTTTCTTTTGCTTTGCCATCACATTCAGGTTTTTCTGTTATATTATTATTTGTTGATATTTGTTTCGGCGATCTATAACATATTTCCATCCTCGTCAAAAGTGTGACCTCCTGATCTTAGATCCTCAGCTATTGTTTCGTCTGAAGTTAGCTCATCATGGTATGTTTCAAGACTATTATAAAGGCCTTTGCTTTTTTCTCTTGCCCAATCCGTAATTATAGGATCTATTCTTTCACACACATCATTAACATCAATCTCTATAATCATACCCAGACCTAGATCAAGTTCGATCTCCTCGTCACCGTCAACCTCAACGTTTGCTGAGATCGTGTTGTGGTGATAGTAGTTTCTATCATTTCTTTGTATAGTGATGTAGATATTTTCTGCAATTGAAGCTAAAGCCGTATCAAATTTTCTTGGTGTCTTATCACCTAGACCTACTGATGCTGGTGTTATTCCAAGCTCTTTTAGAAATAATTCATTGTCTTTCACTTTTCCTGTAAAAGAAGCACCGTCACCTTGTGAATAGAATCCAGAGAACTGGCAATCAATATCGGCCATACCAATCGCTTCCATTTCTTCAGTGAATCCCTCTATGATAGGCTCCCACCAATCGTATGATTCTATGTTATAATCTCTATTTCTATCTATGGCATTCTTCTTAGCCTCCGGAGATAGTTCATCGAATGTATACGATTTCTCGTCTTCTGATTCAGACAGATTGGAAAATTGAGAGTATTTAAGTATCTTCATAACCCTATATATCGAATAAAAGCTCGTTTAAAAGCTTTTAGCGAGCTTGTTTATCTTTTTAATATCTTCATTAGATAAACGGTAATAAGCTTCGCTAAGCTTATTTAAACTGGAGGTGGTGGTCCCTACAGGGCTCGAACCTGTGACCCTCTGATTATGAGTCAGACGCTACTAACCAACTGAGCTAAGGGACCTTTGTTATTAATTATACTCAAATTTAATAAACCGTTTCGGTTTTAAAAAATTTTTTTGGAAAAAATCCAAACTTTTTCCAATATATAGATGGAATAACTAGAATTCCGCAGATTTTTTCCATTATGGAGTCAATTTGTGAAAATATTTTCCACTATGGACGATTCAAATAGTAAAACAACTAATGAAATTAAAGAGACTAAAAACAATAGCGCTCATACTGGCAACGTTTTTCAATCCCTTGGGATTCGATGCACTATTTGCGATAGTTACAAAGTGGACGGGTTCGTATTTAATCACAGACATCTTATTCTATATGGCTTCTGCTTCCTTCTTTGCACTATATTTCTTTCTTGGAAAAATTGAAAGGGAAAAAGAATTAGAAAAATAAGATTCTAATCTATATCTCCGCTTAGCAGAAAAAATAAGCAATCTTTCAAATACTCATCTTCGAGTTCATCGAAAACTTCTCTGGGTGCCTTATTGGCTACCAATTCAAATACTTTATGTACAGCTTCTTCACCATATGTTTCTGAAGCCTCTGCCACTGTCCGTGCCTTTATTACTGTTGTTTTTATCATTTTTATCTAAATATTATTTATTAGAGATATATAACTACGATGAAAAATATTAAGCCATTTGCCCTATTCGAGGCTTCTTCATATAGTTACACAATCGACGATGTAAAAAGGTTGCCGTTATTTGGGCTATTAGAAAAACTTGGTTTTTATGATTCAACTACCGATAGAATATGGAAAAATAGTAATATGAGAATTTATAACGATCTTCTTTATATGAATGAACCTTCTGAATGTATAACTATCTATGGCAATGGTCCGGTTAGAAAAACTATTAAAGGTATGTTTGGTACCGGTGCACCCCATATACTAAAGAACTTCAATTCTAATATCTCTTCATTAACAGACTGGAATATTAGATTTGCTTATCTCGTTAATTGGGCTAGAAAAAGATATGCTAAACAGGGATTAGCTTTTGATCTATCTAAAATTCCTAATATAGAAAGTTATTTAGAATCTATCTATAAAGAAGATATTCCAATCTTTATGGGCATTTACAAAGATTTAGATCAAAGATCTAAAGAATTGTTTCTGAAAAAAATAGGGAAGACCGAGGATGATCTAAATAAATTGGTTGCTCTTTATAATAAAGCCACTAACATTATGAAATGGACTTAATCCATTCTTCTTAGGTCTCTTTCTACGTCTCTCTCCTTAATAGATTCCCTTTTGTCATAAAGCTTTTTACCTTTAGCTAAAGCTATTTCCATTTTTAGCCTATTCCTTTCGTCTACAAATATCTTAACCGGGATTATGGTTAACCCTTTGTCTAGTGAGGAGCTTAGTTTTTTTAACTCTTTCTTTCTGAGGAGAAGCTTCTTATCTCTAAGTGCTTCGTGCTGAAAGGATCCAGGACCAGGAGTTATTCCCAGTCCTTTCACCCAAAGTTCCCCTTTATCGAAAATGCAATATGTGTCAACCATAGAAGCCTTACCGTCTTTGATCGCCTTTACCTCGGTGCCAAATAGGCATATCCCTGCGATATAGGTGTCGATGAAAGTGTATTCGAATCTGGCCTTACGATTAACTATCGATTTCATTATTTTTGTTTTAATCCGCTGAAACTGCTCTTCCTATTTGTGATTCCCAATCTTTATCGGTTCTAACTTCTCTGTTCTTTTCTATTGAAGCATTTAGAATCTTTGTTGAAATTCCCATTTGTTTAGCAACATATTGTAAAGCTGCAATATCCTTAGGAAAACAATGTCCGCCGTATCCCAGATCACCATCAGGACCAGGAACACCCCAATGGGAATTACCCAACCTTTCGTCATAACGAGCATATTCGATTACTTTATCGTAATCAATATTAAGCTCCTGACAGATCTGATACATCTCATTAGCAAAAGAAACCTTAGTAGCTAGAAAAGTATTCGTAACGTACTTGATCATCTCCGCAATAGTCGAGCTGGTTTTAATTACAGGAACTTTGGGAAAAGCTTTAGAGAATATTTGTTTAACCTTCGTTGTTCCTGGTCTTTCACCTCCGATGATGATTCTATTTTGATTTTTGTAATCATCGTTAGCATTAGCCTCTGTTAAAAATTCTGGATTGAATACTATATCAATGTTATCGAATTTTTTATCAAACATCTCTGTTGTTCCTGGGGGAATTGTCGATTTGATAATAACTATATAACCTTCTTTGCCGTGCTCATCTACACAATCAGAGATCTCGTTTAAAGCTGAAGATATAATCGAAAGATCACACTCCCCGGTTTTTCTCATTGGGGTAGGTACACATAAGAAAGTGACCTCAGTGTTTCTTACTACTCCAGATATACCTATAGCATTACTAAATTTCTTTGGATCTTTATCGAAAGCAAATACGTCGAAGTAATTTTTCATTCCTTCGTATATTGCGCTTCCAACAAACCCCTGTCCGATAATTCCTATATTCATATTGGTCTATTTATATATTTTTCTGTCTAATGGTGGTGTTGGGGGTTCTTGTTTAATTAATCCATTTTGTATCATTGTTCTGAGTTCTGATTTATAAGTTTCATTGTAGTATTCATCTGCTGTTTTGTCTCCGCTATACTGACCTTCTTTATAGGATGACCAATAAGCTTTTATTATCTGCTCCTTCTCCATTTCTTTGGCTTGTTCAAATAAACTTTGGTGAACACTTACTCCATAAGGATTAATTTGCTCTAATAACCATTCTACTGCTGTTTGTTTCATATCCTTTATTTTAAAATTTCTTTTAATTTTTCAGTTAATATAACAATTGCTCTACATTCACCCCCCGGGAATGTGGGATTGAATTTAATTTCCTTAGCATATGCTGCAATCTTATCAATAACCTCTGCCGTTGTAGTCTCTGACATGTCATATGTGGTTAATTTCTCTTCCATAACTTTTTTCTTTTTTTAATTAATAATTTATTTATCCTTTTTCTTATACTTTTATGATATATCAAGTTCTTTTCCTAACCATTCTACTGCTGTCTGTTTCATTGTTCTGATTTAAAGTTTAATTATTTCTCTTACAAGGAACTGGATCAGATAAGCATACACCTCTTCTGTCTCAAACCCTGGTTGTACTCCTATTTTATTAAGAACAGCATATGCTGCATGATATGCTTCATGAGCTACCAAACCAAGTGTATCAGGTTCCTTTTTAATTTTACCTCTAAACCTAACTATTATAAAACCATCACTATGTGTCACAGTTCTAGCATCTGACTTCCAATCATCAAATGCTAGATCAAATTGTTCTCTTGTGAACCTGTGACAAAGACAATCATATAGTTGGTCATCAGATTGATTAATAGATACTACTACATCAGTAGAAAACACATCAACAGGTATTATCTTAAACATTTTATTCTGATTTAAAGTTTTTGTTGTAAAATATTTCTACAAATTCACTTGCTTCTCTTTCATCAAATCCAAGTACATTATTAGATTCTCTTGTATAATCTTTTAATTGTTGAACAAAATCAATCATTCTTTGCTTCTCCATTTCTTTGGCTATTTCTGCCATACTAATAGAAATACCACCAACTTTCTTGTACTGTTCAACTAACCATTCTACTGCTGTTAAATTCTTTTCTATATTATTTTGATTTAAAAGT
>Ga0209400_1000284_pt1 | contig 44073 bp, 48 predicted proteins | sample M_130807_EF_Meta_FD_187313 | JGI IMG/M metagenome (GOLD analysis project Ga0209400, IMG submission 187313) | Freshwater microbial communities from Lake Montjoie, Canada to study carbon cycling - M_130807_EF_MetaG (SPAdes) (version 2) | ecosystem: Environmental > Aquatic > Freshwater > Lake... | reverse complement strand
AACGACGCTATCATACTATGGTGTTAAGACAAAGGCATATCTAGATAAGGCAAAGTGGACTAAAGATAAAATGTTAGAGAAAGATGTAATTCTTATTAGCAACACGCTGTATGGGAAGTTTCAGGCTATTATGACGAAAGAACGCATAAATTGGAAGCGTGTTTTTTATGATGAGGCTGATACACTTCATATTCCATCTACGCAACTACTACCTGGTACGAAATTTACATGGTTTATTTCAGCGAGTTGGTCCAATTTATTATTTCCAAACAATGTACATTATTTTACACAGAGTACCTTTAATAATTTTATAAACAATCCAGATTTTGATCCGGTCCTACAGCAACAGCTTCGTATTTGGAGAAATCAAGCAAGTTCAACAGCACATTATGTATATCAGAGATATTACATGGTATCACCGGGATTTTTTCGGTACTTTTTAGGAACAAATCACAAATTTAGAGGTCGTCTAGTACTTCGTTGTAAAGAGGAGTATGTACGTGAGTCTATTTCTCTGCCTCCTCTGACAATACAAAATATTATGTGTATGCCGTCTGTTGTTCAGCGTGTACTTGCGAATGCGATTTCTCCAGAAATTCGGCAGCTTCTTCACGCGGGCGATTTTACTGGCGCTCTCGATGTTCTTGGTGTAAAGTCTGAAGATTCCACGACCCTGATTAAAGCGGTTACAGAACACCGCATTAAGGAACTGGATCGCTTGCGTAGAACCTACGAATTCAAGAGTTCAATGGAATACGCAACAGCGAGAGCCAAAGAGGATGCTCTTAAAAATCTCAAGCAGAAAATCGATGGATTAGAAGAGCAAATTAAAACACTAAAGGAGCGTATTGAGAACTATAAGAATGAGATATGCCCGATCTGTTTTGACGAGCCGCAAAGCGCTATTCTTACCAACTGTTGTAGTCGTGTATTCTGTGCTGGTTGTATGTTGACCAGTTTAACGAGACTGGCAACGTGCCCTCTCTGTAGAACACTCATCACACCTTCTGAGCTAAAGGCTTTATCGGCTACACCGAGCGTTGGAGCAATACAACAAGAACATGTTGAACGACCTCTTAAGAAGCCAGAACAGCTTATGAAACTTATTACAGAGACGCTACAATCTAATCCTGCTGCTCGTTTTCTAATTTTCAGTCGGTATGACAACCCGTTTCATCAAATCACGCGTGATCTCTCGACAACAAATCTTAAGGTCAAGCAAGTCCAGGGAAATAAAGACGTAATCAATGCGACACTAAAGTCATTTGAGAAGGGAGATACACGTGTCTTACTTCTGAACTCGATTATGGCTGGTGCAGGACTTAATATCACAGCGGCAACCCATGTGATTCTTTTGCACGCGATGAATCATGAGGAGGAAAAGCAGATATTAGGGCGTGCCTATCGTATTGGGCGCACCAGCCCGTTAACAATGGTTCGCTTGTTACATCCGGACGAATTAACCGATACGCATTCTTAAATATAAATTTGAAATTCATTACTATTTTTATTTTATAACAATAGTAATGGCTAGGGCTCTTTTACGCGAGGCACGCTCAACTATTGCGCCCGATATACGGGAAAGAATAAAAAATATACATTCGTGTAAAAGTTTGAAGACACAGTTTCCAGAGCAGTATGTATACTTTTGGAATTTATTTCAAACCCACCCCAACCGAGAGAAAAAACGTGTTGAAGAGATTGCTGACATTGAATTAAAGTTTGTGGCACAGAGACACGGCGGATCTGTATTTACACTTATATATAATGATGGAACGAATGATACAATATCATGGCGTGCTTGTTTATAACAAATGCTAAGGCGATAGACTTCATTAGTAGAAATATCTGTATAGGTAGATGGAGTCAAGTTGCCCAAAAGAAGCGCATATTTTTTGTGGTCCGACCACACTTTCAAGAGGACTCTGTGTAGAAAATGAACGTCAATGTTCTACACGCAGTACTGGGGTACGCCCCGTTCCCCAGACACCCGAGAATACGATTGGAAAAAAGTATTCGTATACGGAGGATTATCTTGGGCGCCATTGTTATTTTAGCGAAGATACACTCAAGGTGGATTATGATCAATCATTCCCAAATGGAGAGAGTGTTCCTGGAAACTTTTCATGCCTGACATATAATATCTGGGGTCTTGCACGAACTGAAGCTCAGAAACATCTCTTCGGACTTCGTCAGCCACTTTTAGAGGAAACTATCAGGGAATCAGGAGCGGATCTCCTATGTCTACAAGAAATGAGTCCCTTTTCATATGAGCGTCTATCAAAGCTCATAGGTCAATACAAATTTGCGAGTGAAATTCCTTATCCGGTAAAGTCGATACCTGAACGTAATCGTGCTGTTGATACATATTTTTTATCAAAGTACCAGCCATCAAGAGTTACACTTTATGGGCTTCCTGGTGTACTCGGATATGAAAACTGCCTTCTGGTTGCTGAGTATCCAAATTTAGTACTTTTCAATCTCTATAATCAAGCAGGTTCTAAAAGTAGCCCAGGACAAGCACAAAAGTGGATTCATTATTCACGGTGTCGTTATGATATTTTACAAACGATTTATGATATGATTCTGCGACGTTACTCTTTACAGAATATAATTATTTGTGGTGATTTTAATTTTCATCTGGATGGTGAAGTGCACGAGTGGCCTGAAATAGAAATGATCTATAAGTTTGCTGCGCTTGGATTTGTAGATACATATCGCACATTGAATCCGACTGCAACTGGATATACAGAAGATACAGATCGTAATGTTATGCGATGGAATCAGAAACTCATCGAAAAACACTACCGTTATGATGGGATTTTATTTCGTTCAACAAATGCTTTTTGTAAACCTAGCAAATCAGTTCTTATTGGCACTGACCATGAATGTCTTTCGGTTGCTGAGTCAGAATGGTTTGTAAACGAAGTATCAGAAGTTAAACCGGATGAATTAGATAAACTTACACAATGCGCTAGAAATAGATCACGTAAACTTCGTTTGCCGATTAATGCGTCGGATCATTTCGGTGTTTTGACAAAATTCACTTTATTACGTGGTGGAAAGCGTTTTAAGAAAACACGGCGTTTACGAAGGAGGCAATAGACTTTTTAGCGCAATATTACGTAAACGGCGCTGCCGATCAGGTTTCTGACCAATCTTTTCTGCTTCAATATGGCACATACTCGGCACAAGGCGAATCGGAATTCCTGTAGGATCACTGATTTCGCAGAGAAACTTCCATGAATTAAACATTGCAGATTGTTTCGTCAATACAGGTGTATAACGCAAAGATTCTGACTTAGGGATTAGTTCCTGATGTTCTTCACTTAGAGGAGTCATCTGTGTTAAAAGCAAACTGGGAATCTTCAACTTAATGTGTTGAGAAAGAGGCAATAAATTCCAGCACTGATGAAAGAATGCCCAGAAATCTGCGCGATCGCTTCTGCTGTATCCAGAAAATATTCTCATGAAAATATTCCAGCTTTCATGTGTATTTCCTTTGATAGCACTAATACGATCATTCAAATTCTCTACAAAAACGAGCCCGGCTAAATTAGCCTCATGGCTATCAATGTCTAGATCAAAAAACGGATCCCATTCATTCCAGAGAGACCACCACGAAATGGGCAGAATACCTTCTGGAATTTCAATGACGTCCTGAGGTTGCTCTAATCCAATAAGCTGACGTTGAAGTACACGTAAATCGCCATGTACCATCTGGAGATGATTTTCTGATTGAAGTGGCGCACCCAGCCATTGTTCTACACATGATTTATCAGCTTCCTTCATTTCAATAGTTATACAGAGTTTTGAGATTTGAATAAGATTTCTGGAATCCAGGGTATTACTAATGAGAATTATTGGAGTGGTTTCTTTTTCAGGAGACCATGATCTTAAAAAATCCAGAAGTTCTTTGAGACCACCCTTTTCACCCTGTGACAAACCGTCGATTTCATCTAATATAATACCTATTCCTCCGCGTTTACCGGTCTCAATCATATGAACAACGCCACCTTCATTTAAAAGTGGAAGAAGAGTTTTGCGGAAGGATGTGCCACTACGTGTATGACTCGCATTAAATTCAATCGGTTTGAGTTTTGCTTCTCTGTAGACACGATGAGCAAGCGTCGTTTTACCGACTCCTGGTTCTCCATAAAGAAGTACTGCAGGCTGTGTTGGTTTCAGTATCCATTCTGCTAATGTTTTTTCAGTAGCAGGATGTAAACAGATTGTTTTTTCAATAGGCGTCGGTCCCCACATCTAGTATTCAAAGATTACTGTTTTCTTTAGCCTACGATTATGACTCTTGAGGGTTTCCAGACGCATCAAAGCATTGATTATCGCCGCCACTTCCACCAGGCGCAAAGCCATCTGCGCAGCTTACACCGTCATAGACTCCTTCCCATGTAACTTTCTTGTCTTTACAGTGTTGGCAGAGTGCTCTCTGGCGCGCCCCACCGCCCAAATTACTGAATAAGTGGAAAACGAACTCTTCTTTGAGTGCCTGTTCAGGTGCTGTCATCTTCTGGATTCCGCCCTGTGTTCCTACGCCTATTAAATCAACGCAGACCTTCTCCTTGGATCCGTTGATAGTGCGCTCGTAAATACTCAGGAAATCGGGACAGAGATTAATCGCCGGCGGCCACGACTTAGTCTCAATCTTTCCTACCCTGAGAGAATCACCTGTAAACCACCGGAGACCAAAAAAGATCAAAACTGCAAGTACACCGACTAGATATAAAATTCCTGCAACAGGTCTTTCTATCTGGACGAGTTTATAGGCGCCGCCGATTCCAATAACACATGACAAAAAGATGTAAAGTAGGAACGTGAAATCCATCTAGTACTGGCTCTTTTTTGTTTTATTTTAGTTTACAAAACGAAAATAAAAAATTTTAATCAAATAATTCTATTTACATGCGAACTACAGGAGCGGGGTAACCAGAACCTTCCCAGCCAAGCTCGATGTAGCCTGTCAAGAAGTCAGAATCGGGTACTGTGCCACCCTGACCACCAACACCGAATGTAGCTGAGGTACCATTTGTCTGTCCACTATAACTGATGAGCTGTACCTTACGAAATGTACGCCCTGCAGAGACATACGTCTTCCCTAGGTCACGCATCTTACCGGCGCCCGGACCATTTACTGATGATAGGTAAGAGGAACCACCACCCGGACCACCAGGGAAGCCGCCGCTTGTGTAGCCCGCGCGCAACCACGCTGCTGTCTGTAATGTGCCATTTGTTCTATTTAGCTCGTTGATGCTGCCTGTATATGCGAGTGATGAAATTGGTACAAAAAATCGACCATCATTGGGAATCTGTCTTAAGCCGCTCATTTACTATAATTATTTCATATAAAATAATTTAGTTAGACGAAGGAGAGAAGAGAAGAATGAATCAAGAGCCTGCTTTTGAACTACCTTTAACAAATCCTAATTGGACTGCTAATCACGGACAGAATGGTCGCGTTGTCTTTACTGATAAGGAAACTAATCTTCCCGAGTCGTTCCCCGGATACCAGTATGAAAAGACTACCGAAAAGGACTTTGAAGCTGATATGTTGAGAGGAAACTGGGAAGCGGGTCCGCTGAGTCAAAGCTTTTTCAGTGCCGATAACATTAAAATTATCCAGAATGCGATTCGTCGCGATGTGTTTGAAAAGAGTCAACCGAAGGGATACGTCATTGATGATCAGTCTGCAGATGAACTGAAAATCATTATGCGTGCTCTCTATTACCAGTATGCGAAGAATCAGCCGTTTGACGTTCCTGGGCAAGTTAACGAACTCAATAAAAAAGTTGTTGATTGGTCTGCGCCGCATATATTGAGTGCGGTTGATCATTACCATTATTATTTAAATGATATCAGCCATATGCCGATACCGTTGGCTCGTGAGATGAATTTAAGTAGTGCAGGTTCTAAGTCCTTACCGCTCAATCAGTTTATTTAGGCAGCGACCTTGAACCGGCGCTTCTTCTGCTGACCCATCGTCGTGCTTCCAGCACCTGAGAGGAAGTGCTCGCGCTCAACCTTCGCCTTTGCCCACACCTTGTCAAAGTCCGCAAGATCAGATAGCCACAGAGCAGATGCAGTGGTATTGAGCAGCTTCTCAAACGAAATACGCGCAGCCATGAGCGATGTCTCGGCTTCCTGAATTGCTGACGCCTTGACGCGGTCAATGCGCAGCTTCAGCAAATACTCATACGCATCTACGTTATCTGGAGTCTCCAGCGAACTTAGCGGCGGAAGAGAACACGTCTTCATAATCTCCACGATTTCATTATCCTCCTTGCGTCTGAGGTCAATCGTTCCATCTAGAACGAAACGGAGAAAGCGAGCACGCGCATCACACTCCAGCATATGACGCTCGAGCCTAGCCATCTCCATGATTCTCCGCTTCTCATACTGGAAGAGACGCGGTCCATAATAGGACTCGAAGATTTGACCAGCTGATTCGTACTTGACAATCTTCATATTCGTATCGAAGCAGTTCATGTTGCTTGTCTTCCAGTTGTTCGTTAACTTGAACCGCTTGACAAACTCTGCACGATCCGCCTTGATATCCTCGTAGTAATCATTGTCCATGTAGAGCACAAACTTGACATCCAAATCATTGTACAGATCATCGAAGCCCTTGAGTACCGGCTTCTTGTCATCAGATAGAGAACCCTTCGCCTCGCCTGAGCAGATCTCATCAAGGAATGCCTTATAGTCTTTCGTCCAGACGCCGACAGGAAGCTCAGTAATTGTGACAGTGCGCTTCTCGTCATCCATCGTGTAAATGCCCTTTGTTACATAGGTTGTTGCGTCCTGCTTCACGACCTGACCCTTGAAACCGAACCACCACGGTGTGAGATCAACACCATCGAAGGTCTCAATCTGACCTTCCAACCTAGACTTCAGAAGACGAATCAGTTCATCTGGATTGTATGGAGGAATGTCCGTGCTGAATCCGGTGCCGATACCAATACAGCCATTGACGAGGAGCATGGGAAGGATGGGGAGATAGGTCTCCGGCTCAACGAGCAGACCATCATCATCAATGTAATTTAGAATACCACTATCTTCCTTGCGGAAGAGAACATCAACAATGTGCTCGAGATGTGTGTGAATATACCTCGGACTTGCGGCATCGGATCCGCCCATAAGACGAGAACCGAACTGTCCAACCGGTGTCAGCAAGTGAATATTGTTGCTACCGACGAAGTTCTGTCCCATGGACGTGATGGTAGAATTCAAAGACGCCTCACCGTGGTGATAAGCTGCGTGCTCAGAGACATACCCGGCGAGCTGCGCCACACGAACCTCCTGACGTAAACCGCGCTTCAGACAACCGAAGAGAATCTTCCTTTGGGACGGCTTGAAACCGTCCATGATATGCGGCAACGACCGCAAGTTATCCGCATTACTGAAATGGATGAGTTCATCATGAATGAACCGTGAGTAAGGTACCTTGCCACCCGGACCGGGCGTGAGCATCCTCTTTGGATTGTAATCCTGTAGCCACTTCTTACGATCATCTGCTCGCTTCTTATTGAACGCGAGCGAAATGTTTTCATCAGCGCCCTCGTCCCAGACATACTTAAGCTCATGGAGATTCTCGAACCATTCGCGCGCCTCTGCGGGCGTGCTCGTTCCTAGACCCTTATAATACTTCAGGGTCCAGCCCTTAGGACCGTCCTCACCGAGCCCTGCCTTCCATGCGTCAAACTCGGGTTGACTATAGAAGGAGAGCGTCTCGGAACGGCGCGACGCTTTCAGTAGCGGAGTCGCCAGAGAACAGAGGAAACCTCCCTGCATGAGCTCAGCCCACTCTGTGTGGAACAAATTCATGAGAAGACCCTTGATGTGCGATCCATCCAAATCCTGATCTGCCATTACCATTACACGACCATAACGCAGAGCCTTGACGTCCTTGTACTTACGTCCTTGCTCTAAACCTAGGATCTTCTTGATCGCCGTCAGTTCCTCATTTTTATTGAACTTCTCCTGGCTGATATCCTTCACGTTGAGCAGCTTGCCTCGGAGAGGAAAGACACCCCACTTTTCACGACCAACGACCTTGAGTCCCGTGATAGCACTCGTGGCAGCTGAATCACCCTCTGTAAGAATCAGTGTGCACTCGGATGAGTTCGCGGTGCCAGCCCAGAGCGCATCCTCCAACTTCGGTAGACCGCGAATGGTCTTCTTCTTGGACCCGTCGGTCTTCTTTGCATCCTTGACTGCCTTCGATTCAAGAATGGACTGCGCCTCCTCTAGGAGACCGATCTTCATCAGTGATTCAACGAGCTTGCCGCCCGTCTTGAACTGGGAGCCAAACTTGTTCGCAGGCGTAGTCAGTGTATCCTTGGTCTGAGAGTCAAACGAAGGATTTACAATTGTCGAGTTGATGAAGAAGAGCACACAGTCCTTGATCTGACCAGGCTTTACATCAACCTTCTTCTTCTTGGCAAGCTCGCAGAAATCACCGAGAACATGACGCACGACAGTCTCTACGTGCTTTCCACCCTTGCGGGTGCGAATGCCGTTGGCGAAACTGACGTGCTTCTCATTGGGGCTCTCCTCGTCCTCATAGATGCTGCGTGCCAAGACTGCCGCAACCTCCCAGCGGTCAGAGCAGCGCTCATAGGCGACAGTTGCGCTATCCTTGGTGAACAAGTGAACATACTTCTCGAAGGTGTTCGTTGGAATGACCTCGCCGTTCCATGAAATCTTGACTTCCTTCGTAGCGAGCGCCGCCAGTTCGATTGCGCGTGTCTTGAGAACCTTCGTCATATCATCAAGCTGGAGCCCGATAAAACGCGTAAGATCAGGCTGAAACGTGATTCGTACAAAACCGCGCCCAGCCTTATCCTTGTGGATGGAAGGCTTTCCGCAGGTTGACATATGATCTGTCCATGTCTGCATATACCGAAGACCCTGCGCAACATCGCGTGTCTCGACAATAAACTTATTACTGAAGATATTCGCGAGCTTTGCGCCATAGCCGTTCTTACCACCAACAATCTTCTCTTCTTCCTTGTTGTAATTGCCGCTTGTGAGCAAGTGACCAAAGATGAGTTCAGGCGCATAAACCTTGTATTCGGAATGCTCCTTGACAGGAATGCCCTCTCCGTCGTTTTCTACAGAGATCTCAAACACACCCTCTGTAGTTGTACCGACCTTGATACTGATTGCCTTGACGGGCTGTCGTCCAGTATCCATCTGCGAACGCACAAGAGCATCCCGGGCATTTACAAGAATCTCATCAAAGAGCTTGTAGAATCCAGGATTAAATGCCGATTTGCGATACGCCATCTTCTTCTTTTCCTCGTCGTAAATCCAACAGTACTCTTCGTGAGTTTCTACAGAACCAATGTAGGTATCTGGAAGCTCGAGGATGTGGTCACGGTGAGTCAAACGCTTGTATTGTTCGGCACTGGTCATTTGGTTTATTTTATATGACCCCCACCCCGTCCTCAATTTTTAAACTCATTACAAGGTAGTAGAATGCAAAAGATAGGAGGTGGGGGACAACCTTTGTCCTATACAAATCCAAATGCGTATGAACCATCATTTAGAGAAGGAAATGATCTTCTTGGATCGTCTGGAGTGCGTCCTGGAATTCCTATAAAGGGTGGTTATGTACCGAGTGTAATGGGGAATTTTGTACAAAATGTTCCTTTGCTTGTTCCTTTAGTTACAACGGCGGCGTATAGAATGATGTCGAATAAGACAAAAAAAATGCGTGGTGGCGTAAAAGATTGGGAGACACTCAGATATGAAGCGAAACGTGATTTAAGTACGATTGGAAAAGCGTCGGCGGTTAATATAAATCGGCTTGCCGCCATCAGAAAACGTGGTGAAAGTAATGCGGCATTTATAGAAGATTTTACCGCGAGAAAAGGCGAGACATATGTTGAACAAGAACCAGTTAACGATGTACTTACAACTTTACCAAAAGCAAAAAAAGTTATAAAAATAGCAACAGCCAAGGTAAAGGCATTACCTGGAACAGCGACATCGAAATGGCAACAAAATAAACAGAGAGCCAAGAATTATTTATCTCGTTTAGGAAAACCTAGTGGACCTAATATTGCTGCGTATGCGAGCATGTTGCGAAAGGGACAGAATACATCTGAATTTTTGAATGAATTTCAAACAAGGGTACCGAAAGTAAAAGCCAAGGCTGAACCCAAACCTAAGGCGCCAGTGGTCCTACGTACTCCTTCTGTACGTGCCCCTGTAAAAGCGCCCGCGTCAGCACCTGCGTCAGCACCTGCGTCAGCACCCGCTGCTGCAATTGCCTCATCTCTAGCTAAGATCAAGGCTAAAATCGCAAAACAAAAAGGACAAGAACCAGAACCCTCCTTATTACCACTGCCGCAAAATCCAAATGCTACAACACAAAAAAAGAAGCGAGTTCTAGGTCCCAAGGGACTCACCTTGAAAGAAAATCGCCAGAGAGCCAAAGAGTTTCTATTACAACATGGAAAACCTAGTGGACAAAATATAATGAAATTTACCAGTATTCGGAGAAAAGCTAATGCGCAAGCCGAGGATGAATTTTTAACAAGATTTAAATCACGGTATCTAGAAACACCTGCTGTTCAAGAAGCTAATAATGAAGTTGTAGAAGTTGTTGAAGAAGAAGCACCAGTGCAAGAAGAGCCAGCGCAAGCACTAGCTAAAAAGCCAAGAGTAACAAGCAGCGCTTCTATCAATCAATGGAAATTAAACAAGCAAAGAGCAAAAGAACTTTTAGATCGTATCGGTTCAGCGACAGCAGCAGAAGTTAGTAAACTTGCATCCATGATGCGTAAAGGTACTGATACATCGGAATTTCTTACAACGATTCAAAGCCGCGTAAATCAAACACGAAAGCGCTTAACAATGTTAAAACAGAAGAAAGAACTTTCTGCTATTCAAGAGGCAAATAATGAAAACAACGTAGAAGAATATAGATTACTCAATAACAATTCAGCAAAACCGCTCTTAAATAATTCATCTAGAAATGTAGAACCGATTGAATCTGAACAACTGTCTAGCTATAGACCACCCCCTTTTGTAGCAACAACTACACGCAAAAATGGAAAAGTACCTGTAGAAAATTTTAGAAAACACCTTCAACTCTTGAAACAGAAGTTACAGCGTGAAAAGGTCTAAAAAGGCTTCAACATCTAAAGCAGAGTACCTATTATTTCCATGGCGTCTACGGTAGGCAAGACAAACGCGAACGGAAATTTATTTGAAATCAAAACGGTTCAGTCCGGTGCTTTTCGCACACTCATTGAGGCTCTAAAGGAGATTCTTACAGAAGCTAATTTGGAGTTCGATCCGCAGGGAATTAAGGTCATGGCGGTTGACGAAACGCACACGGTCTTAGTCTACCTCAGACTACATTCCGATCGCTTCGAGAACTACTTCTGCCCTGTAAAACATGTTCTGGGTGTGAACATGATATATTTGTTCAAGCTCATCAAGACCATGGGTAATAATGATAGTCTAACTTTGTATCTACCTGCGTCTAATCCGAACAAGCTCGGAATCCGCATGGAAAACTCAGAGAAGTCAACTGTCACGAACTATTATCTGAAGTTGTTCGACACGGATGTAGAGGATATTCAGATCCCCTCGCTAAACTTCACGAGCATTATCCACATGCCCTCTATGGATCTGCAGAAGATTTGCCGCGACATGAATGCTTTGGGTGAGAAGTTGGATGTAGAGGTTACATCCTCTGGGTCCGACTTGATTTTTAAGTGTGTGGGTGATTTTGCTGAACAGGAGACAATCATAAGTGAGAATAACAGCACAATGAAGGTTCAGAAGACGTCAAATACCACGGAGATTGTACAGGGTATTTTCCAGTTGAAGCATCTTGTTCTCTTTACAAAGTGTACAAGTCTCTGCCCGTCGATCGAACTGTACCTAAAAAACGATTATCCTCTGATTTTACGGTACACGGTTGCGAATTTAGGCGAAGTCAAGCTTGTGCTCGCCCCGATTAAGAATAAGCAATAAATTTACATCTTCTTTTCATTGTGAGGAACGTACATAATTTCTGCATGCGTTAGTTTCGCATCCAGCAATTTAATCCCTTGCGGTATAAAGAATTTTGTACAATCTTGATTCCAGATCTTAATAACATAGAATCCTACACCAGACTGCGCACCCTTATCAACGAGCTTAGGTGAAATGCTGACGCCTAGTATCGTGTCCTCAGGATTCTCAGAAATATTACCAAGCATTGCACCGACACTGTACTTCATGAAAATATCTAGACCGGTCTCGGTTGATCCGCGCAAGCTGTAGCTACCGCCACGGATATTTTGGTGATTCTCCCAGAGTGGCGGAATGCCAGCGCGCATCCAGAAGAACATGCCGCCTTTCAACTTCGCGTCACCGAGTTCATTTGTCACTGCAAACATATCATCCCACGTAGACACGGTCGTAATTAAACTATATGTATCCAAACTCCACTTCTTCTCTCTTGGTGAATGAAAGTAAAGACTCCATTCGCCAGTAGGTATTGCTGAATTAATATTCATTGTCATGTATGATTTTACAATACAAATGCTTTATGTTCAATTTTTAGACCAGTAAAATATTTTCCTCTTCACCTTCATCGGTAATTGTGTGAAGAGAAAGAGAAAGACTTACATCAAGTACAACACCTGATGACAAAAACCACGCAGATAAGATATGCTTTGCGCTCGGTCTTAGAGTAGTAACACTATCAGCAGGCGCACGCCACTTCAACTGTGACACAAACTCGGAAATATCATACAAGCGAAGATTTCCATGGTAAATTTCAGCCGATAAATAGGGAAAATAGACGTACTCGTCGTCTAGAGATGAATCTACATGCTTAAATTGCTTGCGTTCAGGATTGTAAATCCATTCGAGAGAAGCACTCGCTGCAGAATCAGTCTTCAATTTGTAAAGACTGTACGCGGCATTTGATCCCTGATGAAACGCATATTCTTCGTCGGTAACTCCTCTGTAAACTCCGTAGACAATACGAACTGAATATTCTTTTACAGTATATAATAAAACAGTTAGTCTATGAAAAAGAGTTAAAAGTGTCAATAACCAGTAATTATAATCTATTGTGCGAACGTTTGTATATATCGTCGTAATTACAGAATCAAGTCTGTTATCTATGCCGTAATGTGTAGCGGGAATAACAAAAAGAGAATTGTTCTCAACGAAGGCACCGGATAAATCTTCCATTCTACTCAGTTTTGGAGCGTAGGCTTTATACAGGGTCCGGGGTCAGGTTTTTTATGGCATCGTCTCTTACATTTACACGGGCTATAAGAACAGCATTTACACGGGCATGATTCCAGAACAACATTAGTTGCTTTTTTCTGAACAGTCGGCTTTTCTATTAAATTTAGAAGCAAACCGAGAAGTACAAATACAAGGGGGATACTTAGAAGAATCCATGCAAGTAGCGGTCCTCTGCTTTGGCAAATATAGATCAATAAAAGCACTATAAAAATACCAAATAATATATGACCTGGAACAGATGTCCATTTCTGTTGTATTAAATCAAGAATAACAAGGGCTGTAAACATAGCTCCTCCTGTATATGCAGGCAAACAGTCCATCTTTTATCTATTAAGCCATGGGATGAATTCTCTGGGTCTGTTCGTTCCAAACGCCGATTGGGCTATCATCTAGATTTCCATCTGAATCCATCTGATAAACCTGATTCTCAGCGTCCTTGTAATAGGTCTTCTTCTTGTAGATAAACTCTTCGAGTTCTACTTCCTGAGCTTCCTCCTCTTCCTCCTCCTCCTCCTCCAACACCTCCTCCTCCAACACCTCCTCCTCCAACACCTCCTCCTCAAGCTCCTCCTCCGCCATATCAATTGCCGATACGCAAGGACCGATCGTTACATTCTTAAGGACGGGTTCAGACATAGAAGCAGCCTGAGGCATAGAAGCAGCCTGGGGCATTGGAGCCTGGGGCATTTGAGCCTGGGGCATAAAAGCAACAGAATCAGGATGAATAAACGGATGATTAATTTGACTCGCCTTTAATGAAGTCAATATAGCAATTTGCTCTGATAGTTTATGTAATTGCATACTTAAACTATCAATCTTATATCCCTGTACTTTTACCATTTCAGCCAGTTCAGATGATTGCTTTTTCTGGAGTACATCCTCCGCAATAACGAGGCGCTCATGTACTACACTCTCAACACCGCGAAACAGCTCATGAATAAGTTGTTCAGACATGATTTTCTACTGTTTTTAAATGGTAGTACGCGCTCAATTTTTACGACCATTCGGGCGAATTTGAATATTCATAACTGAATCTAATGTACTTTCCCTGTCCTTCAGAGGCTTATTCCGCTTCAAGCGTAATCCCTCTTCCGCTTTCGATACTGTTTCCTGGAGAAGAGGAGATACAGTGTTCTTCAATGACGAATCATAAAAATCAATCGGCTTCGTATCGAGAGATCCTAAAATACTCACCATAGGCGGCATCTGGATATCAATGCGCACCTTTCCTTGAAGTACTGTCTTACGAAATGCTTCAATCGTCATTGGACCGCCGAACAACTTTAGCGAAGACCGAGACGGTGCGGGGAAAATACGAGCATGCTTACATGCCTCGCCATAGATACGATTGAGAAGAGCCATACGCTCCCACCGTGTCGTGGCATCGAGTGATTCCTCTAACAAATAAGAAACAGCACACTCTGGACAACAGAAATTACCATAGACGTGATACGTGCCTTTCTCCTCTCTTTCAGGCAAAATACAAGGCTGATTTACAAAAGTATGAGCACACCAGAAACAAGCAACATCCGTCTTTATAGGTAGTTTCATACTTGTCTGGGTGTCACGATATTGTACCATTAAATCGTATTTTTTAAAACAGGGGAGAGGATCATTTTCATTCTTTACAATAATAGCCACGCTACTTGTAGTCTTAGTTACATCTTCAGTATTTACTTGTGCTTGTGTTATTCCTTGTAGAAGAAGAGCCTCATTCTGATTCGAGAAATAATTATCGAAGCCAGGTTCATAAGGCTCGGGTTGTGCAGGCGGATTTGGATCGTACGAAATAGGAAAATTCGTAAAATTTACAGTTGAACTGTTAACTTGAAGGTGCGCAATGAGAGGACGGCGCACTTCTCCTTGAAAGTTTCCAGTGATTCCTTCGGGAGTGACAGTGGCTACAATCTTGGGTGCCTTCTTTGTTTTTTTCTTTTCAATAATCGGTTCTGTGACAGCGACTTCAGGAACGACGACTAGAGGAACGGCAACTACAGGAACTTCGACAACAGGCTTTACAACTTTTGATTTCTTCGGCGGCATTTCTATTTGCTACTGTTACTACAATGTTTAGGCTGTTTTACATATGAATCTAAAACGCCATTTACTACCTATCTAGATGGCGTTTGAGGGAATACATCAATCTGTCGCAAAACTCTTAGAAAATTTCGTAAAAACTCCAGAGACATTATCGCATCTTCTTTTTGTCGGTCCACCAGGATCAGGAAAAACAACAACTGCCAATGCATTTGTTGAAGCAATGTATGGAAAGAGGAAACATTACACAGGTCGTGCACTCTTCTTAAACAGCAGTGATGAACGCAGTCTAGAATCAGTACGATCAAAAGTCTATCCCTTTGCAAACTCACAAATCTCCAATATCTTTGAAGGATTAGGTGGTCCCAAGTTACCTAAAATCATTATTTTTGACGAGGCTGAAACGCTCACAGAACAGGCACAAACAGCCCTGAGACCTCTCTTGGATAAACCTGCATCCGAGATCTTGATCTTCTTTCTCTGTAATTCAGTCTCAAAAATCCACCCATCTATTTTACATAGATTTCTCCGAATTACATTTGAAACACCTTCTGCAGATCAATTCAAGGAACGCCTAAGACCGATCATGGCACTCAATTATCCTACATGGAAAGAGAAACAAGTTCAGGAGTATGTAGACAGTATACCTAATGTAGACATAGTGTTTAGACGTGGAGATATTCGTTTTTTTCTTTTACAGCTTTCAAAATCAAAGGAATCACAAGAACTTTATGATACAACTTTGAATGGATCTACAAAAGATCTTAGGACACTTCTCGAAGGTCGCGTTATGAATTCAATGTATTCGGAAATTATTGCGCAGTTTCTTTTTCTTTTTTATTCACTGGGAGTTCTCGGGGTATCAGAGATAAAAAATGTATTTACTTTCGGCGAGTGCGACCTATTGCGTATTAGAAAACGGTCGGAATTTATTGAGGACTTGCTCATTTGGGTAAATGGGCTCCTTCAAAAATTGGAGGGATCCTGGGAGCCACTTTAGGCAGTTTAAAATGAATACTTCAGACGTACAGTTTACTCCTCTTCGTATTTCAACAAATACTGCTACAGGAAACATTGGTGGATTAATGAAACTCGATGTTCTCTTTGAACAGTTACCGCTGCTTCTTATTCCATTTGGATATCCTGAAGAAGGTATCTTGAAGATGGAACATAAGGATAAGCGTATTGGCGCCTCTCAGAAGGATATGCTCACAAAGAAGAAGGTCGCAAAGAAGACATTCTTCAATCAGTCTACACTCGTCGTGCGAAAGCGTAGAGAAGAAAACCCCGAAGTTTTCAAGGAAGTCAATATTAAGTTGTTTGCAAACGGTGGAATTCAGATGACAGGTATTACAGGATTAGAGTTCGGTCGTTCTGTTCTAGAGTGGCTGCTTCCTATTCTATCAAATTTGCCAAAGAAGATCAGTGAAAATCCCCTAGAAATCAAGACACTGAAGCTTCAGCTCATCAATAGTGATTACCACGTGAACGGAAATATAAATAGGGATGTTTTACATACTATTTTATCGGACAAGTACAGACTCTTCAGTTCGTTTGAGAAGCTAATCCACCAGGGCGTAAATGTTAAGTACTATTACAACACGGGCGCTGATAAGACTGCGACGAAGGGAATTTGTAACTGCCCTGATCCGTGCCCTGGAACGGGCGAGGGGGATGCCGTCGGTCAGTGTAAGAAGATCACCATTCTGGCATTCCAGACGGGCGATATTATTGTTACGGGCGCAAGAGCAAAGGCGCAACTGGATGAAGCGTACAGTTATATGAACACGATTTTGAAAGCGCACTCGAAGGAGATCTTGCGCCCGCTTGTAACAAAGTAGGAAGCGCGGAAAAATCACGAACGCACTTTCCCCGAAACTGACAGACTTAGAGATGTCAGCCCCTGTTTCTGTTTCTACGAATACCCCGGCGCCCGTGGAAGTTCTACCTGGTGTTAACACGCTTCAGCATGCGGCTCGTCTAGCGATCAAGGAGGACAAGCCGATTCTGCTGGATTACTACATGGACACTCACGTGAATAAGGCGTTCATGGGTGAGGATCAGGAGACGAAGGAGAAGATGCTTGTGAAGGGAACGGATGAGTTCACGAGCTTGATCCAGAAGGTTTACAAGGTTCAGGAGGACTATATTGTAATGACAGAGAATTCCATCTATGTCGTTTCAGGAAAGGTTCAGAAGCGCGGAATCAAGGCTGCGGCGATGCGCGGCGATGGCGAGGATGCTTAAATATGATTTTTGCGATTTTTTTTCGTATTACGACGATTGCGACGAGACCTGGTATGGGCACGTCTTTTTCTTGAGCCACCTTTAGCAAAAAAACCCCAAATTTGTGCAATAGCATTTTGTGCTTTTCCAATAATAGATTTATTTTCTGGTGAGGCGTGTGTTTTTGTTTCAGCTAGCGCGGCAGATTTTTTTCTCGCTTCTTCTAATGTTTGAGGTACTGCTCCTCGTTGAACAGCTTGAACCGCTGCCGCTGCCTCTGGTTTTACTGCTGCTGTAGCATTTAGAGCAGCTTGAAGTTCAGGTGTAGACAGCACTTCATTGGTTTGTGCTCTAGCTTCAGCGGCAGGTGTAGCACTAGCTACAGCGGCAGGTGTAGCACTAGCTACAGCGGCAGGTGTAGCACTAGCTACAGCGGCAGGTGTAGCACTAGCTACAGCGGCAGGCGCAGGAGCAGCAGAAGGAGCACTAGCAGCAGGAGCAGCAGGAGCAGCAGGAGAAGCAGAAGCAAATACATTTGGTTCATCTTTTGTTGGTTTTACTGTCTCAAGAAACGCATTAAAGTTATTAGGGGCACGAGCATTTTCAGCATTTGCTCTTTCTAAATTTGTTCCTCTTACTGAACTACTAAATTTAGGAATCGCGGCACGGGCAGTAGCGCGCGGCGGCAAAGGAGAAGCTTTACTAGGATCACCAAATGCCTCAAATGCGTTTGAATTTGATTGTCTCTGGGCAGCAGCAGCGGCATTTCGCGCTGCATTTCGTGCGACGTTTTCCGGAGGACGTTTTAACGTAGGTATTTTGGGCGGTGGCGGAGCACCCAGTGGAGGCGGTGGCGCGTTAGGACCTGAAGTACCAAACGCACCCTGACCTTTGTTAAAATGCAATAAATTATTATTTTGTGCTTGTACCTGTGGCTGTACAACTAGTGACACGCCTTCTAAAGTTTTACTTAATTTTAACCGTGCAGCCTCAGCATTTGCGTTTGCCTCTTGAACATTTGCTTGATTTGCTTTATTTCGCAGTTTCGCTGCGTTTGCTAGAGCCTTAGCTGCAGCAGCAGCAGCAGCAGCAGCAGCCGCCTGTGCATTTTTACTTGCCTGGCTATTTGCCTTACCTGTTTTATTTTGAGCAGCTCTAGCAGCTTTAGCAGCGGCATTTTGTTTTTTCATAGCGTTTTGTTCAGCTTGTAAAGCAGCCGCACTCGCGTTCACAGCAGCTTGTTTTACGTTCACTGCTCTAACCATTCCTTCATTACTTTCTTCACCTTCTTCGCCTTCCTCGCCTTCCTCTCTATTTTGAACATTAACTTGTTTATAGCCCTTTAGTTTTACTATATTTCCTTTTACACTGTTTAAATTTCTCCTAATACCGTTTATATTTTCTTGTGAAACTCCTTTTGATACAATTCCACCCATCTAGTATAACTTGCGAAATTTTGAAATAGGGCTACCGGAAACTTATATTTTTATATCATAAATGAATGAGATAAAAATACTTAACTTATATACCTAATATTGCTTTTTGAATCCCTCCGCTTTAACCTTCTTCTCACCGGGATTTAGCGCGCGATCACAGATGAGATAAAGGAACAACATCATTGTTGTCGCAATACCTAGTGTTATAAACGCCTGCACACCATGAGCTATTAGTAGAGGTTTCGGCACCTTCATGAAACTAAACACACCAACAAAGGATACTAAAGACAGTACGGCAAAAAATGCATAGATTACAAAAAAGGCATAGAAGAAATTACAAATTGATTCATTGGAGATCTGTTTCATCCACTCGGTTTCCATTCTATATTCTTGACCAAGATTTTTTCGTGCGTCCAGTTAGAAAGAATGGCTTCAAGACGCAATCGCAAGAATACCAGACGCAATCGTAAGAATACTAGACGCAACAATACTAGACGCAATTACAGACGTAATTACAGTGGCGGCTATAATCCCGCTCCGGTCGGTGTAGACCCCATGGGTGACATGACCAAACAGAGCTTGAATCAGGGTCAGCAATTCGCGAGCTTCCACGTAGGACAGCATGGAGGAGGTGCTCTCGGTGGCAGCCCGTTTCCCGGCTCTGTAGGTGGAGAGGCGCTCTTATCAGATAACTTGGCTGCGTCAGCGCGTGTCGGTCCTCTCAATGCGTCCCTCAATGAGATAAAGGGTATGCAGGATGGTGGCAGACGTAGACGCAACAAGAACCGTAAGACAAATCGGAAAAATCGTAAGGGCAGCCGCAAGAACAGAGCGAATCGCAAGAGTAGAAATCGCCGCTACCGTGGTGGCGCCATGCCGTCATTGAACCCTGGGCTTGTAAGTGCGCCTGGACAGCTTCTCCCGTCAAGTGTTACAGCGGCGGGCATGAATCCTGAGTGGAGACTCGCTGAGAACCCGCGTGCCTTTGCGCCGTGAAACAAGCGCCTTAGCCAAACATAGACTGAAGTAAAACCTTATTTCTCTCCAAGACTTCTTTATCCTTTAACGACGCATCAATCTTTACAGTAATAAGCGCATCGCCCTTCGTAGTAGGACGCCCCTTATGAGGCATTCCATCACCCTGCTTCCTCAAGACTTCAGTATGAAGTGTTCCTGCAGTTATGCCTATTGTGTACCCATTCGGAAATCCCGGATGTCCTTCGAGTGTTTTTGAAACACCCAAAAGACTTTCCTTCAAACTAATTACAACTGTCGCACATAAGTCGTTTCCATTACGCTTCCAAGGAATCGGTTCATCCGCAATCTGAAGAATAAAATGAACATCACCGGGCTTTTCAAAATCCGCATGGTCCGAGCATTCCTCTGGAAAAACAAGAACTTCGCCAAGCGGCATTCCCGGTTCAATATGTACATCGAGCGACTTTTCTTGAGTCTGAAACTTTCTTCCCTGACATGTTCTACATGAATCACTAGGCTTCTTACCACGCCCCTGGCAGTCACGACAAGGACCCTGCATCTGTACAGCCATCCCCGGTCCAAGCATTGCCATTTGTGTAGTGATACCGCTGCCTTGGCAGCCATCGCACGGTCGGAATGACGTCGCACCTTCACCGTTACATGTCCCGCAAAACTTCTGGCGTTCAAACTGAACCTTGAGCTGCTTACCCTTGTAGAAATCCGCAAGGCAGAGAGCAATCTCATGAATCTTTACAGGACCCTTCGGTCTGCGCATTCCTCTTTGCTGCTGCCTTGGCATGCCACCGCCAAACATACTACCAAAAATACCTCCTAGACCGCCCATGCCACCCATATCAAAAGGAAATCCGCCTTGCTGTTGACCACCTGAACCATCAACTGATCCCGTCATATCATACTGCTGCCGCCGCTCATCGTCAGTTAAAATCTCATGTGCCATTTGAATCTTCTTAAACGCCTCGGGATCACCGCCCCGATCAGGATGATGAATCTTGGAGAGTGTCTTGTATGCTGTACGAATTTCCTCCCTGTCTGCACTCCTCTCAACTCCAAGACTTGCGTATAAATCCTCTGACATCTATACATTGGGTTTCAAAAGGGTTTAAGCAGCGATCGCAAATGGAAACCAATGGAAGAGGTCTTAATTGGACAGGAAAACGCATATGCGATTTTAAACTCTATAGTTGGAGAACCGCCCCATATATTTCTTACAGGAGCATTCGGTTTCGGAAAAACCCACATGGCGAAACAATTCATAGACACCTACGCCAAGCAACACGGATTTAAACCCGACGATCAAGAGTGGGTTTATCGCTTGTCATCCGACAAGGATCGTGGAATTCACACTGTCCGGGAAGGTCTCGCTGAATTTGTTCGTCACTCTCCGAATAAAGAAGGAATCTATCGCTGGATTTTTATTGATGACGCAGATACGCTTCCAATTGTCAGCCAGCAGGCACTAAGACGACCTATGGAAACACACGCACATACGACACGCTTCATCTTCTGCTCGCGCCACGTGTCCGACTTAATTGGACCTCTCCGATCACGGTGTCTTCACGTAGAACTTGAGACAGTGTCCATGCAAAATTTATACGACGTATTTTGTAAACGACTTGAATATACGGAGCCACTTTCGAATTCTATTTACATCACTCTTATGACTATGAGTTTATCGCCGAGGCAACTTCTTCAGTATATGAAATGTATAAAAGCCCTCGGTAGCACAGACGCTGTGGAAAATAACTTTAAACATATTTTTACAGGAAAGTCCGACGGACGTATATTAGATCTAATAAAGTATTTTCTACGTAAAAATGATGAAAAGGTCTATACATTGCTATTTGAAATCTGGAATTCAGGCATCAGTTATGAAGATTTTCTTACAGATTTATCACGCTGCGCAAAGACGATTGGGATTCTACCCCCACGGCAAGAGCAAGAATTGTATGAATTGATTATCCAAGGATGGGTCTATTATACGCATGGACGCACTCACTTTATAGATCTTCTTTCTCTCTTTCGTAAGACTTGGGATACAAGTTGCCCCCTCACTTCATAGAGGGGATCGCAATGCCCAAATTATTCAGGAAACACCCACCTTACGAACTCTTTCAACATATCATGACAAACCTGAAGTTACAATTTAATCGTTGGTTTTCAAAGGAAGACATTTGCCTAGATTCGCTAGATGCTTGGTTACCTGAGCTCGAGTCATATTACATACCGTGTAAAGCAAAACGATTCTTACATGAGAATTTTGATGCGCATCGTTGTATTACTATTCTACGACACTTCTCTATAGTTCATCCTATACAGATTCAGAGTCAAGAAAAAATCGTAAATGGTAAAAAAACGACTTTATATCAACTTCGCTCGAGTCTACAACAAGACTTGAGTGGAGTTACACATGATGTGCTTGTGGAATTTAACTAGTAATACGGAAAAGCTCAGAAATAGCCAAATCACTGTCTAAAATCTGATCTTCATTCATTCTCAAAAACCATCCGAAATTGCTACGTCTCTGAATTTCATCCCACGGTATGGGTACATAGACGGCATCTTTCGGAAGATCAAAAGGTAATTCACCATCCATACCTGCAGCTAACAAATCCTCGAGTTCAATACGTTTTCCGTTCTTTTTCCGTGAGAGTTCTTCCTTGGCGTAGACGACGGTATTGGTTTCTGACGCAAATCGCACATAGTCCCATTTTGCGTCGCCGCGAATCTGCTTGCCACCGCTGCCAGAATCAATACGTTCCCGTGCCGCAGCTGCCCAAGCCTGTAACCGTGAATCACCCGGCTCTGCTATACCCATTGCAACGAATCCTGGTACGGCTGTCGTGGCACCCTCTTTCGCTTGTCCTGCATAGGTCTCGTCCCGATCTGTTCCGAAAAAGGTTATCTGTTTCTTCTCCAACTTCGGAAACGACTTCAAGCAAATGACTGATGGACTCAACCAAAGTCCTCCAAACCGACTCAAAAACTCGGCGCGCAGCCAGTTTATTTCAGCCTGCCCGACAGGCGCCTCGGAATTCTGGAGAAACTGGGGCATAGCAGACCATCCACCGAGTCTTTGGGCGGCATCAACTAATCCTGAAACAATCTCTACACGATAGACGCCATGATTCGCCTCGACTATAGACGTATAACAAAGATTCAAGAAGGGTACATTAATGGCACGAGAGGAACGTGAGCCGAAGTCAGCCCATCTACGAGAATTTACATCACTTGAATCATAGTACAACCAGATTACAGGCAAGTCGGTATTCTTTTTTAAGAGATTTTTATCACGAAATACATTTTCGTTCATGGATTCTTTGTATCCGTATATGCCTAAAAAGAAGGCACTTACGAACAAAACTACAATTGTAATCCATATGTATGAAGTTTCCATCGTTAGTCTATCACTAGATAATCTCTAGAAATTATTTCCTTTTTGTTTTGCCAATGGGTACTCCATCTGTTATAACAAGTTGCTTCATTCTCTCAAAGTAATCATTGGCGGCAATACCTTCATTTGCCGCCCTAAGAGATCGCTGTTTCTCTTTGTCTTCTATGGCTTTCTCAGCATACGCGATTGCTTCTCTCTCTTCGTCTCTCAGCGGCTCAGGAGCTCTCTTTCGGCTGCTTGAATATGTATCATAGTCACGAGGATCTACACGCACATCACTGACCTGTCCAGAGAATGTGGATTCTGTCGTGTACGCAGCCTTGAGATCAGTGTATTTGAGTGACGCATTTGCCGCCGCTGTATAACTATCGGGTCTATCGCGACCGAGTTCAACTCCCATTGAAGGGGCTAACATTAGTGATTGTGGACCTACTACAGAAAGTGCAGTACCCTGGCGACCACTTTTAGCATTTTCATCTTCAAACATTTTGTGAAAGACGTCGCGATTGAATTTTCCGCCGAATGTAGGAGCAGATTTGGCATCTTCTGCTGTCCGTAACCAATCGCCGTAGCCTTCGTCGTCTGGATCAGGCATGCGAGTTTTCTCAAACATTTGATTAAATGTATTCATGTCCAACTTATCTGGATTTAATTTAATAGGTTTGAGGTGCTGGAATTCATCAGATTCCTTGAATCGCGTGTCTTTAAGAGCAGTAGGCGCCTCAACTTTCTTAAGTTTGTCGCGTCCGCCTTGAATACGACGAATAATTTCCGTTAAATATGCGTAGGATCGTGTGACCATCTCAAAGGCTTTTTCGGAGCCGCCTTTCTTATCGGGGTGCGCCTTGAGCGCCGCCTTCTTGTAAGCGATTTTGAGAGCTTCTTCTGTGAGCGCGACTTCTTCTTCTAAGCCCATAACTTGGAGACATGTTTGGAAATAGTTGAGTGCACGATCATTGTTCGCCGTTTGCGCGAGCTGTTCGTAGGGATCGGTCTGACGACTTTGATAATTGACTAGGGATGAGTGTTGCTGTTGTTGCTGCTGCTGCGACCTCTGTTGTTGTTCACCAGGGAGCAAACCAGGCGCCTGACCCTGCTGGACTCGCGACACATACTGGAGAAGAGAACTGTACACACCGAGTTGTTTTGACACATTTACGTATTCGGGAGCAGATAAAAGAGTCTGTATAGTCTCTGCACGTGTTCTCGCACTTTGAATCTGTAATAATTTTGTATAGATTCCGATATAGGTCGGATGGATTTGCGACTGACCGTTGCCCATTTGTTTGAGGGTAGAAATCCTTTTTAAGCGTATAGCCGCGAAACAGGAAAGAAAGGAATATTGGCTTCGCATTCCCAGAGCATAGATCGACCGACTGAAAAGAAAGAGAAACCATTACACCAGAATTGCGGATATTTATAAGGAAGCTCCCTCAACCGTTTATCACGCACAAAGTGCCAGCTATCAAGTGGTAACACTAAAGCGAGTTGTTCTTGTGGCAGTAAAGGTTCCCTTACAGTCGGTTGAACAAGACACGGCTTATTTCGAAATAGAAAGAGATCAGACCAAAGAGGAGGGAGAGACACAGCATACATCCAAAAAAGATCAACAGGTCTTTGACCGGTATAATAGTCATAAATCCATTGAATACCATAAATATACTGAGAACATGCGCTGTCAATATCTACATCGTTCATCCACCTTTCGTGGTAGACTGACCTCCATGACGGTACTAATGACCATTGTGATTTTCCTTCATTATTCTTTTTAATTGATAAGACTTCACGCTCGATAGCCCATTCGAGCGGTCGACTGGATAAGACAGCTGCAGGATCTGATAAGTTTGCGCGCCCCTTCATTTGATACTTCTTTTTTAAAGAATGACAGATGAGCGATTCTTCTTCTTTTGACCACTTTTCAAAGAGGATGAAAAGTGCCTCGCGATTTACTTCTTGATAGCCTCCCACTGATGTAAGTAGCTGAATAGACTCACGTTCAAGTTCCAATAAATCAGAAGCCAGTCTTTCGTGACCATCTTCACGCACCTTGATTGAGAGACTGTGCGGGAGAAAATCATTACCGAGGAGACTCATGCCGGCTACATAGTTTTGAATACGCTGCTCTTTTTGTACAAGAGATAAAGAGCCAAAGTCACTCCATAACGATTCTGCGAGAACATCGACGGACAAGTAGGAATAGGATTCACCTTTCAGACCAAATTCGGTATCTTCGCGCATCAGAGATACCGATATGTCTCGCGCCTTACCGTTCAAAAGGGATAATAGAATCAAATCGGCGTCGAGTCCGTAAATAATCACACTGTCGCCTGCACTACGCTGCCGCAACTTCGTCATAACCTTCTGTTCACCTTCCCCAGGTTCCCCAGCGTCACTAACAGACCAGCCACTATGCTTATGGCAGAGAGTCTTGAGTGCTAACCCGAGCTTCTCCATAAAGAGCGTACCAGGTGTAATACAATTAGTGTCCCATGATGAACCGGTGCGTATACCGAGTGCGCGTTCTTCCTGAGATAGCCAAACTGATTTAAAACGACGAAGACGCTGTTGTTTAATCTTGGCAAGAGGAACAACACCGTCTACTGCAAGAAATACTTCAGGCGGCTGACCCACCTCTCTCCACAACTGGGACACATACTTTACAATTTCTCCTAGAAGGTTACTCTCCCATGTGTCATGGTTTGCACTATCATAAGGAAGAATACCAGGTCGCCGAGCACAATAATAGATTAAACAATTAAAATCAAGATACAGCGCTGAAACAGTCGCATGTTGTTTTGTAACAAGACCTTTGTGAACTGTTAATAATCGTTTATAAAAGGACGGTATACCCATTTAGATAGACTTGTCGGCGATCCTTTAAGAAGAAATATAAAATTGAAAATAGTTACGCCGTTCCACAGCTCGACAAAAATGGGATTTGATCTTTCAATTAATCTAAATCTTGGCTTGGATCTTAAGACGGGCTTGCCCTACGTTTGGGGGAAGGACTACGAAAAGATACCCTATGTGCCATCAGAGTTTGAGGTTCCAGAGAAGTATCGCAAATGGATTGAACAGCATGGGCATCACTTTCATATCTACATTAAGAAGTTCGATGCACACGGGCACACCGTATATGCAGAGCAGTTTCTATGTGAGTATCCGTCTTGGGAAACAGTCAAAAAGGCGATTGGTAATAATTGCGAGTATGAGTATTGGACCGAGGAAGACCACAATAGCTTTAAGGAGGCACTCGAGTGGTTTACTTCAAAGAATAACTTTGTAGTTGACTGGAGCTACTAAATTTCGCCTAATCTTTTAAGAAGAAAAATCCAGCTTATTTAGTGTAGAATGGAGCGCATGTATCTTAAGTCGCTGAACTTATCTGGAACGAAGAGCCCCGTATCACTTATCGTGCACGGTCAAGGTGTATTTGTATTCGATTGCTCCGGTGAGCCGTGTAGATTCACTCTTTTTAACGAAGATAAGTCAAACGGACTAAGAGTCTCATTTGAGTTTGCTCATGTACATGTCACAAATATTCAGAGCAAGAAGCCGCTACTTGATCCAAATAATAAGAAGGGGCTCACCTATGTAGGGGGTGCCTACTATTGGTTCAGTCTCGATTCACAGAATCAGCGTCTCTTTGCTGGCGTGGGTGAGCCGCGCCTGGAGACAGCTGTCTATACATACACATTTCCGAATGAGAACAAGGTTTTGCGGGAATCAAATAAGGATTTTCTGGAGAGTATCGTTTTGATTGAATATAGTTCGATTGTGCCGCGCCGCCTCTTACGTGATCCTGTTACACTCAAGCTGCCACTGCTTGTTAAGAACACTGATGAGTTATCAATGAACGACATTGCCAAAGGAGAAATTTTACCACACTCTAACTTATCTGCAGCGGGGCAGCAACTTTATAACTGTATTTCTGGTCGGCGTTTTATCTTGAATGATGCAGATTTTCCCGATTTTGCGAAAGCGATTGAATATAGTATTGCAACTCCTGGTCTCTGGTGTAATAAGCGACTAAAGGAGAAGGCGAACGAGTTTAGTAAGAAAAAGCCGAATAAGAAAGAGACATACTTACGAATTACGTTAGGAGAAAACAACGGGGAATCACCTGGTGTTCCGTATGTTATGGAGATTTGGCCAGTTGGTCATTATTCACCTGTTCACAGCCATAGCAGCGCAAATGCAGTCATTCGTGTTCTTCACGGCTCTATTCATGTTACACTATTTCCATTCTTGAGTAGTGGAGCCGCAATAGAGCCGTTTGCTGCAGCGGACTTTTCAAAGGATAATATTACATGGATAAACTCTACATTGAATCAGACACATCAACTGAAAAATTTGGATAAAAATAAAGATACATGTATCACTATTCAGTGTTATAAATATGATAATAATGATAACGGACACTATGACTATTTTGATTACATAGACGCCGATGGACAAATACAGCAGTATGAACCGGATTCCGATATGGAATTTATAAAGTTTAAGAATTTAATGAAGCAGGAGTGGTCACATAGACCGTGCGGTCAGTGGTTATTTTAATGACACCTAAGAAATAAGAGCTGGCATATCTTTTTTCGCATATGCGGTTAGGAGACATAATGTCAAACGCAACTACAAATGCTACCGCTTTCAGAGATAAGGCAAAAATCTTTTTTTCATCAAAGACAATTACTGATGTATGGAGTAATACAATACTCCCGAATATTCACGAGGAATTTCGTTTACTTCCCGACTCTCTCTTGATTGGTTCAGCAATTCTCGCACTCGTTACACAATCATTTTCAATGGTGATCTTTTTCGCAACACTTCTGGAAACTGCTGGTTTGAATGCACTCTTACAAATGCTCTTCGGATTCTTAGATAAAAATCGTCTTCTACCAACTGTTGCTTCTGCCGACGCAAAGTGTAAATCTGGATTTATGAGTCCGACGTTATCTACATTCAGCACACTCAAGGCGTCTGATCTGAAAAGCGCTTTCCCATCACCGTCCATATTCTTTCTTTCTACGGCATCAAGTTATCTTATCACTTCCCTTTACACCCTGCGAGATGAACTTGAACAACTCGGACCTGACTACTCGGCGCGTTACTATTTAGCCATTTTTGCCAGTTTTCTCTTTCTTTTGACAATGACAACCTATAGACTCTACAATGGATGTGACTCGGTCGGTCCTGCCACATTGTCTCTATTGGCAGGTGGAATCGTTGGTTCTTTACTCGTCATGCAGAATCTTCTTCTGCTCGGAAAGGACTCCATTAATATGATTGGAATTCCTCTTCTCAGGGAAAGGACCGCCGATAAGAAACCGATTTATATTTGCCCGCAAAAAGTGTCTTCTTCTTAACAAGAAGGATAGATGAGTGTAGTTACACAAATAAGAGGACTTTTCTACAGTGGATTTATGTCTCTTCCACTTGTGCTTGTCGGCATTATATTATTTCTTGCAGCAAATCTTGGTAATCTTGGTCTTTTAATGTTATCTTTTGGGCAAATTATTGTTGTCCCACTTATTGTTTTTGCCGCAAATATAATACACGAGGCTGTATTTCCGGATAGTGACCTCTTTAGAGTACCGGCGAATGCCTTGTGTAATTTAGTGCCGAGCGCAGTTGGACTTGGAAATATAGGAGTCGCCCCTTCCTATTGGTCAGCACAAGTCACATTCTTTTTTGTTTTCTTGATGACGAATGCCATGGTGCTATATAATAAGCCTCCGACAGAAGGAGCTGATCCTGCGAAAGTGGCGAACAGAAAGGCGCAGACTTTGACAGCATTCATGATAAGTTTTGTAGTGTTCCTTGCGCTAATTGGTTTGAGACAAACAACGGGATGCGAAACGATCGCGGGTAGTATATTAGGTATATTGATCGTGGCACCGATAGCATACGGTTGGTATAAGTTAGCTGCGCTCTGTGGAGCGAAAGATGCTGATGTCTTTGGTATTCTACAAAAAATTTTGCCGCAGAATATGAAAGATGAGCCACCGATGACTTGTGTGTATAGCCCTGGTTCTTAGCTAATTGCTGTAAGCAATAAGGACAAATGACGCCGAAACGATTTCAAATTCTCAGATAAAATAAGTCCCGATGACACGGAAGTCATCAGAACTTGATTTAGTGGAGTCCACGCATCTTGAATCTTTACATCTATATACATGGATTCCATATTCTCAAGAAGCAGCTGAGACTCTGTGCCATTTTTCTTATTGACCGTTTCGTGCAACATATATAGCCATTCTCGCACACCTTTTTTTAATCCTAGACCTCGTCTCTGCATAAATATATCATATGGATTCTTAACTCTGTATTCTTTGTAGTGTTTGCGGCATTTCTCACATGGCATGATGACTTCGAGCCCGCGTAAAATGAGAACCATTTCACGAGCTTCATCTGCCGCTAAAATTTCAGGCTTTTGTTTACCGAGCTTTTCCGCAAGTGCATGAAGTAATTTCCATAGAAGTGGTCCCCAATGAGACATCTACAATAGAGTTGTAAGGCTAAAATTTGATTTTTCCGCCCTCCCATTAATCGCAACAAACATGTCGTACCCAGTCAACCGCGACTTGTGGGAAAGTCTGGAATCAATATTTATAGCAAAAGCCAGAGAACTTGTGAAAGAAATTGCCGAAGAAGTGGGAAAGCCAGAGAAACTTCTTTGGAATGAACTTGTCAAGGATAAGATTAAACTTCATATTGTTGAACAAGATGAAGTTGCCGAGCAATGTATGGAACTTGTTTATAATGACAAGGTCGCACATAGGTGTCGGAAACCTGTCTACACAGGAACAGAATTCTGCCCACAGCATGGCTTTAGTACACAGACACATAATACAAAGTTGTTGCCGTCATTACAGCGTGCTATTTGGGATGACGGATCAATAGTATTTTATGACAGATTAACACAAGATTTGTATGACAAAAATTATAAGCGTTGTGGCTATAAAACAGAAAAATCTCTTGTGGTATTTAAACTAGAAGAGACATAAATATCTAGATGTTCGCTCTAGGAAAAGCTCCTAAAAAATCAAAGCAAGAAGCCCAGAAAGAGAGGCGAAAGCAACGCATTCAAAAAGAGCAGAAGAAATTCACTCGCATTCGTATTTTACGTCGTGGTGATTTTTTTGAAGTAGAAGAAAAAGAAAAAGAGAAACGCACTGAAGTTTGGAGACTTTTTCCAAGAAGACTCGATATACCTTTGAGCTTTTTATTTGATTTTAATGATGGATCTTTAGCAACTTTAGTACGATCACTTCAGCAGCATACTTTACATGCGTTTGGCTCAAAACAAAAACAAGCGCTGACACCTATGATTCCATATTCTGCAACTGCAGCTCTTTTTCAAACAAATCAACGTATTCGTTTTGTTTTAAAGATGTTTATAAATAGATTTCGCCTTCGGAAATTTAAGGTGGCAAATGATGTGGATCCGGTTACATTTGAAATTCCGAAAAAACCGGTAAACATTGTCGACTGGACTCAGAAAAAGATTTACAGATTTGAAGCAAGCTCATTGCTGGGTGATATTCGTACACGTTTACAACATCATGATTATTTGTTTCCTGATCCTCTTACACCTAGAAACATGGTTACAAATCTCCCCTTTACTCTTTTTCAGACTATAAATGTTTATGAACAACTAATCAAGTGGGGCTATATGCACTGGACACTTGAATCATTGCGGCATGCAGAATATAATATAAGTAGATTTGCGCTTTTAAATAATAAACAACTCTCTTTGAAGGCTCTTGATCAGTCTGTTTTCGCGAGTACTGACAGGGAACTTCTTTTAGATTTTATTGAACTACAGCATCAATATCATGGAGTGTTATTTGATGAGCGACTTTATAAATGGGCAATTAATTCTAAATCGTGCCAACAGACTAAAAAAATAGAAAAATGGAAAAAATATTGTTATGAGTATCACGCTGTGAGTATTTTATATGAAGATCCTGGTGAACAAATAAATCGTTTAAATCGGATTGTATTTTTTACAAAAGAACTGTGTAAATCAACGAATGATCTGCGGGAAATTAGAGCGATGGGTATTGCTTAGAACGCCGAGTCCGAGAACGCGTCATAATTGTATATTCTTCAGGCTTTTCTTCTTCAGGTATAATATCCACGCAGAAGATAGTATAAGTTACTAAGACTAACGAAACCATGGCTACATAATAAGGACCCACGAATAAGAGCGATGCTAAGAACATAATAACTAGACTAACTGATAGATTCATCTGATTCATCTGATTCAACATCTACAGGCACAACCTTTGTTACAATTAGCTCAGCCCCGTCAATTTTCACAACCTTGAATGCTAGTTTACCACGCCGATGGAGAAGATTCCTCTTTTCATACATTGCTGCGTATCCATTTGACCATTTCTGGCTCACATCGCTTGCGTCAAAGATTCGCAATACGGATTTTACACAATCCCACAGAATACAACTGCCGCTATTACTGTACCACTTCCGAAGATGCTTGCTGAAGCTTCGCTCCTCATTTAGAGCTAGGGTCCCAGGACCATGACTCTTTTTCTGATCAAGAAGAGACCATTCATCAGGTCTATCATCGGGAAAGTAAGTATCCCAGAATTTCTCAACTGCTAAATCATCCTCATCATTTACAGATTCAACTGCGCTCTGCCAAAAGGGACAGGCGCGATTGCGAAGTGTATCAAGAGAAATTCCACGCAATTCACCCAGAGTATGTTTTTTATATGAAACACATCCTCTTGCTGTTATCCACGTTAGGCACATAGTTGGGATGGCGTATTCCCGTCTTTGACGGCGACCCTCCATCTCTTTCCACTCTGTACGCTTCTTTGCAGTGCCGGCATCCACTTCAACAATCTGGAACGGCAGCTTTTTCCCCTTGATACACAAGAAACCAACTGCGGCAGCCAGAGAAGCAATCTTTACATCAGGATCCTCCTGTTCGTTCACGATACAATAGAGTTGCGCAGGGACGCCAAGTCCGATGAGGAAATCCCAAGCGGCAGCTTCATCACAAAGATATATCTGTGCAGCAATTGTAAAAGCCGATTTTGCCTTACCGAGAGCAGCATACCGAATAAACGCAACTTGTAGTGTATCATGATAGTTCAGGGCAACTTTGTCCTTTTTCGGTGTAGGAGGAAGAGGTTCTAGGTCAAAGTTGACGCCGAGGCAAAGTAGACCTAGAACACTCATGTCTCGCTCCAAGCGAATCAGCGAATAAAACAGATTCACAATCTCATCCTCGTCAACATTCTCCTTCTTGTAAAGTGCATAATAGGCTTCGAACCAGCCCATCTGCTTACAGCCAAAACTCCAGAGCCATCCTTTGAACATAACCTGAAATACGTCATCATAGAGTTCAGAGTCTAGTAGTTCTTGTAGCCAGAATAAACCCTCTTCTACACGTCTCTTTTGAAGACACCAGAGAACTGCCGTCATCACTTCGTCATGGCGATATAAATGTCTTGTTAGCATTCTTTATTTGCTTTTGACTTTGAGTGCCTAAGCCACCCGTGGAAAGTCTGCCCAATTTTTTTATGGTTAAACACAAGTTCAGGGAATGCCAGATCCTACATTGCCTCCGTTCAATAATGCTGACATGATTGTCCCGCGAATTTGGCTTGGAAACAAAATCGCATCAATGGATGAAAGCTTTCTCCGACAGAACGGAATTGAAACTGTCTTTAATTGTACAAAAGACCTGCCATTTCATTCGTCTATGAGAAGACGGTATCGTGTACCTGTCGACGACAATCTTGAAGAGGAAGAAATACGAAATATGGAACTATGGTCCTTTGAGATTGTCTACAAACTTCTCTTAGAGTACAAACAAGGAAAGACAATTCTTGTTCATTGTGCTGCTGGAATGCAGAGAAGCGCCGCTGTCACTGCAATGTTCTTAATGGTATTTACAGGAATGAAACATGAAGATGCCATGGAACATATCAGAGAAAGACGTCCGATTGCTTTTTATAAGAATGCTAACTTTTTAAAATCCATCCAGGGTTTTGAAAAGAATATACAAAATGTAGCACATGTCTAGAATGCCAAAAGATAGGCACGTAGGTAAATTATCATATGTAAAGTTACCAACTGGAAAACGATTTGTATGGAGATGGATTGTTAGAAAACGGGAGGATGGGCGATATATTGTTCGTATCCCCAAAGGAAATCCTTCTATAGCCACCGCTGCCTTAAAACATGACAGCGATTTTTCAAAAGAGGGACTTTTACCGATTGGAACTGTCTTTTATGATGATGTTCATGCCTACCGGTGAGACTTAAATTTAACCAAGCTCAAAGAGCTTCGTTAAATTTAAGATCGATCACCAAATTAGTCGTTGGACATTTATTTTAACGAAACTAAAGTTTCGTTAAAATAAAGTCACGACGTTAACCAATACGAAGAACAGCATCTTTGCGATATCCGGTCTCTTCGCCAGGATATCCTAAGGCATTCGTTACAAGTAAAATATTTGACCCGAACCACTCTTTTTTGAGCTGGAGAGCCTTATGAATGTGCCCGGATATCCACGCTACGACGGGTGGTTTTATTAGAATCTCAGTATCGGCGGCATAAAACACTTCTTCAGCTGGCTTTTTCCATCCATCGTCAAGAAGTTGATACGTCGCCGCCATATACGTCGCAACAAGTGTCGGTTTATTAGATGTTTGGATTTGCTCTTTTAACCACGCGGCATCTTTTTCGTGTTCTATTTGAAGAACGGGCATTTGACTGTGAACAATAGGATCTACAATACGAGTCCATAAAGCACAACCGAGGAAAAGAAAGCCGTCATCTGTGAAGAAACGTTCTCTATACATTACATATACGTTTGGATACTTGGAGACAGAATCACGCATAAGTTGAATACGTTCTACAAAGACGTCCGTGTCATGTAAACAATTCATACACTCATGGAATCCAGGAATCCAGAAGATAGTGTCCCATTTATCGTGAGACCAGCGAAAAAAGGAATTTACAATAGCACTGTTTACTGTACCGATATCACCGCACAAGACAAGTGCTTTTGCGACTGGCTGAAGTATCGTTTCAAAATCTTCATATTCATCCTTTTTCATGAACGGACGACTATTAAGATGTAGATCACTACAAAATTGCATACGCATTGACTTTCTTTTCTAAGAGATCGGATAAAGAAAGAGGAAAAAATCACATGATATCGTAGATGGAGCCGGCTGTGTTTTCACAAACACTACCTTATACGACCCTTTCGGGAATAGATAAAGAAATTACATTACAGCTTGTTGATATTCCCGCTGGGACACTACTCTTTCGTGGTATACGACTGCCCGACATCGCGAAAGGAGATGATTCGCGCTCCTTCATACGTGATTTCTTGGGAGATCCGGTAGGTGATTCCTTCTGTATGACGCCTGTCCATAATGTCTTTTTCTATCCGTTCCCCTATGTTCCTTTCGGCGCACACACGGTTGGTAAGAGATTCAATGCAATGAATGTATATGTTACAAGAAAAACAATGCGAATTGTATGTTTGATTTCACCCTCGCCGATGTTTCGTGGAGGAGAAATCAAAGCGTTAGACGGAACAGCACCCATTCAGCGGTGTAGTCATTTTACATATGAATGCGCGCCTGTTGTCAAAGGAGACGATATAGATGATAAAGTGGGACGCGGAGAGATAACACCTGAAGAAGCTGTACAACTACTGGCGACAAGAGAGGAAGAAGCAGCAGCTGAACTTTTGAGAAAACAGGAAGTTAAATCATGGGACAATTGTATTCATCCTAACTATCCTAATATACATGGCTGGATGGCAATTGCTGATTATGATGCGCTTGAAAGTCTTGATCAAAAGACATTAAAGGCGAAGGACACAGCCATGAGCAAATATATATTGGAATTAAATGCGAGGCGTCCTGGAAAGCTTGCTGAGATTCTGTCTTACATGTATTCGGATAAACGGCGGCATCGCGGAATACCTGAACTTGTTCTCCATCCGTGGCTAAAAAAGAACGCAGAGACGGTCATGACAGATGCCGCAAATGAAGAGGAAGTTATTGCGCAAATTCAGGCTCTGTCAAATAATTTCGCATTTTTACCGTGTGCGTCCATCACGAGCGCAGGTATCTTGGACGGTATTAATGGTAATTTTCAGTTAACTGAGCTTCCTGCTGACTCGGTGAAAGATGCGGATGATGCGGTTCGTGCTGCGATTGAAGCAAACCTGGAAACGTATATGAAGATGCTGGAGACAACGGGTATTGATATACCGGATCTTGGAATCACAAAGGTGCGCTTTGATAGTCGTACAGGATTCTATGTTATGGATAAGTTTGCGCAGAGAGAAGCATTAAAAGATGCGGGACCGTATTCGCAGCTTCTCTTTCCTCTGGAAACCGCAGTACAAAAGTCGTTTGCGTCCACTTACAGGGTACTGTTTCGGAGTTTTTTTCCGGACAAATTGCTGAAAGTGGAAACAATTGTTCCGAAGATGCCTCCTGTGCGTCGTGCTTTTATCTTTGAGCGCCCGTCTATTTTCAAAAAAATGTTTGATAATATTGGAAGAGCGGATGCATTCCCTGCTGAGCATCACACTACGGTTCGTAATGCTGCTGCGCTCTTTCAACGGAATTCGGGAACTAGAAATAATGGTCGTGGTCGGGGTCGTGGTAATGGTCGTGATCGTGGCGCACCGAGCGGTCGTGGTTTTTTTAGAGGCAAAGGTGGCTACAGTAGGCGCATGGTTAGACCATCTGAGAATCCCAGCGCAATCATTGAAACTGTCTTTGAAGATTTAAGTCATTCCTCTCAGCATTTTTTAAATAAAACCATGAAGAGTGTTTACGGCGCATTCTGGTCAAGACCAAGTCGCTGAATGCGGATCGCAGAAGGATAGTAGTTAATCCGAGAAATCCGATCACAGTAGATGAAGGAAATGTACTGCTCCGTCTTCAAGAGCATACCACCCTCCTCGTTCAAAGTGTAGTAATACTTCACCTTGAAATCATCCTCGGGCAAGTCATCGAACTTCTGCGCAATAATATCTACCTTACCCTGCACGGCTGTATCAAATGTAAGAACCAAGTGAATCTCGTCTTCGTTCAGATGACACAGACGAGATATAATTGGAAAGTTAAATGGAATGTATCCAGTCGGATACTCCTTGATGGAAATGACATCGTTGGGAAAACCAAAGAGAGCCTTATCATCCGCTCCTTGAACTGTCTTAGCACTAATAGGCTTTACATCAGCATAATCGCTGTAAGTATTTACCTTAAATCCTACGTAGGCAAATCCAGGTAGACATGGAAGAAGAGAAATTCGCCACGTTTTTGACTTATCCTCGACGCTTTGTGTCAGAATCTCCTTATCCGAGAGAGCGCTGACAGTGTCGAGCCACGGGTACTGCGTCTTGATATCAGAAAGACGAACCATTTTCATCGTTGTTTGGTATATGTTTACAAACCAGTCACAGCCAAATTCAATTTTATGTTATTTGGACCAGTAGCAAGCATTTTCTACAGATAAACAGCCATTCGGTGTCTCAGCTGCGCTTGGGTAGACCCAATATTTATTCCAAAACTGCGAAATCACAGAGTGAGTTTTCCAGCGCTCACCTCTGATGCCAAATAGAACTTGAATTGCCCCGCCGAGAACGATAACAATCTTACCTGCCTTTTTAAGACGCTGTGCTAAAGGAAATCCTAATCCTCCGCAGCCAACGAGAACAATTTGAGCGCCACTCTTGAGAACTGCCTCTTCCATTTGATCAACGGCATCTTTCCATGTTTTACATGAAGGAGACCATTCACATGAACCTTGTGCTAAGACGGGTGCATATCCTGTTTGTACAAAAGAAAAATTTGCTGTTGTTGGCAAAAGAGATTCCGTGTTCTGTCCCCAAATCATATGGCGCAGAAGGAGCTGCTTCTCCATAGTCTTTGTAAATGAACTGACTACACAAACCTTTTTATTAGCCAGTAAATTTGTCCAGCGTTTTTCTGGGCTTAGGTAATAAGGCTCAAGACTACGAAGAGGTACAGAGCCATAACCACCGTTATTTTCTTCTAAGAGCATTTCTAACTCCTGTTTTTCAAGTGGTTTATACCATCCTGCTGCAATAATATCGCTTGTCCGATTTGCCTCAAGATACTCTTTAGCCCATTGTTTTAGGACTACTGGTTCTTGAGGAAACACACCCGCATTTCTCTCTAAAGTATCTAGATGGTCTATGTAGAGCTTTCCGTGTTGTCTATAATATAAGAGCGCTGAAAGTTCAATTGTACCATTTCGTCCAATAATACAACCCTTTTTATATTGTAGAGAATCTTCAATCTGTCTACAAATTACTTCAGCTCCCATTAATATTGCCTCTTGTGATGCCATTACTTTATTTTACAAAATAAAGTTTAGGCTATAAATAGGATGGAGATTGAGATTTTACAGATCTGCAGAAATATTGAAAATGAACATACATTAAATAAAACGAACTACAGGTTTACGATTAATCATAGAGTTAGACCAAATCTTACACGATTTGTTAAAAAGTTAGAACAGGTCTTTTCCAATTCCGATATTCTGGTCGATTCGTTAAAAAGATATATTATAATTGATTGGTCTAAGAAAGATGATTTGGAGTAGCAACCGCCCTGACGGCACAGGATGTGCCTATAACGACAGTCAACGCCTAGGCGGTGGCGGAATCCCCCGCCTCCACTCTGGAATCGAGCTCGGGTCAGAACCAAGAACATTTCCTGTATTTTCTGTATTAACTGGAAGTATTGTTTCAACTTCTTCAGGAACGGGTGTTAGTGGTCTCTCTACAATTGCATCAACCGGCTCCTCGAACTCGACAACAACCTCTTCGCCCTGGCACAAGACGATTGTTGCCGGTTCCAATTCGCTTACATAAATATCAACGTCAAAGTTATCAAGCGAATCAATCGGCACATGAATGAGCTGTCCCTTCTCAATGACGCCGAGCCGCGTCAGTGCCAATTCCAATTCCTTCTTTATATCCGAATTATAAAACGCACTGTCGACAACACGCAGAACAATTTTAGTCGCTTCAGGAAAAGCCTCCTCGGTCAAAATTTCAACGTGATAACTCTCACCTTCTCCCTGAAAGTTATGACGATCTAAGAGCCATTGTGGCATATAAACCTTCTTCTCATCAGTTACATTACCCATGACCGGATTTCCGATTGCAACTATACACTTTGTTTCGTTATCAGAAATAAATCGCAAGAAGTAGCGATGAACTGTAGTCGCATTTATGTGAATACGATGAATATCCTCCCAGAGAGAACGATCAATCGCTACATTAGACCAGTCATGGATATCATTTGAATCCAGAAAGACTTTTGAATAGAGGGACACCGTGTGCTCCATTGCGTAAAAAGTTTAAAGCCAATGAGCAGCCCAATTTTTACCCACCTTTAGTATGTGTAGTAAAGATTCCTCTTTCAGCTTGGCTCTACAAAATGTAAATTTAACGCCGCTTCAACAAAGTATATTGGAGCAACGTTATGTTAATGTTGTAAAGGCTATGAAATACAGATGCCGACTTCTCTCTATTTATTTCAATGTCTCGCGTTTTATTGTCACTGTCGGCTCTCTGATAGTTCCCGCTCTCCTATCAATACAATATACGGGAACAAGCACAGAATCTCAGGGTGGGCAAACAATTTCTTACCAAATCTATTGGGCGACATGGGTTATTTCTCTCTTGGTCACAACCTCCAATGGTGTTGTGAGCATGTTTAAGATAGATAAGAAATATTACTATTTACATACTACATATGAACATCTACGAAGCGAGGGTTGGCAATATCTTGAATTAAGTGGAAAATATAGCGGATTTTACACACCGACAGAGAAGCCAACACACGAAAACCAATTCATCTTTTTTTGTCACGCTGTTGAAAAAATTAAGATGAAACAAGTTGAAGAAGAATATTATAAGTTGACTGATTCACATGTTCCCGCAACGACACCGCCACTTAATAAAGAGCCTATAAATGCAAACGATACATTGGTGGCAATAAAAGAGAAAAATCTGGATTCTTTGATACCACCCACGCCTCTCAAACCGATTCTAGATACATTACAAAGTCTCCCGCCTGAATTATTAAGAGAACTTCTACAAAATAAATCAAGTCCTAAAGTAGAGGATGGACAAAAACAAAAACAAAAACAAGAACAAAACAAAAACCAAGAAGAACTTGGCGCACAAGGACGTGTGCCAATGTCACTCGTCCTGCAAGAGACAACCTCAGCCGAACAGCGCGTTCTGTTACCTCCATCGGTTCTACTGTCCCCGTAAAGCACCGTTGTCAGGATTTGAGCCTAAGTATGATCCTGCTCTCTGGAATACGAAGGATGAGATACGTGAGACACATAATTGTTTTTCATATGCCATGAATGTACACGATCCTAAGCAAATCGCCGCCTGTCTTAAATCAAAAGAATGTAATGTACCTTATCATCAACCTGGAAGTGCAGCAGGGCAACCAGGATTTAAGTCAGACCGCCTGAAGACATGTTCTGAAATGGTTGTACGTATCTTAGGCGATAATCCCAGTATTCAAATGGTTCGATTTGAGGATAAATGCGCTCCTCAAACGTCTAAAATTGCGATTGTAGTGGATCCCGATGAAGATTATCATTTTTATCGGCAAGATATAAACGGATTTTGGTCACATAAACCTGGTGGTATGAAAGTCACAAATAAGGACCAATCTGGTTTACCGATTTATGATCCTAAGTTGGCAAATCGCCGTGATAAAGAGGGACGCCTAGACTACAATGTTTTCTGTAGTTACATGTGCGTCCCGAGAATGCGTCATTTACATTTGAAAGTTGGTGGCTATAAAAAGACTAGGGTAAAGCGGCGCGCTGTTTCTCCTTCTTCTCGAGCCACGCGGCGCCACCGAAACGATTGAGCCAGGCATTTCCAGGATCCAAAAGAGCTAACGCTTCAATTACATCAATACGGCTGCGTGGACTCGGCTCTAAAAGACCTCGTAACATTACTAAAATAGGAACATGCTTATTTTTCCATGTGTCGCCGTCACTAAATGACCTAAAAGTCAACTGTGAGACAAGTACAGTAAAGAAAATTGTACCGATGGACCAGCTATCAAAGGCTGTCCAATATGACTTCCAGAAGGAAACCCAGTTTTTATCCTTGGCGCTTTTACTCGTCTTCCAGAAATCTTCGAGTTTTTTCATAGACGACGATAATGGAATTCCAAGAACAGGTTTTGCAATTTGTTTAAATATATCTTTACCGTAAATAATTTGTTGAATAGCATCCTGAGCACTATAACCGTGGTTTATAGCGTTCATAATGGTAACCTCGGGTGGCTCTTGATTAGAAATCCAGTGGGCATTTTTTGTCGAATCTCCGAATGAGAGTTGTTTCCAATGAGTATCAAGTGTATCTTTATCAATGGCATGCCCATCAAATGCCATTCCGAAATCGATAATACGGGCTACATTATTTTGATCCATCAAGATATTTCCAGGATGAAGATCATAATGACAGACACCCGCTAACATCATTGTTCCAGTCGCTTCAAGCATATGAACCATAAATTTATAGAAATCAAACTTTCCAGGACGTATATCGCTTGAATAAAAGAGTGCACCAAAGTGCTTTTTTCCACCCCAAGGCATAAATACTTGCCTCATTTCTGAATACGGAATGGGTGATTCTTTTCTTATAAGCGGACCACAGTCATCTAGATTCTTTTCAGTCTGATCTTTTATAGGAGCAAGTTTACAGGTTTCCGGATCAACAAGAATAAAAAAGTTTTGCCAAAGAGGTCGTTTTCTCAATTTATTTGAAATAGATACTTCTTGTTCTGCATCCATGTCTAGTGTTATTTTACTGATTTTGCCCTTCTTGATTATCTTCTTTTTACCGGCACATTTGAGAGGTTTATCAAATACACAGCCATAGGAACCTTCGGCTACTTTGGCACCACCGTCTAGATCCATCTTTCTAAGGGTAGCGAATAAAAGACAGATAGAGAAAAGAGTCCTCTCATAGAATAAGGAGAAGTCGTCATGACAACAAGTTTAATAATAGTGCTCTTAATCATATTCTTTTTTGCAGCGGGAGAACTCTTGTATCCCAGTACAATCCGGGAAGGATTTGACTCGCTTATCGGCATAACAACACCCGGTTATTTCTCACAATTTGTACCTAAACGAGGAGACGTAGGAGTAGGCGAAGAAGAAAGTGGATACTTACAAGATGGTCGATACTTTCGTGGATATGTTGATGTACAGGGACTTGGTGTTTCGCAGGATTTTTGTCGTATGGTCCAAGAAGAGTCGTCAGGAGATACTTTCTTTGCCTGTGCTCTTGCTGGAACAGATAACTTGTCCTCCGTGAAATACAGAACGCTTTCAGTTAAGTCTGGCTTCAAAATGAGCCGTGATGATTACATGAATAAGGGCTCATATTGTCGTATTTTGAAGGATAAGAACAGTGGATACGAAGCTCTCTGTAATCGCCCCTTGGATAATGAGTTTGATGTGGCTCTTCGAGCAGATCAGGATCCCCCACAATCAATCCAGACTCTATTAACATTTTACAGTGGCTGCATGTTCTGGATGCGCTTCCGTGATGATATGATTGATTACGTTAGCAATGCGAAGGCGTATACAAAGGGAGGTATCGAGATTGAGGAGAGCCCACCGAATCCGCCTGTGACACAAGGTCTCTCATTCAACGGTATTGATCATTTTGTCAGACTAGCTGATAACGCTGATTTGGAGCTTGGAGACAAGGTGAAAATGCGCAGCCTGAGAGCTATTATGCTCTGGGTCTATTTTGATGAGTTCACGAACAATGCGCACATCTTGGATTTTGGAAATGGTGCAGGGCGTGACAATGTTGTCTTGGGGATTGTTGGAAAAGGTGATCCGAATGTATTTACAAGTGGAGAAATAAGACCACCTCTCTTATATGGCGCTGATAGCACCGTTCCGACAGAAAAAACGGGAGCGCAACCTGTTGAAGAGGTCACACCTCAGAAGGCAATGTTTGAGTCAAAGGCGAACGTTGATGAGTACACTTCAGAAGGATTCGAACTAGATCCACGTAGATTACCGTCATCTCGTGTAACGGATTTAGTAAAGTATTCTATGCCGGCTGAGAAGGCAACGCTGCTCTATGAGATCTGGGATCAGCAGCAGCGAAAAATGAGAATTGTCATTCCTGGTCTTTTACCGAAGAAGAAATGGACACATCTATGTGTAACGGCGACAGGCACAGACAGTTTCCGCCCGGATATTGCTATTTACATGGACGGGGAGCAAGTTTTTCTTGAACCGTCTGGATTTTTACCGCAAGCCTCGACAACGAGCAATAATTACATAGGAAAAAGCAATTGGACTAACGAGACCAGCCAATATGAAAACAAAAATGAGCTGTTTAAGGGCTCTTTGTTTGATGTGCGGGGCTACAAAGTGCCGCTCTCTGAAAAGGTTATCAAAGATAGTATTGTGTGGGGGAAAGGGCTACTGGGTCTTATTTAGTTTCTGTGATCCTTCTTATTCCCCTTGCGCCTCTCCTGGTTCGCCTCTAGAAGGCGTGCTCCCTTCGCTGAACCGAGTCTGTTGGCGCCGCCCTTCTTCTCCTTAGCGCCCTTGTGCTCCTGCTTCTTGGTCTGCGGCTGCTTATCAGAGTCCATCCTATCTTTTGTTGTGTTGTTATGGTGGCATTAACAATGACCCTAACGCTTTTCAATTTTACCGACCGTACATAGACTTCTGTAACTTGAATTCCTCGATCTCCTCTTCGCGCCTACAGATAGAGCAAAGGTGTCTGTTTCCAGAAATAGATAGCTCCCAGTCTGCTGTAGCGAAAATCAGCTTACCGCAATAGAAGCAGAAACAAGTGTCATCACAGACAGGGCAGTAGCCACCGTTCAAATACGGTGTCTTTCCAAAATGACAGTTCTTTGGATTGGGGCAGAACGGTCGCTTAGGATCGTAAGGCGGGTACTTCTCCCTGAATGCCTTCTGGAGTGGTGTGACGATAAGCTTTACATAGATGCTATCAAGCGCAGCCTCAAAGGCAATTCGCTTGTAGACATTAGTAGGCATAACCGTATTCGCCGCAAAACGGACGATTTGCATCTTAATCCGATTCATGTTGACACTAAAAAGTAATTCGTTTTTTTTTGTTTCAATTTTTGCTACTGGCACTTCTTACAGATACCGCTCTCTCTCTCCTTCATAAGCAAGTGATTGAAGTTACACATCTTACAAATCAGCTTTTGCCCGAAGTTATTACACTTAGGGCAGGTGCCAAGATCCTTCTCAAGACGGTATGTTAAATTACAGTTATTACAGTGACGGTCGAAGCGAGAGGGATCAGGACAAGTACAAGTAGGGCAAATTCCAGTATCTTCTTCGCCCTTCTCTAACTTGTACATGGTCTCGCATCCGTTACAGAAGCGCTCACCTAAGTATTGCTCGGCGCATTCGTTACAGATATCCTTCTCAGGATCTATCGGGATGTTACAGCTCCTGCATGCGTGATCACATCGCCGGCGCTTCTCCCAACAGGGAAGACAGTAGTCCATTCCGAGAAAGGTGGGTCCGGTGTCTCCGCAGTCAGGGCAGGCACTCAGCGGCTTCTTGATTGTATCTTTAGTTGACGACATTTTGCTTTTTGTTGT
>Ga0209400_1000283_pt1 | contig 44145 bp, 54 predicted proteins | sample M_130807_EF_Meta_FD_187313 | JGI IMG/M metagenome (GOLD analysis project Ga0209400, IMG submission 187313) | Freshwater microbial communities from Lake Montjoie, Canada to study carbon cycling - M_130807_EF_MetaG (SPAdes) (version 2) | ecosystem: Environmental > Aquatic > Freshwater > Lake... | reverse complement strand
CATCGAGAAGATGGGTGAAGCACATCCTGAGTGGTCATACAAGAACAAGGCTACAGGCGAGAGAATGTATTCGTTGTTTGACTTTGATATTAGAGATGACCAGTATGTTGGCGAGGACTATTTGTTTTGCGACAGAGCAACAGACATGGGCTTTACAGTCCATATCGACGTAGACATCAGCCTCCCACATATTGGTAGCGAATCGTTCACTAATAACTTCCGAGAGAATGTTGTTATACCATTGCTCGAGAATATTCGAGAGTCACGTTTGAAAGTTGTAAATGGCTAAATCACCAGCATGGCAACGCAAAGAAGGCAAGTCCGAGAAAGGTGGCTTGAACGCCAAGGGCAGGGCTTCCTACAACAAAGCCAATCCGGGTAAACCCGGACTAAAGGCTCCGCAGCCAGAGGGTGGCAGTCGTAAAGATTCTTTTTGTGCCCGCATGGAAGGGATGAAAAAGAAGTTAACTTCACCCAAGACAGCAAAAGATCCTAACTCTAGGATTAACAAAAGCCTACGGGCTTGGAAATGTTAAAGGATTTATATGAACAACGACGTAAAAACAATGACTGACGGCGCGGCTGTGGTTGTTGGGCTTGGTGGTTTCATGGGCTGGGTAACTCCACTCGTAGGACTCATTGGTGGAATATTGACCATTGTGTGGTTAATTTTGCGTATTTGGGAAACCGAAACAGTTAAAAACTTGGTGGCTAAGTATGCCAAGCACGAGTAAGAAACAACACAATTTCATGGCTGCGGTGGCTAACAACCCATCATTTGCCAAGAAAGTCGGAGTTCCACAGTCCGTGGGCAAAGAGTTCAACAACGCCGATAAAGGCAAAACTTTTAAAAGAGGTGGTGATATGGCTAAAGCAAACCCTTTCATGGAAATGATTGCCAAGAAAAAAGCAATGGCAGCAGGTAAAAAATCAGAAATGCCAATGAAGAAAATGGCAAAAGGCGGCATGGCAAAAGGTGGTGGCATTGAGATCAAGGGTAAAACCAAAGGCAAGATGATTTCTATGAACAAGGGCGGCAGAGCCTGCTAAACCTATGATGCCCAGCCGTGGAATGGGGGCAGTAGCCCCCAGCAAAATGCCCAAAGGCAAGAAGACTGCCCGAAAGGACGACACCGACTTCGTGCAGTACGCTGAAGGTGGCAAGACCAAGTCCAAGGTAAATGAGGCTGGTAACTACACCAAGCCCGGTTTACGCAAACGGATTTTTAACAGCGTCAAAGCTGCGGCAATCGTAGGCACCGGTGCAGGGCAATGGAGCGCGAGAAAAGCGCAGGTAATGGCTAAACGCTATAAGGCCGCAGGTGGGGGCTACAAAGATTGAAAGCGCCACAGCAATCCCTTAAAAACTGGGGCGACCAGAAGTGGCGCACTAAGTCGGGAAAGCCATCGTCAAAAACGGGTGAGCGTTACTTGCCCGAGGCGGCAATTAAGTCTTTGAGTTCTGCGGAGTATGCGGCAACAACCCGTGCAAAGCGTGCTGGCAAAAAAGCCGGGAAGCAATTCGTAGCCCAGCCTAAAGGTATAGCAAAGAAAACAGCAGGATTTAGATAATGGCATATACCTCCGGAAACGCGTCGTTCAACCTTGACCTCTCTGAAATAGTGGAGGAGGCGTTTGAGCGCGTGGGTTCGGAGATGCGTACGGGCTATGATTTAAGAACCGCCCGTCGGTCTTTGAACTTGTTGTTTGCAGACTGGGCTAATCGTGGCGTCAACATGTGGACGTTTGAACAAGACGTCATTACCCTGACCCAAGGGCAACCCACCTACGCACTGCCAAACGATACGGCAGACATTCTTGAGCATGTGATTCGCACGCAAGCAAACAGCCCAAGCAACCAAGCGGACTTGACGATTACGCGTATTAGTGTTTCTACTTACGCTACGATCCCAAATAAGTTAACCCAAGGCCGTCCAATCCAAGTGTGGATTCAGCGTTTGACGGGGCAGTCTTCGGTTTTAACAGGCACCTTGTCTTCGACAATCACTGCCACAGCTACATCTATCCCAATCACAAGTTTAGTGAGTGTTCCCAATGCGGGCTTTATTCAGATAGGTAGTGAGTTGATTGGGTACAACGAATATTCTGTGGCAGACGGTGCCACACCAGCCTACCTTTTGAACTGCACACGCGGGCAAGATGGCACGACTGCCGCAGCCCACACTGCCAGTGCCCCGATTGTTTTGGTTCAAAAGCAAAGCATTACCGTTTGGCCTACGCCAGACGGCTCCCAGACATATCAGTTTGTTTACTGGCGCATGCGTCGCGTGCAAGATGCTGGCGGGGGCGTTAACGTCATGGACGTACCGTTTAGATTTGTTAACTGCTTGACAGCAGGTTTGGCTTACTATTTGGCGCTTAAAGTGCCGGGTGGTATGGAGAGATTGCAGGTTTTGAAGGCGCAGTACGACGAGGCATGGATGACGGCAGCGGATGAAGATCAGGAACGCGCAGCGATCCGTCTTGTTCCCCGTCAGATGTTTATCTAATGGGCAATAGGTTTTCATCCGGCAAGAATTCGATTGCTGAGTGTGACCGATGTGGGTTTAGATTTAAGCTGACTGTGTTACGCAAGGAAGTAATCAAGACAAAAACGTACAACCTGTTGGTTTGCCCCGCTTGTTGGGACCCAGATCAACCGCAGTTGTCGTTGGGTATGTACCCAGTTAGTGACCCGCAAGGTGTGCGTGACCCGCGTCCTGATGTGAGTTACCAAGTATCTGGTTTGTTAGCAGACGGCGAGTCTGGTGGTGGTAGCAGAATTTTTCAATGGGGCTGGAATCCTGTTGGTGGATCAAGCAGTTTTGACGCAGCTTTAACGCCAAATAACTTGGCTTTATTGGTGCAATTGGGTACAGTTACGATAGCAACAACTTAGGAGTTGAAAATGGACAAGAAAGACTTAAAGCAGGACAAGAAAATGATTGCTGGTGCAGTGCACAAGCACGAGAAAAAACTACACCCCGGCAAGCCAATGACTAAGCTCAAAAAGGGCGGCCCCACCTCTGAAGACAGAATGCGTCAAGGACGTAACATGTCCCGTGCAACAAATCAGGGGAGCAAGTAATGGCTACATTCAGCAAAAAAATGATGGGTAAAGAAGTTGGTGACGCCAGCGTTTATGCCCAGCCACACGACATGTCTGGTAAAGCACTTAAAGCAGGACTACCTACAGAGACTGGTGCTCAGTGCATGACAGAGATGAATCCGTCTATTAGCGGTATCAGCAAAGGCAACTATGCTCCAGTTAACCCATACGGTGTTGGCGTGATGCGTGGATACGGCGCTGCAACCAAAGGGCGCAAGATTAGCGGGAAAATGGGATGAACTATTCCGAGTTAGTAACGGCAATTCAGACCTATACGGAGAACAACTTTCCGTCTACCACTTTGGCGGACAGCACGGTTGTGTCTTCAACAACGCAAATAAATCGTTTTATTACGCAGGCTGAACAACGCATTTACAACACGGTACAGTTTCCATCCATTCGCAAGAACCAATATTCAGCCATCACAGCCAACAACAAATACGTTTCTCTTCCTGATGATTTCTTATCTGTGTATTCTCTAGCGTTGGTGACGGGGGCTACTGGTAGCCCTATCAATTTAGATACAGGTACGTTTGAATACTTATTGAACAAAGACGTTAACTTTATACGTCAGGCGTATCCAACTCCTAACAGCACGGGTGAGCCAAAATACTACGCCTTGTTTGGTCCAAGAATAAACGGAGTGACTATTACAAACGAGTTGTCACTAATTCTTGGCCCAACGCCAGACGCATCTTATTATGTAGAACTGCATTATTACTACTATCCTGAGTCAATCACCACAGCCTTAACTACATGGTTGGGTGATAACTTTGATACTGTTCTTCTTTATGGTGCATTAGTTGAAGCGTACACCTACATGAAGGGCGAACCGGACATCATGGCTTTCTATGATGCCAAGTACAAGGAAGCACTAGCACTAGCTAAACGTCTTGGAGATGGTCTGGAGCGCAGTGATGCGTACCGCAGTGGTCAGGCTCGCGTGGCTCCGCTACCGCAGAATAATGGAGTCCAATAATGGCGTTTACAGGCAACTTTACCTGCAATACGTTTAAGACGGGCTTGATGAATGGCACGTTTAACTTTACGTCTGGTAGTTTTTATTTGGCGTTGTATACCAACTCAGCCACTCTCAATGAAGATACAACTGCATACACTGCTACGGGCGAAGCGTCTGGTGGCAACTATGTAGCGGGCGGTAATTTATTGACGATAGCCCAAGTCCCAACGGTGGGTAATGGAGACACAGCGTTTATTTCGTTTAACAACACATCATGGACAGGTGCAATAACTGCACGGGGTGCGTTAATCTATCTAAGCGGTGGCGGAAATCCAGCGGTTTGTGTCTTAGATTTTGGCGCAGATAAGACCTCTACAGCCACATTTACCGTACAATTCCCAGCAGTCACTAATACATCAGCAATCATAAGGATTTCATAATGTTAGTAACAACCACTAAAGGCGACATGGACGATTCTTTGCTTGAAAAGCGAGAAGGAACCGTGGACAACGACAACGAACTCACCACATGGGTGGAGTACTGGCTAGAGGGTGAACTTGTTCATCGTTCTGCACATGTGACCTTGAAAAAAATGCCCACTTTTGCTGGTGGCGAAACAGCTTCTTTAGCATAAAGGAAATATCATGGCTAATACCCAATCAATGACAACCTCGTTCATGGGCGAGTTAATGACTGCGACTCATAATTTTGGTACTGCACCAACCCGTGGAACGAGCGCAACCGACTCTTTTAAAGCCGCTTTGTATTTGGCATCTGCTACTTACAACGCATCTACTACGGCATATTCGGCAACTGGAGAAGTCTCTGGTACTGGGTACACCGCAGGTGGTATAGCGGTCACGGCTGCAACTCCTCCTACAGCGACTAACGCATCATCTACAGCGGGCGTGGCGTTCTTTACGCCTTCAGCTTCGCTTGTATACACCTCGGTGACTTTAGCCACAGCCTTTGACGCGGTGTTAATTTATAACTCTTCGCAGAGTAATAAAGCGGTCTCTGTTCATACCTTTGGTAGTCAGACCATTACTGCGGGCACGTTCACTTTAACGATGCCAGCCAACACCACATCAACCGCGTTACTGCGTCTGGCAACAACCTAAGCGGAGGCGGCGTAAGCCGTAGACCATGTTTGGTATCTCCGCATATGCACAAGCCCCGTTTGCGTCATTAGGGGAAAACACAGTTGTTGTTGCCCTGACGGGCGTAGCTGCGACTGGTGCGGTTGGAACGGTTGTTCCCAATATCACAATAGCGCTTACAGGGGTTGAGGCAACGGGTGCTGTTGGGTCTGTAACAGTAGAAATCACTGTTGCCATTACGGGTGTATCCGCAACTGGCAGTGTTGGCTCTGTTACGCAAAGTCAAGCAGTAGCTTTAACTGGTGTTTTATCTAACGCAGACGTTGGCTCTGTAGACGAAACCAATTTCCCATTAATAGCGGGTGTTCACGCTAACGGTACTACAGGTACGCTCACCCCAAATAAGATATTTGCGCTAACAGGTGTTCAAGCGGACGGCGCAGTAGGCACGGTCGTTCCTAGTATCACAATTGCTCTGGCTGGGGTTGTGGCTTCTGGCGCGGTTGGTACGGTCATCTACAACGAGTCTGATGCGACTAGCGGTGACGAGGCGATTGGTTCAGTTGGAACAGTAGAGCCGTCTATCACTATTGCTCTAACAGGCGTGGTTGCTTCTGGGGCAGTGGGTACGGTAGTCCCCGGAAAAACGTTTGCCATAACAGGCGTTCAAGCTGTTGGCGCGGTAGGAACAGTTGGTGTTGCTAAATCTTTTGCGTTGACTGGTGTACAGGCTGTAGGCTCAGTGGGTACTGTGGTCGCTATTTATTGGATATTAGTGGATAATTCTGAAACTTCTAACTGGGCTTTGGTGGATAATTCGGAAACATCCAATTGGGTTTTAGTTAACACGCCTTAAAGGATTTACATGGCTTTTGTACTTGCGAACAGGGTAAAAGAAACTACCACAACGGCTGGTACGGGAACAGTGACTCTGCTTGGCGCATCAACTGGGTTTCAGTCTTTTGCCATCATTGGGAATGCAAACACCACGTACTATACGATTGCAAGCCAAAGTGGGTCTGAGTGGGAAGTAGGTATTGGCACTTACACCTCATCAGGGACAACCCTAGCCCGCACAACGGTGTTATCAAACAGTTCAGCTACACAGCCTTCAGCACTTAATTTTAGTGCGGGCACGAAAGATGTCTTTGTAGCTTACCCTGCTGAGTATTCAGTAACTAACACCCCCGGTACGCAGAACATCCTTGACCAAGCGTACTACTTAGCTTTTATGATGGGATAAGAAATGGCAACCTACACCAACGTATCGTATGGAGTAAAGAACATAAGCACTGGCGGTTCAACCGTTACAACAGTCGCTTCTGGCACATTGGCTATAGCCAGCCTTGTGGTGTCTAACACTTCTACTTCACCCATTACTTGTGATGTCTACATTACCCGTTCAGCAGTTAACTACTATGTGGTAGAGACAGCCACCGTAGCGGTTGGCGGGTCACTAGAGGTAATCCAAGGTAACAGGCTTATTTTGCAAGCAAGTGATGCTTTGGTAGTAGTAGCAAGCGCGGCTACATCAGCCGATGCTTGGGTATCTGGATTGACGGCGGTCTAAATGGCATCAATCGGTAACTCCCCCACACAACAGGCGTTCACCCCAGCCGTTGACTTCTTCAGCGGTAACGGGTCAACCACGGCATTTACGCTGTCTCGCCCAGTCGCATCTGTGGCCCAAGTCCAAGTCACGATTGACAACGTAGCCCAGAACCCCAGTTCAGCATACACAGTCAGTAGCAACACCATCACGTTCACTTCTGCTCCGTTGAGCGGGACTAACAACATTTATGTGTACTACACAAGCCCAATAACTCAGGTAATTGCACCGGGTCAGGGTACGGTAAACACAACCGCCTTGGGAAACATTACCAACATAGCCAGCGGTAACTCAAGCCTAACGCTACAGACTGGTTCGGGCAATACGACTGCGGTTACGGTGGACACAAGTCAGAATGTGGGGATTGGTACTACTTCGCCAAGTTATAAGTTAGATGTGCAAGGAACTACTGCAAATCAACGCATTTCTTCTACAACTGGAACAAATGCGGCTTATCAAATTTTTAGCAACACAGGTCAAAACTTTTATGTTGGCTTAGACAATAGTGCTGGTAACCAAATATTAAGTGCCGCTTACGGGGCAACATTGCTTGGTACAGGTGCATACCCAATGGTATTTGGCACTAACAACTCAGAGCGTATGCGTATCGACTCTAGCGGTCGGGTAATAACACCATATCAACCTGCCTTTAGAGCAACAGGTAGCGGCGGCACAAACACAACCGGTGGAAATAATTTAATTTTTGATACCAAAGATTTTGATATTGGGACTAACTACACAACTTCTAACGGAAGATTTACCGCTCCTGTGGCTGGAATCTATTTGTTTTATGTAACAGCAACATACAACACAGGTGGAACTTCCGCCACTTATAAACTAAATTTTAATAAAAATGGTGCGCAACAATCTGTTGCAACTGAATGGCAACTGACTTTAACAGGTTATAACACCATTGGAAATTCAACAATAACAATGTCATTAAGCGCTGGAGATTACGTTAATTTATACGTAGAAACAGGAAGCATTCATATATCTGCCTCACAAACAAAATTTGGTGGTTATTTACTAGGATAAATCATGGCAACATACACAATCACACTTTCTGCTGCTGAAGACAAAGCAATCCATGTAGTCGCAATGGATGCCCAAGAATGGATAGATAACGTAGTCCATAACCGATGCCGTATTGCTATTGAAGAAATTGTAGCCTCAGAAGTTCAGCGTTTGTTGGCTGCTGGTCAACCCATAACAGGAACTAAAGACGACATTGTCTTAGCCGCACCAATCAAGTCAGCCGCAGAACGTCAAGCAGAGTTGGAAGCGCTGGAGAACAGATAATGCCTATTAGTACGATTGGACAAAACGGGTTAAACGCCCCACTAAGCCTGACATCGCCAGCGCTTACTACACCAAACTTAGGTACGCCTTCGGCTATTAACTTGAGCAATGCGACTGCTTTGGCTAGGGCGGCTTTGCCTACGGGGTCTATTTTGCAAGTGGTGCAAACTTGGGATACAACGCAAGCCATATTTCCTAGGGGGGACTATATTGTTTATTTAAACACTGCAATTACCCCAACAAGTGCCACTAGTAAAATTTTAGTTTGTGTAAATTTAGGGTGCTGTAGTTCGGATGCGGCGGCAGATATAGGTGTGCAGCTTTATAGAAATTCAACTGCAATAGCCGCTGGTACAGGCGCAAGTTCTACTAATGCTACTTTTATTCCTTTAATGAACCAAGGTTCTACAGATGCTTTTACTGCTAACTTTATGTATCTTGATTCACCAGCAACAACAAGCGCAACAACCTATAAATTAATGGCGTTACCTAATTCACCAAGGACAATGTATTACAACAGAAGAGGCGCTGATAATAGTTATACAAGTTCAAGTACTGTTATTTTGATGGAGATTGCGGCATGACGGACAAATTTAATGCTATACATTCTTTACGCCCAACTTGTGGATTTGGTATTAAAGAAGGCGGTTCTGTTGATTGGTTTGAAACTAATAGCCAAGAACGCCCGACAGATGCAGAAATTGATGCAGAAATTGTCCGTCTTCAAGCAGACTATGACGCTAAAGACTATCAACGTAAGCGCCAGCAAGCCTATCCATCATTTGCTGACCAGTTTGACCTGCTCTACCACGGCGGCTATGACGCATGGAAAGCCGCTATTGATGCGGTGAAACAGGAGTATCCCAAGTGAGTTACATAGGCAACGCCCCAATCTCAGCAGCCTTCCTGACTGACACGTTCAGCGGGACAGGCTCACAAACAGCGTACACCATGACGGTGGCTCCTGCCAATACGTCTTCAATCATCGTTGCCGTTACTGGTGTACTCCAAGACCCATCAACCTATTCTGTATCAGGCACAACCCTGACCTTCTCAGCCGCGCCACCAAGCGGTACAAGCAACATTAGCGTAAGATACCTTGGCATCCCAGCCAGCGGAGTAACGACTACAGCCTACAGAACCGTAACGAACACAACTGCCACGGCAGGACAGACATCATTCACCATACCTTCTTACACAGTGGGTTATGTAGACGTATACAGAAACGGTGTCTATTTACCAACATCAGACTACACAGCCACAACAGGCACAACGGTAGTCTTGACTAACGCGGCAACAGCAGGTGACACCATCACCACAATTAGCTTCTATGTAAGTTCGGTGTTGAATGCTATACCGACAACAGGCGGGACTATTAGCGGTAATTTGGTGGTTACGGGTACAGAGACTGTGCCTACGATTACAAGTCCTGCGGCTACTGCATTGACATTACAAACCAACAACGGCACTACTGCGCTTAATCTTACTTCCGCTGGTTACCCTTTAACACCGCTTCGCCCAGCATTTAGGGCGTATGTTGGCTCCAACGCAAGCGTTGCCCAAGGCGGAATTGTTATTTTTAATACTACAACAGCGGTAACAAATTTTAATATTGGCAGTAACTACAGTACTTCTACGGGAACATTTACAGCGCCAGTAGCAGGTGTTTATACATTTACTTTTTGCGTGCTTTGGACGGGTTTAACTAGTGGAAGTTCATACATGGAAGCAGTATTAGCAGTTAATGGTACTGCTCAAGCAAGCAGTGGGCGCATGATTTATCAAGCAAACTATAACGGATATGGTAGTTATGCGGAAGTGCGATTAACGGCTATAGCAAATTTGGCTTCTGGAGATTTGGTAACTGTTAGAAATAATTCTGGAGCCACAGTAACTGCATATGGTGGCGACTCTACTTGGACTTGGTTTGGCGGCTATTTAGTAGGATAAAACATGACACTAGCAGTAAACATCGCACAGAGCGGCTCAAACAACGTAACCTTCCGCAACCGCATCATCAATGGCGCTATGGTGATTGACCAGCGTAATGCGGGGGCTAGTGTTACTGTTACTTCTGATGGTTCATATCAACTTGATAGGTGGCAATCAGTTTTAACTGCTGGAAGTAAATTTAGCATACAACAATCAACAACTACCGCTACTGGTTTTAAAAACTCTACGCTTTTAACCTCATTGTCTGCATATTCTTTAACTGGTTCTGACCGCTTTGGATGGCAACAACAAGTTGAAGGGCTAAATACATACGATTTAAGTTGGGGTGCGGCTGGCGCTTCAGCAGTTACTTTATCGTTTTGGGTTCGTTCAAGTCTTACTGGAACAATGGGCGGTTGTGTTACTAATTCTGCTCAAAATCGTTCCTACCCATTTAGTTTTACTATCAATTCTGCAAATACCTTTGAATATAAAACAATAACTATTGCTGGTGACACATCTGGAACATGGTTAACAACAAATGGCACAGGGTTGGTTGTTCGGTTTTGTCTTGGGGCGGTAAGTTCATATAGAAATACTGCTGGTGCATGGGCGGCTGGTGATTATTGGGGGCCAACTGGAGGGGTCGATTTTGTTTCAACCAATGGCGCAACAATGTATTTCACAGGTGTGCAACTAGAAGCAGGGACAACAGCATCCCCATTTGAGTACTGCCCGTTTGGGTTAGAAAAATATTTGTGTGAACGCTATTGCCAGACCACGTATCCATATGGGACAGCGCCCGGTTCTAACATAAGTTTTAATGGCATTATTGGAAGAACAGGATGTGCTGGTGTGAACGGTACTGGCGAAATTTATCAAAGCACCCAATTTAAACAACAAATGAGAACCACTCCAACAATTTCTTTTTATGATGTCGCTGGAACAGCGGCTAAAGTTACTTTTACAACATATGCTGTGCAAGATACAAACAATATTAGTGGGACTGTTGGTCAATCTTCAGCAAACGGATTTGGCGTAACTGCAAACCAATCTGGTTATGGTGGAAGTAGTTATCACTACCTTGTAACGGCTGAACTGTAAGGAACAAATATGTACAAATTAGTCAACCCACATTGGTCGGCTCCAGAGCAACGTCATGTACAACGTCTGACTGATAACGCATTTATTCCGTTTGTGGAAGACAACACCGACTACCAAGCCTACCTTCGCTGGCTTGAGGCTGGCAACACACCAGAACCCGCAGAGGAGAACCAATAATGGCTTTAACGCAAGTTGACCAAGGTCTGCTGGGTACTAACGCCCAGTACACAGGGTTTAAGAACCGCATCATCAATGGTGCGATGGTGATTGACCAGCGTAATGCGGGGGCTTCGTTTACACCTACTGACCAAACCTATTCTCTTGACCGATGGAAATGTCGTTTAAGCCAAGCAAGTAAATATACTGTTCAACAAAATGCTGGCTCTATAACGCCACCAACGGGTTATCGCAACTATCTTGGTGTAACTGTTGGCGCATCTGCTAACGTAACCATTGGTACAAATGATTTTTTTGCAATACAACAAGTTATTGAAGGATACAACGTAGCAGATTTAAATTTAGGTTTGTCAACTGCTAGTTCATTTACCATTTCATTTTGGGTTCGTTCTAGCGTTACAGGCACTTATGGAGGCGCATTAAACAATGGTGCTGAAGTTCGTGCTTATGGATTTACATACACAATCTCATCTGCAAATACTTGGGAACAAAAAACTATAACTATTGCTGGTGACCAAAGTGGCACATGGCTGACAACAAACGGAATTGGTTTATATGTAAACTTTAATTTAGGTACTGGTTCTACCTATGGAAGTGCGACAAATGGCTCTTGGACAAACGGCTCAACACAATTTACACCAACAGGATGCGCTACACCAATAACTACAAATGGCGCAACCTTCTACATCACAGGCGTACAACTAGAAAAAGGCAGTACCGCAACATCGTTTGATTACAGACCTTATGGAACTGAATTGGCTTTGTGTCAGAGGTACTATCAAAAATTTCAAGTAGATAGAAGGGTTTATTCTACTGTTGGATCATATTGGGGGGTATCACAAAATTTTATTGTGGCTATGAGAACAACACCAACTTCAGCGCAAGGAACTCCAGGTGGAGTAAGTGGTATTAGTGGTAGTTCATTTCAAGATATATCAACTTTTGATAATACAAGCATGAGATTACAAATGCTGACTAATGTATCAGCAGCTGATGCGTTTTTGTTACAAGTTCCAATTACAGTAACTGCGGAGTTATAAAAATGTATAAATTAAACAAAGATATTGACTTAAATCAAATAATTTCTGTAATTCGTTTATCCGACAACGCCTTTATACCCATGAACCCAGATAACACAGACTACCAAGCCTATTTAAAGTGGGTGGCTGAAGGCAATACACCAGAGCCTGCTGACGAACCAACGGCATAATCCATCTAAAGGAAAACACCTATGTCAAGTACCTATTCAACCAACCTAGCCATTGAACTCATGGGCGCTGGCGAACAAGCTGGTAACTGGGGGTCAACGACCAACACCAACCTCGGCACTTTGATTGAACAGGCCATATCAGGTTACACAACTCAAGCCGTTGTTACTGGCACAGATACCACAATCACTATCCCGAATGGCGCAACTGGTGTAGCGCGTAACATGTTCATAGAACTGACGGGTACAGGCGGAGCAAGTACTAACTTAATTGTGCCAGCCAACAAGAAGCTGTACTTCATCTATAACAACTCAACTGGCGCAGTCACGGTCAAAGTCAGTGGGCAGACGGGCATATCAGTCCCAGCCGCAGCCAAGATAGTTCTTGTATGTAACGGTACAGATATTATTACGGCTACTAACTACATGACGGGCGCTACGTTCCCAAGCCCAACGCTGACAGGAGTACCCGTTGCGCCGACTGCATCGCCCGGAACAAACACAACACAGATTGCCACAACTGCTTTTGTAACGACAGGACTTCAAGCGGCATATCCTGTTGGGTCTATCTATTTGGGTACGCTTAGTACTAACCCTAATACATTGTTTGGCTTTGGTACGTGGGTAGCGTTTGGTTCTGGTCGGATGCTAATTAGCCAAGATGCTACTTACCCTGCTGGCACAACAGGTGGTGCGGCAACAACAACACTAATTACCGCTAACTTACCAAGTCACAGCCACACATTCAGCGCGACCACAGGCGCGACTGACTTGAGCCACACCCACACATACGGCTCGGCTAACAACTGGGGTTCTGGTGCAGCTAACGCCTTTGATGCACGTAACAATAATGCTTACACAACAAGCGGCGCAAGCGTAAATATGAACCACACCCACAGCGTGTCTGGCACAACGGACGGCACAGGTTCTGGTACAGCCGCAGCCACAATCTCGCCCTATATCTCTGTATATATGTGGAACCGCACTGCCTAAAATGTGGACCCGTTCACTCTCCTCTTGGCGGCTCAGACTGCCGTTGGCTTCATCAAGCAAGGGTGCGCTCTCCTGCATGAAGGCCGCATGGAGCTTGAGGGCGCAAAGAAGACGGCAGAGCAGGTCATCGGAGATGTCAAGGCAATCAAAGGAATTTTTGATTGGTTCATTGGTTTATTTGTTAGTAAACCAGCCGCCGAAGCAAAGCCTGTGGCGAAAGCGAAAGCGAAAGCCAAGCCAGCAACCAAACAGCAACAGTCCTACGAGGAACTTGAACTCAAACTTATCAGCGAGATTGGGGCAAACCTCGGAGTTCTCTTTGACACACAGCAATCAATCAATAACTACTACATTGAGTTAGAAGAGACAAGTAAGACCAACTACGACCCAACGCAGAACACCAGTCAAAAGGCGATTGAGCGTGCATTGATTGAGTTGCAGATGGAGAAGTTGATGGAGCAGACCAGAGAGGCAATGGTCTATGCCCCGCCTGAGTTGAAAGATTTGTATAGCAGGTTCCTCAAGATGCACGCCAAAATAGAACAAGAACAAGCATGGGCAAGGTCTGAGACGATACGCAGGACTAGGCTGGCAAGGTGGAAACAAGAGCAAGACGAGATTCGGGTCATTGAATTAACAAGTGGGGTGATTGCCGTGGCATTCATATCTTTAATCTTTGGGTGGCTCATGTGGGAAATACGAAACTTGTCTGGTGGATTTTGATAGGAGTAGCAATATGTATTGTTGTGGGCGTTACCTCGATGGCATACGTAGAAACCCTATACATGCGGGCACAGTTAAAACAAGAGATGAAAGAACTTCGTAAACTTAAACGCGAACTAAAGGAACAGAAATGATACCTATCGTTGCATCACTGCTTGGTACATTGGCTCAGAATGGTCTGGGACTTTTGTCTTCTGCAATTCAAGCAAAGGGTAAAGAGGTTGTTGAGCAAACGCTTGGCGTAAAGATTTCTGACAATCCCTCTGACGTTGAAGTCGCCAAGTTGCGCCAACTTCAGTTTGACCACGAAGAGCGCTTGCTTGAGTTGGGCATTGAGAAAGCACGGCTTGAGCAAGAAGAACTTAAAGCACTGTTGGCGGCTCAAGCCAACGAGGAAAACAACGTATCCCAAAGATGGGATGCTGATATGGCTTCCGACTCTTGGCTGTCCAAGAACATTCGCCCAATGAGTCTTATAGCTATTTTCATAGGCTACTTCCTGTTTAGCATGATGTCAGCCTTTGGTTTAAACGCTAATGAAGCCTATGTTAATTTACTAGGTCAGTGGGGTATGCTCATCATGGGTGCGTACTTTGGCGGCAGAACCATTGAGAAACTGGCAGAAATGAGGGGTAAAAAATGAGTCTAAGCCAAGAACAAGCTGCGTTTTTACTAGACGCCTGCAAGCTAATTCAATATTCAACCGAACAAGGCTTTGTAGTAACGGGAGGTGAACTTGCCCGTACACCTGAGCAACAAGCCATTTACGTTAAAACAGGACGCTCCAAAACGCTTAACTCTATCCACCTAAAACGCTGTGCAATAGACTTAAATTTTTTCAAAGATGGGCAGATAATATGGGACAAGGGCATTCTTGCGCCATTGGGCGCTTACTGGGAAACCTTGCACCCTAAAAACCGTTGGGGCGGCAACTTTAAATCTCTGGTAGATTGCCCGCATTTTGAAAGAAACGTGGGATAAAAAATGCCTCTCCAAAAACTTGCATTCAGACCGGGCGTTAACCGCGAAGGTACTACTCTCTCAAACGAGGGTGGCTATTTTGACGGCGACAAGATTCGTTTCCGCTCTGGCTACCCTGAGAAGATTGGTGGCTGGCAAGTCGATAGCGGGTCTTATTTCACTACGGTTCCTACAGCTACGTTCTCATCAGGCGGTACATCGACAGCCGCTACACCTACTAGCGCATCGTTTTGGGGTATTGTTAAGGGGCTGTGGAACTGGATTAATTTAACAGGCTACAACTTACTTGGCGTTGGTACTGACTTAAAGTACTACATACAGAACTCTTCGGGCGGTGCGTATAACGACGTTACCCCCATGCGTGTTACCACTTCTGCTGGCGCAGTCACTTTTGCCGCAACATCTGGCTCTACCACTCTCATAGTTACTAACGCCTCACATGGAGCGCAGGTGGGAGATTTTGTTTGTTTTACTGGCGCTGTAACCCTTGGTGGCGCTATTACAGCTCTGGTGCTTAATAGAGAGTATCAGGTTAAAACCGTTACAAGTAACAACACATACACAATTACTTCTAGTGCAAGTGCAGGTGGATTTGTAATTGGGGTTACGTATGTAATTGCATCTATTGGAACAACAGATTTTACGGCTATTGGCGCAGCTTCAAACACAGTAGGCGTAGTTTTTGTTGCTACAGGTGTAGGTTCTGGTACAGGTACGGCCTCTCCTCGCGCCAATGGTAGTGATACTAATAATGGTGGTGGCTCTGTTATAGGTAACTATCAACTAACAACGGGCTACACCACATTTACGCTTGGTACAGGTTGGGGCGCTGGTGGTTGGGGCGGTTCTGTTGGACCTAGTGCTACGACTGCGTTGACTGCATCAATTAATAGTAGTTCTACTGCGGCTGTTGCTGTAACTTCTACGTCAGGGTTTGCGGCGAGTGGATTAATCTACATTGGTTCTGAGGGTATCTCTTACCCATCAACAACGGGAACTACATTTGCCTCGCCTGTAATCCGTGGGTTTAACACTACAGCGGCAGCACACACTAACGGCGATGCTGTCTTTCAATACCCATCAACTGCAACGGGCTGGGGTTCTCCTGCTACCACTGGTATCGGCATTCAACTGCGCTTGTGGAGTCAGTCTAACTACGGTGAAGACTTAATTATTAATCCTCGCGGTGCGGCTATGTATTACTGGGCTAATAATTTAAGCCCCAACATATATGACAGAGCGCAGATTATTAGGGCAAACCCATCTGCAACGCCAACTTTATACGGTGTCACTGTAAAGTCGGGTTCTACAACAGCTACTTTTTATCCAGACCCCACTTGTCCATCCGTTACTAACTTTGTGTTGGTGTCTGATGCTTCGCGTTTTACTTTTGCTTTTGGTACAAACGACCCGACAGGTGTGTACGCCACGGTAGCCCAAGACCCAATGCAGATTCGTTGGTCTGACCAAAACAGCGTAGCCACATGGACACCTGCTATTACTAACCAAGCGGGCGGTATCCGTCTAAGCCACGGTTCTCAAATCATTACAGCCATTCAGACTAGGCAAGAGATTTTGGTGCTTACCGACTCAGCCATCTATTCGTTCCAGTACCTTGGTGCGCCGTATGTGTGGGGTAGCCAACTCTTAGCTGACAACATCTCCATCATCAGCCCCAACGCAATGGTTGTTGTAAATAACGTCACTTATTGGATGGGCACGGACAAGTTCTATATGTACTCTGGTCGGGTAGAAACGCTGCCTTGTGCTTTGCGTCAGTACATCTATAACAACATTAACCTGACAGAAGCGTTTCAGTTTTTTGCTGGCACAAACGAGGGCTACAACGAGATATGGTGGTTCTACTGCTCTATTACTGGGACTACATCTGCGGGTGAAAACGGCACGGGCACACAGGGTTCGCCTAATCGTTTAGTTGACCGCTACGTCATATACAACCATTTAGAGCGCACTTGGTATTACGGCACATTTAATGGCACAACTGTTCGCCCGCGCACGGCTTGGTTAGATAGCCCACTAAGAGCAGAACCTACGGCGGGTATCGGGTATAACTCTGGCGGGGTGTACACCAATGGTGCAGTTGTATACCATGAGACTACCGTAGACAATAACGAGACTAGCACCCCAGTTGCTATTGAGTCCTATGTTCAATCGTCGGACTTTGATATTGGTGACGGTCATAATTTTGGTTTTGTTTGGAGACTTATTCCCGACATCACTTTTGATGGCTCCAGTGCAGCAGCGCCCTCCGTTAACTTTACGGTAAGACCGCGTGCTTTCCCCGGCTCAAACTACGGCAACTCAAACAGTCCAGACGTAGATAGCACTCAGTCCTATGTCAGCACAACAACCTACAACATCCAGCAATTTACCCAACAGGTCTATGTGCGGGTTCGGGGTAGACAAATGGCATTTAAGATTTCTTCATCAGACCTTGGTACGCAGTGGCAGTTAGGCGTTCCGCGTATTGACGTCAGACCTGACGGTAGGAGATAAGCATGGCAGCAAAAGGTGTAATAGCCCCAAGATTACCAGCCGCGCCAGTTGAGTATGACCGCCTCTATATAGATACGATGCTAGGTATATTGCGTCAGTACTTTGACCAACTAGACAACGCAGGCCCTATATTGGTATCAACGCAGAGAAAGCCTGCACAAGGTTCTGTTCCAGCAGAGGTAATCTCAGCTTTAAGTTGTGCTCAACCAAATCCAACTTCGCCAGCCGTATACGTTATTAGTCTTCCAACACAGGCTGATTTTGCTCTTTTGCGCTCTGGTGATATTTACTACGATACGTCTGGTGGAGCAGCATCTAGTTACCCATTAAGGATTAAGGCATGATAAACTCGATCAACCCCCTTTTTATGAGGCAAATATGAGCCTTGAAGTTGCTGCAAAACACCTAGCCGCGCATGGTCGCGGGCCTGACGACCAACTAGTACACATGTCTGGCAAAGAAGTCGCCGGACTACAAGCGCTTGCTATGTCAGCGGGGGGATCATTAACTATCAACCCCAAAACAGGTTTGCCCGAAGCAGGGTTTCTTGATAACCTTCTGCCAGCTATTGTTGGCGCGGGCATTACTTATTTCTCTGGCGGTGCTATTGACCCCTATACAGCAGCCGCTATGGTTGGCGGTGTTGAAACCGCACGCACAGGCGACGTAGGCAAAGGCTTTATGGCAGGTCTGGGTGGATTGGGCGGTGCAAGTATGGTCGGGGGTTTGGCTGGCGGTGCTGTGCCTGCGGGTAGTGGGGCGGCGGGGTTTCAAGACGCTGTTGGTGCTGGGGCTAGTGACTTTTTAAGTAACCCATCTGTAGCAGGATTAGGCGGTTATAAAGCGTTAGGTATGGCGGCAGCGCCTGCCATCATGGATGCAATGCAACCCAAACTAAATGCAGAGCCCGATAAGACGCCACAGATGATTCGGCCTTACAAGTACGACTACAACCAGCAAACACCGAGCAATATGATAGGCGCACAGTACCAACCTACGGGACAAGACACCAGCGAGCGTCAATACTTTAATCCGTCTTACACAGCGCTCCCCCCATACCAAGCGGCAAACGGTGGCATCATTGCTTTGGCTGGCGGTGGTATGCCCGTTGAGCAAATGTCTAATAACGCGGCTATGGGTGTAAACACTATGTACCCAATGGCTAATACGGCAACGTCTTCTTTTGCTACGCCTTATCAGGCTCCTCAGTCTACTAATATGTTGGCTAACATGGTGGCTCCCTCTGGTGGCGGCGCAGTGAATGCTATGTCTGGTGAACCAAGTATGCAGGGCACCCGCATGGCTATGGGCGGGCAAGTTCCTAGTTACGGATTTGGCGGTTTTCTTGGCGACGCTGTTAGCGACATCGGTTCCCAAGTAGGGCACCTATTTAAAGGCGATTCTGGTGAGTCGTATGCGCAACAACTACAAGACCCAAACAGCCCCGCGTCTCAAAATTTAAATGGATTAGCCCAAAGTATGCAAGGCTATCAAGGCATGATCAATCATGCGGCGGGGGGTATTGCTAATCTAGGCGGTTACTCAGACGGTGGGCGCTTACTTCGCGGACCCGGTGATGGCGTATCTGACTCCATCCCAGCGCAGATCGGTGACAAGCAACCCGCACGCCTTGCCGATGGTGAGTTTGTAGTCCCAGCCCGTATCGTCTCCGAGTTAGGTAATGGCTCAACCGAAGCTGGCGCTAAACAGTTGTACAAGATGTTGGACAGAGTCCAGAACGCTCGTGGCAAAACAACCGCCAAAGACAAAGTAGCCAAGAACACCAACGCGGCTAAGCTGTTGCCAGCATGACGATACAGGTGTCTATGGTCCCAAAACAGTACGTTGATACGTGCTGGGATAAAGTCGAGGGCTATTTAGAAAAAGCCGCATACCACACACATGGACGCTATACGGTGGACGATATACGCGCTTCTATAACTGACTACGACCATGACTTGTGGGTAGCGTTTGACGAAGAGAAGATTAAAGCCGCAGTTGTTACAAACATAGTGGTTTACCCTAAGCGTAAGTTGCTCTGCATGTCTTTTTGCGGTGGGGAAAACATGAAAGAGTGGCTTGACCCGATTCTTGCGCTTCTACGTACGTATGCAGCAGATATGGGTTGTGACGGATTGGAAGCCACGGCACGCCGTGGTTGGTCTAAAGTTTTTAAAAATGACGGTTATGACGGCAAATGGGTGACGTTTGAGTTGCCCGTCGAAGGAGTACAACATGGGTAAAGGCGGCGGCGGTCAATCAGCACCAGCTAATCAAACGGTAAAAACAGAAAATGCAATCTCTGCGTATGCACAGCCGTACGTAGAAAATATGCTTGGCAAAGCCGAGGCGCTTACTGCCCAACCGTATCAGACATATCCCGGACAGCGCACAGCCGAGTTTACGGGGTTGCAGAACCAAGCGTTTGGTGGTGCTGGGGATTTAGGCGTTGCACAACAAGTTGGGCAAGGCACGGCTTTATCTGGCGCTGCCGGTCTCGGCGGTTTAGATGTAGCAAGGCAAGCAACAACTGGCGGGTTCCAGAACCAAGTTGGTGGGTACATGAACCCATACCTACAGTATTCGCTGGCTCCCCAGTTAGCGGAGGCTAACCGCAATTACGATATTAGCGGTCTAAATCAGCAAGCCAAGGCAACCCAAGCAGGTGCTTTTGGTGGTTCACGCGAAGCGATCATGGCGGCTGAGAACGAGCGCAACCGCAACATGGGTCTGCAAAGTATTGTGGGTCAGGGCTACAACAATGCTTTTACTAATGCTCAGCAACAGTACAACCAGAACTTGCAGAACCGTTTGGCTGGATTTGGCGCGGCTGGTCAGGCGGCTGGTCAGTTGGGACAGTTGGGACAAACCCAGTTTGGGCAACAAACGGGTGCTATTGGGTTGCAAAACCAGTTGGGTACGCAGCAACAACAGCAACAACAAAACATAATGAACCAACAGTACCAAGATTTCTTGGCACAACGACAAGACCCGTATAACAAATTAAGTTATATGCAGAGCATGTTGGCAGGTTTGCCGATGCAGTCAAGCGTCCAGAACGTCTACTCGAACCCAAGCATGTTGTCTCAGGTGGCGGGTCTAGGTACTGCGGCTGCTGGTGCGTATGGCTTGAGCCGAATGGGGGGCGCTAAAGGCGGCTTGCCTAAAGACTTTGAAAAGAAACGCCCAGCCGGATTGGCTGAGTTGGCAATCCACAAAATGGCGTAAGGAACACTCATGATTAACGTCAATCAAATCACAAGCCGGTTGTCTCGGATGCAGTTGCCCGAGTTGCAACAGTATGCGGCATTACACAAGAACGACCCATATATTGTCTCGTTGGCTATGTCTGTGGCTAACCAAAAGAAACAAGCCGAGGTTGCTAAGAACGGACTTGCAGGGATGCAGCCCCAACCCAAAGTGGTTGACCAAGAGATTGCACAGATGGCGGCTCCTCAAATGCCACCACAACAACAGATGCCACCACAAATGGCACAGCAACAACTTCCTGAGAACATTGGCATCGGTCAACTCCCCGCCCAGAACATGCAAGGCATGGCAGACGGCGGTATCGTGGGTTATGCAGACGGCGGGTATGTACCGCGCTTTAATGGTCTGACTGGTAGCGTACCTTCAGCAAGTATGTTTGACATCACTAAGATGTCCCCCGAAGATGCAAAAGCATACGCAAAAATGTTGCTTGAAGAACGTAATGCACGAGCAAACGCCACCGTGCCAAGCGCTGCGCAAGGCACAAGTGCAGCAAATCTAAGTGGGTATTTAAGCCAACTGAACAAGTATGCTAAAGCCGGAATAAGAAACTTGCCCGGTATTAGTATGGCAACTAATTTATTTGGAACTTCTCCAGAAGAAATAGCGATACTTAAACAAGCAGAACTTGATCGCACACTAAAAGGAATGCCACAAAGTTCTATTGCGGGGACTGCCAGCGCGGCAGACGTAGATAAGGCTATAGGACTTCCAGTAACACAACCTGTTGTAGCTGCGCCACCCAACACACTTACCGGTCCCGGAGCAAAACCACCGGCAACAAAATTACCAACAGCAGCACCTGCCGCTAGTTCTGGGCAAGATACTAAAACTCAGCCACCTGCGGGATTACCTTCCGTAGCGTCTTTTGCTGACCAGTTGATGGGCATTGATAAATTCTTACCCAAGAAAGAAGAAGCGCCTATCAAAGAAACGTTTATGAAAGAACGTGAAGACATTTCTAGACCTTTGTACGAAAAAGCCACTGCGATGATAGAAAAAGAAAAAAGTCGTCTGAACGAAGGCAAGGAACAAGACTTTTACATGGCGCTTATTGAAGGCGGCTTAGAAGCGGCGGCGGGTAATTCTCCCAACGGTTTACAAAACCTTGCCGCTGGATTTAGTAAAGGCGCAAAGAGTTACTCTGTTGCACTCAAAGACTTCCGCAAAGCAGCACAAGAAAACTCCAAGATGGAGTTGGATATGGAACGTGCTAGAGCCGCTGAGAAACGCGGTGATATGGACGCCTTCCAAAAATATGACGACTCGATCAAGAACAGAAACGCGGACATCGACAAACTCAAAACGTCTGGCATCTTTGCGTTGCAAAACGTAAACACCTCTGGCGCATATCAGTTGCAATCTACAGGTATGACAACCAGTAGCCAAGAAAAAATAGCAAAGTTAAACAGAGAGGCGCAAGCATCAGTGGCGGGTATGCCTAACTATATCGAACGTATGGTCAATCAAATGCCCGGTAGTACTTATGCAGATAAACTTAAAGCCTATTCTGAAATCATGGGTCCCAATGCTAGAGCGGACTCCACAATGCTCATAAAGTACATGGGGATGACTCCCGCACAAAAAGCGTTGTTTAAGCGGGATAACCCACAAGCTGCTGCGGGATTTGACGCACAACTACAAGTTAGCGGATTAAAACCGGTTAATGTTAGCGACGCGTTGCCCTAATGGCATAATGCACACACCCCGATAAGTTCGGCCTTATCGGGGGTTAATCTCAAGCCGCACAATTAGGATACACCATGCCACAAGCGCTCCCTTTACCAGACGGTAGATACGTAACTATTAGGGAGGGCGAGACTCCCGCTGATACGTGGTTGCGGGCACAGCAGATGTATCCGGAGGCTTTTGGTGTTAAAACCGCACCTCAAGAACAACCCCAAGGCGGATTTATTGCTGCTTCTAAAGCAGGTTTAGCCGGACTAAAAGGCGACGTTGCCGCGCTGGCAGGACGTACCGGCTTGATGGATGAGGCTAATGCCGAAAAGTACATCAAAGAACAAGAAGAATACAAAAAGAAAACGTTCAAGCCTACCGAAGAAAGTTTTCTTGAAGCGCCATTTACAAAAACCAAAGAATTACTAGGCGGCTCGCTGCCCTATATGGCGGCTCCGCTTGCCGCTGGTGTTTTGGCTCCTGCGGGCCTCCCCGCCATTGGTGCTGCTGGCTTAGCATCACTAACGCAGTTCACTGGCTCAAACCTATCTCGTCAAATGGACGAGGGCAAGAAACTAGGGCAGACTAACTTAGGTTACGCCGCTGCCGCCGCTCTTCCACAAGCCGCGCTAGATATGGTGTCATTCAGAATGGCTCCGGGGATTCGTGGCATATTTGCGGCTGCTGGCAAAGAAGTCCCAGAGAAAGCCGCTATTGAGATTGCCAAGCAAGGCACAGCCCAGATAGCCAAAGATTACGCGCTTGCTACAGGCAAGGCTATGAGCGCTGAGGGTTTGACCGAGGCAGGTCAACAGTTCTTTGAGCGCATGCAAGCGGGACTTAACCTGACAGATGAGAAAGCTCGTAGCGAGTATTTGGACTCTTTAATTGGGGGCGCTGTTCTTGGTGGTGTTTTAGCCCCTGCCGGTCGTTACGTTGAGCGCGGTGCACAGCAAGGCAAAGAAGAACAAACAGCCGTTAAGAAACGTACTGAGGAAGCACGGGCTGAGAAAGAAGCCGAAGACCTTAAACGCCAGTCTCCTGACTACTTGCTGACGTTTGCTCAAGACTACGAAGACCGCTTAGCCAAAGTCAAAGAACTACAGGCGTTACCCAAAAAGATTAAAGACGCTACACCAGAGCAAGAGTACGAACTTAAACAGCGCAGAGATGAACTGACCGATCTACGCAAGGGATTGTTTGCCGACACCCCTGAGTACAAACGTGTCAAGCCTTTAGTGGCACAAGTTCAAGAGCAGCAACGGGTTGAGAAACTGTCTCCAGAGGAATACATGCTGGAGCAGACTATGCAGGGTGGTCGTGAAGCCGCGCCTGCTCCTACGGGTGGGCGGATGAAAGGTGCGTTGGGCATCAACGAAGTGCCGGAGGCACCAGCGCCAGATACACGCGTAACAGACTACGCCACAGGACAGCTTGATGCTGCCCGCAGCATGGGACAACTTGATGTAAAAGACTACGTTGACTACCTGATGCAAGACCCCACGATGGCGGCGCAGACGTTACAGCAACGCCCAGTGTTGCCCGGACTGGACAACCAAGCCCAGAAAGCTGTGTTTGATGGGCTAAGACTTAACTTGCGTGATCGAGAGAAAGCAGCCCAAGCGGAGTCCAAGGCAGAACTTGCCCAGCGTACAGAAGACTTCAAAGCCCAGCAAGTACAACCTAAGCCTGACCCACTGGAGCGCTATCTTGCTTCTGAACAACAGGTTGAGGAGCATCGCGCTACTGCCGAGACAAACTTTGACTACCTCAACGACATGTTTACGTCTGCGATGGGCGGCAAAGAACCAACCATTGAGATCAACAACGAAGTTAAAGCAACCGCCGACTCTGTGCGTAAGGCACCACAAATCCGTCAACGCGTAGAAGAACTGTTGCAAGAGGCCGACCAAGCCGACACAGACTACGCAAACGCACTGAAAGGCAAAGCACCTAAAGGCTATGGGACAGGATTGGCTGGGCAACAGCAAGCACCTTTAGCGGCTAAAGAAGCATTTGAGCGTGGCAACGCCGCCATAGATCGCCTGACCAGCATGTCGGAGAGCGGCAGCCCGTACGCTAAAGAGGTTCTTAAACTGCGTCAACAACAGAACTTTGCGCTAAACAACCTAGAAGATATTGCTGACAAACTACGTCGTGGTCAAACACTTGGTAAAGATGAAATGGCGGCGTCAACGACGCAGTCTTTGACCAATCAAGCGGCGCGTATGCGTTCGCAATACATTCAAGCCGCACTAAAAGAAGCGGCTACGCACCGCCGTGCTGAGGGCAAAGTCCCGTTAACAAAAGATGAGGCCATTAAAGCCGCGTCTGAAATGTATGACACCTTGAACGAGTGGATTGACCGCGTTCAGAAAGAACCCCAACGCAACACGATGGAGAGTGTGTTGGTTGAGCCAGCGCAACTGCGTGCACACAAGTTAATTCGCCAAGCCCGTTACGAACAACGCCGTGTATTTGATGAGCGTCCGATTGAAGAGTATCGGTTTGGTGCCTACCCACAAGCTGTTGCTGTATTGAAAGAGCAACTTGATACCACACGTCGTAACTTATGGGAAACACCCAGCAAAACTACACGCCAAGAGTCTTTCCTCAAGACACAGTTCCCTGAGACTGAAGCCAAGAAAGTAGCGGAAGCCAAGGGTGAGACAGCCAAAACATTAGGCGGTGAACTTCGTCGTCGTAGTGAGTACACACTAACCAATCTTGAAAAAGTGTTAGCTCGTGGAGATTTGCCACAAGGTGGCATTTACGAAGGTGTGCAAAACGGACAGCCTTATGTGTACCGCGTTGAGGATATGCGTGAGTTATTGGAGAAAGCCCGCGATGCTATTGCTGGTAGCGTAAAAGCGCAGGACTTCTACGACCGCGTGCAGACAGCGGTTGAAGACGGCACCATGAAAGAGGTAAACAGCCAAGGCGTAAATGTCCTTGACCAAGCCTCCGAAAATATTAAAGACAAGCAAGTAAGCCGTGATTTGCTGGATGCCGTTGACGCTCAAGTTGAGCGCATTATGCGTGGGGAAGACACCGGCACTGCGTTAGTGCGGGCTAAAGAAACAGTCTCTGAGAAACGTGTTGTACGTAATGTTCCCGGCAAAGAAGGCTATACCGAGTTTGGTAAGCGTCGCAAAACGCAAGAGGCTACCCGTGAAGAAGAACGCGCACCGCTGAGTGAGTACCAGCGCGACATTGAAGATGCGCTCAAAGCATTTGCCCCCACAGCGATAGAGCAAAAAGAAGCAGGGCAGAAGTCTTTGTTTCCTGAGACTGAAGAAGACATCGGTTATATCCGGATGTCGCCAAAGAACTTTGCCAACTCTCCCAAGATTCGTTTGGTGTGGGAAGCGTTGGATGCAGCCCGTGCTGCAACTAAGCGTAAAGCAGACAAAGAACAAAAAGTTGCCGCTCGCAGTAAGGCGATGGCTGAGACTATCCGGCGCATCCAAACAAACATAGAGTTGTTAAAGAAAGACACCAAGTTTTTTTGGATTGACCCAGACATTAAAAAGTGGACAGACAAACAACTTGCGCAAGCGGCAATCGAGTATCCAGAAGTAGGCAATACACCAGAAGAGACCGCGCTTGTTAATAAATATCTAACAACCGTGGGGCGCACAAAAGGAAGCAAACCACTTAGCGATACAGAAAAAGCACAAGCGCTTGCAGGCTTTAGCGAAAAAGAAAAAAAGCAAATAGGCAAGCTGTTGCGCAATTTCCAAGAAACTAAGTTAGTTGAGTATCAAAAACATTTAAAACAAGCCGAACAGTTAATTGCGCAAGGTGAGCGTTTAGACGATCTGGATAACCAGTTGTTGCGCACAATGCAGGATACAAACAAAAGCATCCGCGATAGCGCAGAGAAGTTACGTAGGGAGTTGGCTCCGCTTAGAACGGCTATTGAACATATTAAAGACTCGGCACGTAAGAACAAAAAAGAAACGCCGTTGATGAAGCAGATCAAGGCGATTGAAGTTAAGGCAGATAAAGCGCGTAGTGCCTATCGTCAGCGTGTGGAGGAAATGTACGACACTGCGTACAAAAACATGGACGATGCGTTGGCAGAGATTCTTGACCCGGAGATTGCCAAAGCCCAAGCAGGCTTAAAGAAAGCGGCTGAAACGCTTGAGAAACAAAAGGCAGAGCTCGAACGCGTACAGCAAAAAGTTAAAGATGTCCTTGCGCAACCAAGTGGCAAAGACAGAATGTTGTTGGCTACGTACGAGCAGTTCCGCTACGAAGAGAAGAAGTCCGTCATTGAAGACTTGGAGAAGAAAATCCAAGAACAAGAGAAAGACTTGAGCGACATGATGGAGACGCGGGAAGAGGCACACGACACCGCCGCCGCAGTTCTTCAAGCCGTGTCAGACAAGAAGACACAAAACATATTTGAGAAAGTTGTTGCGCTGGAAACTCAACTTGCTACTTTGCGTGGCGAGGAAGTTACGGCTACAGCAGGCGTTACATATAAGTATCCGTTTGCACAGCAAAAACTTGGTAACGATTTAAAAGCTGCACGGGCACAACTGGAAGCCATCCAAAAAGAACAAAAAGCTACCAACGACAAGATTAAGTCCAGCAAAGAACAAGTTAAAAAGCAGACTGCGGAGTTTGGCGTTTCTGTAACACGTCGCCAACTTAACAAAAAAGAACGCGAAGAATTAGCAAAAGCCGAAACGGCTTTAATTGTTGCAGAGAAAAAGCAAACTGAACTGCGCAAACAACTTGACGGCAAACTAACTAAGCCAGAAAGAAAAGCGCTTGAGGCGGACCTTGACCAAACCCAGTTGGCTATCAACCAGTTGCTCAACACTAGGTTGCGTTTACAAACGCAAATTAAACCGCTTGGGCTTGGACGTCTTGATACTTCTGAAGAGAATTACACAGATGTAGAAGCGTTGTTGGAACAGCAAGAACTCGATAAGTTGGCTAAGCAATCAAGACAACAAGCTGACCAAGCAGACGATGCGCGGCGCAGAGCAGAGATTAAAGAACTGCAACTACAGCAGATTGACGAAGAAGTTGGTGACTTAGTTGCTGAACTAGGCGCGTATGAGAACTTGCCTAATGACAGCGACACACTGCGCCAACTTTCTGAAGACGAGAACACACGCCCAAAACAACGCAACGAAGCGCTTGCCAAGTTAGGCGTGTTGCAAAACATTGAGTCTTTGGAAGCCCAACGGGCAGCCGTCTTAGAAGGTAAGCCACAAAAGAAACAAGCGGCAGCTACTACAGAAACATCTTTGGCACAGTCTGCACGCAAAGCGTTTAGGACAGGCGATGTAGAAGCACAAGTAGAACGCGAGTATCAACAGATGTCTCGGGAAGACCAACGCTTGGCAAACCTTGCCGCTCAAGAAGCGCGGGGTAAGAAAGCAGAAGAAGCGCCTAAGCCAAGCACTCGCGTGCAAGGAAAAACGCTTAACCAAGACATTGGTTTGTTTGAAGATGAGATTGCACAATCGTTGTCTGACACGCTGGACAATTTGTTTGCGGAGCCAAAACGTGTGCCTGCAACTTTAGCGCCTCGTGCAACACCCGTACCTGCCAACCGTGCAATGCCTGCACGTAAACCTGTAAATATTAACCCACAAGACTTTACGTCAGAGCAATCTGCTAAAGCACTGGATACGACTTTTGATGAGACTGCCCCGTTCCACGGAATGACGTTTGCTCAAGCCGCTAAGTATGGCGCGGAGCGTACAACTTCTCCACAAGTACGTGCACTGTTTGAAAAACTAAGTGAAGTGTTTGCTTCCGCCCCAGAAGCTGGTGGTAGCGGTCGTGTGTATGCAGTTAACGGCCCCATTCGCCAACGCTACGGCGGTATGTACAACAGCAGATACGACGTTGTCTACACCCGAGCACCATCAAAATTTGCCAAAAATGCAAACAAAATTTTGTTGCATGAGTTAACACACGCGGCTACAAGTCGTGCTATGCAATTAAATCCTGAGTTACGAGAGCAAGTAGAGGCACTACGTAAACAAGTGGTTGCTTGGTTAGAAACACCACAGGGGCGTGCTTACTATCGTCAGCACAGTATGAATCTTGGTCGTAACAGACAGTCAATCTACGGACTTACGAACGCAGATGAGTTTTTGTCGGAGTTGTATTCTGACCGCGATTTCCAAAAGATGTTAGTGGAAATACCGTCGACAAAACCACGCAAGAGTATTTTTACGCGCTTTGTTGAGTTAATGACAAAGTTTTTTGACATGCCTGCTAAAGCGGCGCAGTCGGTATTTGCCGAAGCCGTGGCGCTATCTGAGGACATCTTAGCAACTACTAAGTCAGAAATTTACGAAAGCAATACGCCGTTACAAGAATTTAAAGATCAAGCACTCCCATACGTATCGCCTGAGTATGCCAATGACGAAGCGCGTGATGCCAGCGTGTCCTTTGACAAATTTGTTGCTAAACAAAAAACAAGCATTCAAAAAATGCGTGCCGCCGCTGGTGGTTTTGTTGGGCTAGAGACACAACTTGTTGATCGGTTTGCTGGGTTTGAACGCATCTCTAAAGTCATGGCACCGCTCCAAGGCGCTCAGATGATGTATTACTTGCGGATGTATGACCAGCGAATGAATTTTGTTTCTCAGGCTGTTGCTAATGGTGCGCTTAAACGCATAGAAAAAACCCGTGCGGACGGCTCAAAAGAAAACATCATTGAGAGCAATGAAGGCGCTAGTATTCGTGGCGTAGTGGAGACTTTGCGGGACGCTAAGAAATATATAGGTAATGGTGAAGCTGTTAACCGAATGTTTACAGCGTACATGTCTGCTATTCGCGCTAAGAGTAAAGGTTTTGAGACGCTGAACTTTGACAAAGACGTAACCGAAGCGGACATTCTTAAAGCGGAACGGTTTGTTAATAAGAACGCAGCACTCAAAAGCATTTTTGAAGATGCCCGTAGACAGTACAACGAATACAACCGTGATATGTTGCAGTTTGTTGCCGACAGCGGGGCTATATCTGAAGCCACTCGTAAAGAGTTGATGCAAGAGAACGACTACATCCCTTGGTATCGTGAGCGTAATGGCGTTGCAGAACTTATTATTGGTAAGTCAATGCCGATTCGTATTGGCAGTATTGCCGAGCAACCATATTTGCACGAGTTAGTTGGTGGTGATAAGCCTATTCTTGACTTTATGACCAGCGCTGTGCAGAACACCAACATGTTGGCAGACATGGGTTTGCGTAACTTTGCTACAAAGAACGCCGTGTTTGAGTTGGTTGACATGCAAATGGCAAAGATTGTTGGTGCTACTTCTGGACCGAACGTAGTTAAGTTCAAGAAAGACGGCAAGGACATGTACGCCAGCATTGATGGTGTAGAGGGGATTCCCGGAGATTTGTTGGTCAAAGGTATGGCAGGTATCCCAACACAGATGCCAGCGATATGGCGTCTTTTGGCTATGCCCGCAAGATTATTACGTAAAGCCGTTACCCTAAGCCCTCTGTACGCGGCGCGGCAGTTGTTCCGTGACTCCGTGGCGGCACCTATCTTGTCTGGCGCTAACTTTGTTCCTGTGTTGGGAGCGCTGAAAGAACTTAATAGCGCCACCAAGAAGACGTTGGAGCGACGTGGAGTTACTGGCGGTCAAGTGTTTACTGGCACATCAGAAGACTTAACCAAGATTCTGCGCGACATAACCGACGGCAAGCCCGGCTGGATGAACTTGTTGGCTAAGGCTGAAGCGTTGAACATGGAGGCAGATGCCACCACTCGCCGCGCACAGTACAACAGTTATATTGCACAAGGTCTGTCTGAGATGGAAGCCACGCTTATGGCGTTGGAGTCTATGAACTTTAACAAGCGCGGAGCCGAGCCAAGTATTCATATTATTGGTTCGTTAATCCCGTTCTTTAACGCACAGATTCAAGCGCTCAACGTCTTGTATAAAGCACTCACAGGCAAGATGCCATTTAATGAGCGCCTCAAGATACAAGAGAAGTTATTGCAACGTGGCGGTATGTTGGCGGCAAGTACTTTGGCTTACGCGGCAATGATGCAGGACGACGAAGCCTACAAGAACGCTACACCTGAGCAGAAGTATGGCAACTGGTTTGTACGTATCCCCGGAGTTGACGAACCTATTCGTATTCCTGTGCCGTTTGAGATTGGCTACATCTTCAAGGCTATACCAGAAGCGTTGTATAACTCTATGGTGAACGAACATGGCGGCGAAGAAGCAGTCAAAGCGTTTAAGCAAATCTTGTTGCAGACAATTCCCGGAGGCACGTCGTATGGCATACCGCAGGCGGCTAAGCCTTTGATTGAGTACGGACTGGGCAAGTCGTTCTACACAGGGCGTGAGATTTTGTCTGCGCACGAGAAAGGTTTGTTGCCAGAAGAACAGTTCCGCGTTAACACTTCTGAAGCCGCCAAACTGATTGGTAAAGCAGGCGGTCTTTCTCCTATCATGTTGGAGGAGTTAGTCAAGGGCTATACCGGTACGATGGGACTAGCGTTCCTTCAAGCCGTCAGCATTGGTATCCCCAAAGGCGACACACCAGAGAAAGCCGCCGCAAGACTGTCTGAACTACCTGTAATTGGCGGGGCGTTTCAACCCAATGATGCGGCGGGGATTATTAACGCTACCTATGATCGGTTCGAGGACGCTATCAAACTTCAGCGCACTGTTGACAACATGTTTAATGAAGGACGTGCCGCCGAGGCCATGGCTTTGTTGGAAGCAAACATGAACGAGTACATGGCGGGGGAGATGGGCGATTACTTTACGACACAGATGAAAGAGTTGACGCAGTTTGAGAAAGCCATACAGGCTATGGACATTAGTCCAGCGGAGAAGCGTGAGCGTCTGTCAGAGGTTCGTCAGTTGAAGATAACCGTAGCCGCGTCAAGCCGCCGGGAAGTCGACGAAATAGCACCCCGATAAGGCCGTCGTAGATACACACAGTGGCTTTCATCTTGTAGCGGTACTGGAGCGCGGCGGACATGCCGCGCTCCCTAATCCCATCTACGTCTAGCCCCGCGACAAAGAAGCAATCATGCGGCTTTAGGTTGTCCAACGGATAAATTAACTTCATCTACGATGTCCGATCTACAACTTATGTGCATGACGTTGACCCGCATACTCGGGCCGTTTGTACGCGCCAGCATATCTTTCTTGACGTAGTGCACGGTGAACAACTGCTCCAACTGTTCGCAGAAATCGTCGTACCCATAACTCATGTTGACGCAGTGCTGTTTAAGCAACTGCTCCTCGATGTAGTACTCGATGTACCCCGGAGTTAAGAGATCATGCTCCACCCTGCCCAGCACCTTCGTCTTCGTAATCGACTTGTCGATCGTCTCTCCGCTACCCCATGAGGCAAGGATGCGCTTCTCTTCGTTGCGCTTGATGATGACGAAGCCGCCGTAGTTGTTGCCGGTGTAGGCGTTGAGTACGTCCTCGGCTGTACGGATGTTGCTCTTGAACTTGGCACGGGCGTTAGCCACCACCTTCTTCAAAGACTCAATGATGCCCTCGATCGGCAACTCAATAATGTTGGCGTACTTCGGTCCGAGCAAAATGGCGGCAGCCACGGTAACTGTGCACCCAGCGTGCCAGTAACGCTCCAAGTCAGCAAACTCCATCATCTCCTTGAGCCGTGCGTCAACCTTAGCCAGCATTCTCTTGGCAACGTCTTGGTGAGTGACTAGCCAACGAACCCAAGCCTCTCCAGCCACGCCATAGTTCTGCTTCAAACCTTTAAGTTTCTCGCGTTCTTCTGCCGTCCACTTGAGTTCTTCTGTCGGGTTCCACTCCAGCATGCGGTTTAATTCGCCGTTGGAACTGAAAGTCCTAGCCCCCGCCATGTAGTCAAGCAACTGCACATTGGAAGTCATCGTGCCCGTAGCCGCCCACACGCTGTGGTTGATACGCTCCTTGTTAGAGCCAGCCTCCATCCGCTCCTTGCCCAAACCCTCGGCATAGTCGAAGATGAAAGTTGGTGCCCACTCCATGTCTGCACGGCTCCGGCTGGTGATCTCATCAATCAGCAAAGGCAAGCTGTTCAGTAAGCCAGCGCGTTGCATCATGGCTACGGGGGACGTACTCTTACCTGTGCGGTAGCGCACGGGGTGACCCCACACGCCAGCCTTGGCGCTCAGGGTTAGGGATTTACCCGTACCGGATTGGCGTGAGCCGATGTGCCACATGAAGCCCTCGTATTCGGTGAACTTCATCAGGGTTGAGCCAAACGAGTCAGCACAAGATGCCAGCGTGTCGTACATCTTCTTGGACTTGAAGACCTCCCAGACCTCGCGCCACTCGTCGAGTGTGCCTTTGCTGTTAGTGTTGCGGTTGATGTTCTCAAGCCCCGGCATGGGGATACGTGTCTCGCGTCCGTCTTTGGTGAACACGCGGTTGTTGTAGACGAACGACATGTCCTCTTGCCAGCCGCATTGGAACGGCACAACGATAGCCTTCTTCTCCATCGAGGCCTTCTCTACGCTTGCCAGCACATAGTCGTACAGATTCTTTTGATGAAAGCCACCAGCCACAATGTTCTGACTAGCCAGCCACTTGAGAGTCTCGTCCTTACTCACGATTGATCGCTGTGGGAAGTTAAGCGTTATCACGCCCTCGGGGCGTACAGCCGCCATGTGAATCAAATGGTCATTCTCCTGCTTGAGCAAGTCAACCACAAACAAGTCGTAGCCAAGCAGTTGTACTTCTTTAGTTATCTTCTTGCCCTCGGCATCCTTCTCCTCAAGCGTGCGGTAGATGCCACCATTCTTGCCGTAACTAAAGCCGCGTGGGGGCACGGGGCGGGTGATAGTTGGCGCTGTGTCCTTGACGCCTTCGTCGTCAAAGTCCTCATTAAAGTCCTCGTCGATCGATTCTGGCTCAGGCGTGAACGTCTCAAGCAAGATGGTCTTCTCGGTGTTGTCGACTTGAATCTCACGCCCAAGGATGAGCGGGTTGGTTATCTTGCCCCAGTGTGGACACTTAGGACAAACCCCTAGATTCTCCCTGTCTATCTTGGCACAGGCATACGGACCTTTGATCTCAGACAGCTTCTGGTGCATGCGCTCCAACGGGTATGGGTGCATGTTGCTCAACTCAATCGCATGCTCCATGCCGTCTGCACACTTCTGTGCCCATGACAGGATGCCACGCCACACAGGTTCTTTGCCGTCTTCTGTGGCTGTCGCTATGTAATCGTCAATCTGACCGCAACCCTTAGCGCGGATGTTGGCAAACAACGTGATGCTGTTCTCCACCAGTTTGACTTGGTTAGCGTCAGGCTTACGGCTCGGGCGTGTGCCCTCAATCTGCTCACTTGGTGTGGGCATGACAGGGGCTACGAGGTTGCCATACAAGACCTTGGAGAAGTCCTCCAGATTAAAGACATCGCCCTCTTGCAGTATGCGCACAGGGCGAGGCGTCGTGTACTTCTTCTTAAAGTTAGTTGTCTCAGGCACCCGTAGGATACGGGCTAGGTCAGCGGACACACCTTCGTCTATCTTGAACCCTTCTTGCTTGCACAGTTCTTTTAAGTTCTCTGCAAGAGGTTGCCAAATAGATGCGGGGATGGAATCCGCCAGAGGCCAGTAGACGTGAAGCCCACCGCCCGAGTCCACTACCCAAGGGTTGCCAAGTTTGTTAAACCCAGTCTTGTCTAAGAACGCGTCCAGCGCTAGAGCCGCTTCCTTCTTGCTGGCATAGCCGTCCAAGTCCACAAAGAACGATCGAACGAACTGGGCGTTAACCGTGCCGCGCTTCTCGTCGAATGTGGAGACTGCATAGAAGCAGTCGTAGTTCAGTTTATGCCAAGCGTCTACCTTGGCAACGATGTCAGCAAGGTTGTCTGCATAGAAGTGTTCCTTCTTTTTTGTGAGTTCTACCGCGCAATATAGGCCTTCGCCAGAGGACGGCAAAACCACCGCTAGAAAATCAGCGGGTGTCATGTGTATCCTTTGGTTATTGATTGGCTACTGCTACGCCAGCGGCAAAGCCTTCTTCAAACGCGCTCTCATACATTTTGTTTTGTGCGCTGAGAAGCGTGTCGTTCTGATCTATCAAGACTGCCATGCGTTGTAGCAACACGTTGCCCCAAGACTCAGACAGACCTTTAGGGTTTTCCAGTAGCGCGTAGCGTAATAGCTCATTGTCAGTCAGGGTTTCAGGTCGAAGGTTTTGCATGTTGATCTCCACGCCACGTCAGCATTAGGCGAAGTTTTGAGTATAGAGAGAAGCGCCTCGACTACGGGTCGATACGCCACGAAGACCTCACCCCCCGCGAACCAGTTGTAGACTGACTGGCGCGATGCACCAGTAGCCTTAGCAATCTTAGTCACGGGAAAATCAAGGTGTACCGCCCAACGCCCAAGTTGGTTTCCCAAAGTCTTAGGCGCTTTCTTAACGGTGTCTATGATTTGCGGTGAGTAAGCCATTACTCGTTCTCGTCCCAATCATCAACCATAGCGGCTAGGTTGCTTTTCTTGGCGGGTACAGCGTTTGGCTTCTTCTCTTCCTTACGAACAACTGGCTCTTCGTCGCTTTCCTCCACTGGATCAGGTTTTTTCTTTGCCTTTGGAGCAGGGGCGGGGGCTTCTTCCTCCACAGGAGCGGCTACGGCAGGAGCAGACTTAGCGAACGTCATGGTGACAGCACGCTTGGCTTCGGGCGTATTGCCTTTGGCTTGGCAAGTCTCGTTCTCATCTTCAGTCAACCAACGCATAGTCTTGAAGAACAACTTGGGTGACTCAGACTTGGTGTCGAAGCGCATACGGGTGATGACCTCGCTTGGGTCAATGTTCTGCGCAGTCAACCAACGAGCATACGCCTGAAGTGGGCGGTTCTCTCCGTCTTCCTTACCAAACACAGATGTGGCAGGGGCGGTCAACTGGAGAACATCTCCGTCCATATCATTAGCCAACACTACGGCAAGACGTTGTTGGTAACGGCAAGCACGGCTATTACCTTGACCAGAGCCAGCGACGTTCTTTTCGCACGCAGCACAGGTAGATGCTTGTGGGTTCTCTGCATCAGGTGCGGGCTTGTCACCATCTTGTGAGTAGCAGTCAGGTGAACTGCTTGCGCCGTCATAGGACTTGGCGTACCACACACGGCTTACTTTAGGTGCGGCGTTCACGATCACCACGTCGAGGTAGCGTTCTTCAATCGCGGCAACTTCTTTGCCACTGGCGATCAAACGAAACACACCGCCCTTGATGGAGATGTTCTTACCGCCAGCACCTGCACCACCACCGGCTAGGGCTTTGGCTACGGCAGACAACTGACCGCGATTCTTTGCGAAGGCGGGGACTTGGGATGGGTTAAATACAGCAACATTGCTCATTGTTTTTTCTCCTAAAACTACTTGGTTGGTTTACGAACTGAAATGCCATACTCGGTCATCGAGTTAAGGCCGGGGGGTACAACTCCGGGGTTCTCTTCTAAGAAGCGTTTCATGTTGAGTTGCGATATGCGTTGTTGAACTAAGTCAAGCGCGTCGTACTGCTTCATGAACTCTTTGAACGAGTCCCAGTCTTGTGTGTTGTAGTTTGTCGTTGTCGACAAGACTACTGTGCCTTGGTCTGTGCGTACAGACTTCACACCAAGTTTCAACATCTGATCTTTGAGTGCGATCTTTACGACATCTTGTTGCGCCTTAATGGCTTCAACCTCTGTCTCGTACTCTCGGGTCAACTGCTGAATCTTAGTAGCCATCTTGCGATAGACCTTGGCTAACTTATCCATCGGTACAGAGGCGATTTCCTCCGCATCGAGCGAGGGCGGTGCCTCGACTTCATCATCTATATCTACCATTTTGCTTCTCCTTTTATTTGTCTAGTGTTTGACATCATACACACAGTTTTGTCCAATGCAACTCCTTTCTTTAAAAATATTTTTAACCTCGCATTTCTTCTGCGAACATGTCAGTCAAAAGAATACTGTCGTTAACTTTTGTGTTCATTGCCTTGAATAGTTTTTTCTCTATCGGGCTTGACTCAATGTGTACCACAGTAACTTTGTCGGAATCTTGACCTTTACGATCGGCGCGTGCTATGCACTGCACATACTGCTCAACGCTCATCAGTGGACCGAAAAACACAACTGTGTCAGCGGCAGTTAGGGTAATCCCGTGTGCCGTTGCTTGTGGTTGCAACACCAGTACGCGTATGTTGTCGGTAGTCTGAAAGTCGTTGATGATCTGCCCGCGCTTAGTAGCAGTCACGTCGCCGTGTATCTGTCCTACGCCATAGCCTTGCTTGGTTAAATGCGTGACGATGGTTTCAATGCTTGAGCGAAACAAAGCAAAAATAATCACTTTCCTCGATGTCTCCTCCAGTATCTCGCAGAGCACATTCAATCTTGGCGCGGCATCGAACTCAACAACCTCCCTATCGTCTGTGTACGCGGCACCACAACTGATCTGCAACAACTTACTCACCACCACACCCGCGTTAACAGCGCTGATCGTTTCACCCGCCGCTTGTGCAAGCATCTGCTCTTTGAGCAGTCGGTAGTATTTGTTTTGTTGCGGTGTCATAGGCACCTCACGCGTCACCGTGATCACAGGGGGCAAGTCAAGGCATTGTGCTTTTGTGTAGCGTATTGCTGGTTGAAGTGCCATGAACACTTTTTCTCTTGCGTCTGGCTTTGGTGCCCACTTAAACATTGTGATTTTGTTCATGACCTTGTCGCGCCACGCCGTTTGAAACTTAGGCACACCATTTGGATTAACTAAGCGTGCAAGACCATACGCATCCACTGGTGACTGCGAAGCAGGAGTGCCCGTCATCATCCACAGGTATGTCTCAGGCTTGATGATTGACGCTAAGGCTTTCCATCTGCGTGTGCTTGGGTTCTTGTATGCGTTGGCTTCATCAACGATCACTAAGTCAAAGCGCCCATCGTTGTTGATCTCATTTGCTATCAAGTTCAAGCCGTCATAGTTGGCGATAACGATCTCGTACTTTTGCTGAATCATTTCGATGCGACGTGATGACTGCGCGTGATGCGCCACAACTGCTGAACGATGGATGATGCTGTTGCCTATGTCTCCCATCCAAGCGCTGTGCATGATTGATAGCGGACACAAGATAAGCACACGACGAACGTCACCACGATTCATTAGGTAGTCTGCCGCCCATAGCGCAGATAAAGTTTTCCCAGTGCCGGGGTCATTGAAGCAGAACGCTCTGCGATTCATTGTCAGGAAAGCAGACGTCTCAATCTGATGCGCCATAGGCTTGTAACGTCCTGCCCATGTGTAGCGCCTAGTGATAGGCGAGGGTACGTTCTTCACACCAAGGTTTTTTAGTACCCTTACTTCATCAAGTCCCCAGTACACAGCGATCTCATAGATGCCGTTCTCTTCACCAACAACTTTGTGCTTGGGTATGACGTTGAACTTGTGTGGGTTACGTGTGCGTAACAGCAACGCCTTGTCTTCAATGATTTCCATTACGCGTCCTCCCTCAACCGAGCCCAAGGTGTGTTTTCTCTGTCGTACGTTTCCATCTTGTAATTTAGGTGCAAACGCGCAGATGCTTCGGGCCAAAAGTCATCATCGAGATCAGAGACGTCCACCCATGTATCGCCATACTTTGCTTGCCACAAATTAACAAGTTGCGACAAAGATATTGACCATGCCTCGTGTTTGTTTGGATTAAATTCTGGTTTCTGTGGTGCTGACTGCATACGCGCTTTGGGTTTCATTGCTAACAATTTCTCCTTCATCTGCCGTTGAAAATCTTCGTGCATCAACTCTTGTTCTTTCATCTTCATTTGCTTCTCCTTTATTTATTCCGGTTTTCTACATACGTATCGCGCTCTATCGGTTAGATAGTGTTGCTCTAGTTCGCCCATTTGTTTGAGTCTTTTGTAAGCAATAGCGAAGAACTCGTCCTTCTCAATATCTTCTAAGTCAATCCATTCATTACCATAACGCGTTAGCCAGAGATTAAGAAGCGTAGCGACGGGTGTTTTAAACGCTTCATGCTCCTTAATCTCTATGCAGTTTGTTTGTACCTCGGGCCAACGATTTACTTGGTGAATCTGGTTACTTGATGCTGTGGTCAGACTTCCTAGCGAAACTCCTGTTAGCGCTTGCGGACTTAACGCGGAGATTGCTTTTTGTAGTTGCGCCTCCTTTTGAGAGCGGCTTCTTGTGGTCGACATCTTTTCCATCTCCTTTATGTACTTTTCCTTCTTTCATTAACAGTGCTCGGGCTTTGTTGCGTTCTGAACGTTTTTTAATAATCTCCGGTTTTTGTTCATACTTTGCGTACGATGGGCGGTCTTCGGGATTTTTATAAGGCATGATGTTCCTTTAGTGCTTGGGGTGAAATTCGCATGTCTTCACAGGGCACCATCCACACAGAGGTGTTTGGTTTGGATTCCATACGTCGTTGCTGAATGATGCCTCAAGTCGGGCATATCTCTCTCGGTACTTCCACCACTCCGCTTCGGCTTGCTCACGCATCATCTGCGCACGCACCATGTCGTTCTTCACGAGAAACAATAGTGCTGAGTTCACTTTGCGGATATGGGGGAAATGTTGAAACGCCATTAACGACATCAGCGTTAGCTGTTCTCTGTCGGGGTATTTGTTGTTACCTGTTTTGTAGTCGACTATCCACGCAGTCAAGTTCTCGTCATCAATGATTAGTAAATCCGCAATGCCACGCACCCATACATTCTTGTCTTTCCATCCCACGATGTTCAAGTCAATGTCTAACGCCATCTCATACTCAGCAATCACACGTCCATCTTTTTTTAGCAACGCATCAACGATAGGTTGAAACTGCGAGTGCTCAGGCGGTATTGGTTTCCCATCACGTACATAGAGTTCTAACGACTCGTGAACTTGGTTGCCGTAACGCGTTGCCTCCGTCTGTGTGAACGGGTAGTTCTTTAAGACCTTGACCTCGTGATAGCGCCTAGCACAGCCCTCAAAGTCTTTGAGGGAGGAGTGTGACCATGCGGACTTTTTCATAGTTTGGCTGTGTTGATAGCGTGCGATAAATGGTTTGCAAACTTGGTAACGAACGACTCGTTGTCGCGTAGCGGGTGACTCATCTCATGCAGTATGCCGTGCGTTAACTCGTGCCAGAATGTGTCGCTTACCTCTTCATCAGAGAACTTGATGTGCACCTCAGTGCCGTTACCGCGCTTGTATGTGGCGTGTGTAACGATCTTCATGACGTCATTGTTGTAGTCAATCTGACCCATCTGTCTGCCGTTGATGAGGTTGTCGTTCATCTGCACCGTGTAGGTCTTGCGACCAATGGTAATTTCTTTTGGTATCTTCATTGTTTTGCTTCTCCGTATCTACGATGGGCGCCACCGTCAGCGTCTAATGGGATGCCTCGCATATAACTTGGCTCCATAGTCATTTGCGCCAAGACCCAAGTCTTAGCGTGTTCTACTTCTTCGTCAGGCACAAGTGCAATCAGTTCATCATGCACAGTACCTACGATTGGGTATTTCTTTGCTACCCTTAACATGCCGTCCGTCATGACAATACGCGCCAACGCTTGTGTTACGTTATTCGTGATCTTGCCAGCGTACAGTTTAGTTGCGTCCTCGCCATACACCCAGTTGGTCTTGCCTTCTTCGTCCTTGACTTGACGCAGATTGGGGTACAGCAAAGACATGCCGTTTGGTAATTCTATCGCGCCTTTTTTAAATGTCAAACACTTGTATGTGTGCTCATGCCCCTTAACCAAAGCACTCTCCAACAACTCCGAGCACATGCTCCAGAACCCCACCACAGGGTATGCGGTAGAGCGGTAGGTGTCGATGATCTTCTTTGCGGCAACGGCGTGGTCAAGCAACTCCTCCACAGTACAGGTGTGCGGGATGCCTAGCAGTTTGGACTCGCTGTCGTGCCAGTCAACAAACCTATTTACAAACGTCTTATCAACGCCGAGTTGCTTCGCAAAGTCCCTGTTGTACCTAACCGGCGGAGCACCAAGGAAGCCCGTAAGTAACTGCGACGCAAACGACGCCCAGCCCAACCCGTAGCCACAACCCAAGAGCGCGCTTTTTGCAGACTGCCGTAGGTCAGGGTGCGATTCCTTAGTAAGTCCGGAAATGTTAAACATCTGCGCACCGAACGCGGCATAAGGGTCACCACCTGCCCGAAAGATGTCAAGCATCTCTGTGTAATCCGAAAGCCACGCGAGTACTCGCGGTTCAATTTGTGAGAGGTCACCGACGACCAGACTGTACCCTTCGGGAGCCATAATCGCTTTGCGTAAGAATGAACCTCGCTTGAGGTTTTGCATGTTGATTGCGGAGCCCTTGCTTGCAGTCCAACGTCCGGTCTGCGCCCCGTAATACGACAGAGGTACTGGTAACTTTCCTCGTTGACTGATTTCATAGAAGCGTGTTGCTCTCGTGCGCTCAGTTGTTGACTTAACTTTAAGACGAGCCTCACAAAGAAGCCTGACCTCTTCGACTGGGCTGTTGAGGAGTTGCTGAAAGAGCGCGTCATTCTTCGCCAACGCAAGTGTCTGCTTGCCAGTGGTTTTACTAACCTTTGTCGGTGCCGCAACGCCGAGGGTTTCAAGTAGTTGGGCAAACTTTGGATTGGAAGAGAGGTCAGCGTCTGTAATGTTAAGGCGTTGTAGTAGTTGTTCACGTTCTGTTTTCTCCTTTTCTATTGCTATCTGTAACATCTTTGGGTCAAGTTCTAGCCGAGGACGTGTGTACATCTTCAACGTCATGTCGATTAGTCTGAGCTCCTTCGATGGATAGGCATCAACCAACCTTTTGAATATTTCCTCGCACAGAAACACATCATGTTTGCAGTACTCAGCGAGTTCTCGCTCGGTCTCAGGGGCCAACTCGTGAACTCCATCAGTTGAATAAACAGCCGTTCCCTTGGCAGGTAGTCCGAAGTCGTACGCCAACTTTGCAAGTGAGTTTCCAACTTCCACGCCTCGTAGAGCGCGTGCCATTGATAGCGTATCGAAGATGAATGCGGGACGGGCGTTGTATCGCCACTCCATAATGGATACATCGAACTGTGCGTTGTGCGCAAGCACTGCGGTTCGTCCCCAGTCGACTCCAGAAAAGAACTCAGGTAAGTCTCTTCCGCTAATCCATCTAATATCGTCTCCGCTTCCGTATACATGGACACAAGCGCCGAACGCAATGAACTTTTTATCACGAATGTACTCCTCGGTTGTTAACTTCGATAGTGTGTAGTCTTTCTTAGACCAACGTGTCTCGAAGTCAATGGTTAATATCTGATCGAATGGTTTGCTCATGCTTCTCTTTCATTATTTGTTGTGCAAACGTCAGCACCTTAGTGCGCCAGTTTGAGTAAGTGTCGCGTGGGGCTTCGTACATAGAGGACAAGCCCAACTTAGTTGCCAGATTAAGAATCTGTATTTCTTCTTCGACTGTCAATTAAATCTCTCCTTGGCTGGCGCATCTTCTAAGTTAGCCGACATGAATGTCTCTGTCAAACAACTCAGCATAAAGGCGGCGTCCATCTCATTGCAGTTAATGGTGAGCACCTCAGCGCGAGGGTCATCGTCTTTGCCCAACACAACCACAGCATGCCGTGTCCCATCTATACAGCACTCGACTAACCCCTCAATGGCTTTGCGTAGGTGTTCGCGTTGGTCTGCGCTGAGTTTGTCTATCTTGGCGTTGAAGTCAAGCACCCCCTTCGTCATTTCTTTTGTATTTCGCATATCAATTCCTCTAGTTCGTTAATGTTTAATTCGTTTACAACTATTATTAATCCTCCACTCTCTCTAATGCGTTGTAGGTTGTGTTCTTGTAGTGCTGTTGTCTTTCCCTTGCCTGCCTTGGCTTCGATGCCAATGAACTTACCTTCACAGCAAGCAAGAAAGTCTGGTACACCTGACGCCCCATAGCCCGTGCCGATCGGCATCGCGTAGTACACGCGTGTCGTGTCTAGTATCTTCCTGATTTGTTTCTTAACTTTGGCTTCGGGTGTCATGTGTTTCCTTAAATGGTGAGGGGGTGATGTAGATTCCACGCCCCCTCGATCGTGGCTAAGAGCGGGCAGTATAGGCAGTTCTCTATCGTGTCGGAGACCTATACCACCAGCAAAACATGTTCGCATCTACAAGGCTTGCATGCGTTGCTTTCATGAATACTCCGACCTTAAATTGGTGCGTCCTCGAATTCGTGACGTCTTTGTTTAGTAGATTCTTGCATTGCTTTTTCTAACAGCTTTGGGTCGGCTCGCTCGAAAGGATTCCAATCGTTCTTGGTTATTAGCGAGATGGTTTCTTCGTTCTTCATCAATTGCCTCTTGCGGGACAATGACTTCTTGGGTTGTAAATCTGTGTTCATTAGCGCACTCTCTCCTTCTGGTGTAACCAAACGTGGGTGATTTGGTTGTTTGTTTAACTATCGTCCATGCTCCACACTCGGGGCATTTCATGGCTTAATTGCTTTCACAATAAACATCAAAGCGTTCTCGTCCTCTTGCACCCATATGGTTTTGAAGTCGGCTTTGTATATGCTCCTGAAGTCAGACATGGCTGTCTGCCCTATCTGCTTGTCGTACTCCGCTTGACTCAGGAATATCAGATGTTCTTGCTGTAACACGCGTGTGTGACTTGGGTCACCCCATGCCCATGCTGAGTGGCGCGATGGGCATGTCACTAACATGTGACCATCAGGTTTAAGGATTCGCCAGAACTCAGAGAACTGATCAAAGAAGAACTTGTAGTCCCCCTGTGCGCCTGTGTGCTCTAGTACCTCATAAGCGTGCACCTCATCGAAACTGTTGTCTTTGAACGGCAGAGGAAACTCCATCAAGTTCCAAACTACATCAGGTCTGTGGTCAGTGTTGTAGTCAAGGGTTGTCAGGTCTTCCCACTCTTTCGTGCCGTCAAGAGACAAGCGCTTGTTCTTGAGTGACCCGCACCCAATCAGTAGTTGCTTCATATATCTTCTCTACACAAAATTACTATGGCTAATCCAACAACCACTACAACTATCCCACCTAAACACATTAGTAATACTGCCCATGCAACTGTTTCAAGCATCTTGTTCTCCTATCTCTAAAAGTTTCTCTTCCAGTCTACGAATGCGCTGACGGTTGTATTCGACAACGCTCATTGCGTACTCAAGCGATTTCTCTGCTTGCATCTTGCATATAGTTGCATCACGCATCTCTATGTCAATGATTTCTTTTAGCGTTCTTGGGCGCAACATATCTTTAATGAATGCCACTATGGTTTCTCGTTTAGTCATGTATTCTCCTTTGGGGGTAAGTGTTCAAGATGGTTTTGTGTCTTCCACCCCATCGCATCGGCGTAGCCTTTTTGATACGCCGCATCGACTGCTGGCTTAAGCATATCCACCGTTGTCTCAGTCAGTTTGGTTTGAATCTCCAACATCTCTGTCAACTTAGCAATCAGTTCTTCGTGTGTCATGTGTTCTTATCCTTTAATTTGATTTCCAAAGCGCGGGCAAAGTTATCAACTAACTCGGCAACATC
>Ga0209400_1000281_pt1 | contig 44402 bp, 43 predicted proteins | sample M_130807_EF_Meta_FD_187313 | JGI IMG/M metagenome (GOLD analysis project Ga0209400, IMG submission 187313) | Freshwater microbial communities from Lake Montjoie, Canada to study carbon cycling - M_130807_EF_MetaG (SPAdes) (version 2) | ecosystem: Environmental > Aquatic > Freshwater > Lake... | reverse complement strand
ATAGCGAGAGGGAAACACCCGGTCCCATTCCGAACCCGGAAGTTAAGCCTCTCAGCGTCGATGGTACTGCAAGGGTGACCTTGTGGGAGAGTAGAACGTCGCCGGACTTCTTTTATAAAAAGGGGCACTTTCACGAGTGCCCCTTTTTTATTTCCTTAGCAAAGTACAATTGCATCAACGAGTTTTAGAGAGTTAATTTTTTAAATTTAAATAGAGGAGTACGAAATGGATGATCGGCAGCGCCCCTCAAATTCGGCGCGGGATAACTCATCGCGTCCATCGTCTCGTCCTTCCACTGGTCGTCCCTCATCATCTTCTTCACGACCATCAACGGGTCGTCCCTCATCATCGCGCCCTGCAACGGGACCAAATAAAGATCGCCGCCGTGAGGATTTACCGGCACGTGGTGGTTCAAGTGATCGTCGTGGGGCAACTCGAAACGTTAGCGATGGTCGTGAAGTCATTGATCCACGCGGGTTTCGCGCAACTCCGCAAGATCGTGATCAATCGCGTATTCGTCCGCGAATCTTTGAACCCGATATTCCTGAAGACGTTACAGGGGAGGAGCTAGAGAAGAGCGTTCGTGCAGAGTTATTAAGTTTGTCTGTGGAGAATGCAAAAGTTGTGGCGCGCCATCTAGTTTGTATTAATATTCATATGGATTCTGATCCAGAGCTTGCCCATAAGCATGGCATCGCTGCGGCACATCACGCAGGTCGCCTAGCTGTTGTACGTGAGAGCGCAGGGTATGCCGCATATCGCGCAGGACATTACGAAATTGCCTTGAAAGAGTTGCGCGCTGCCCACCGAATTTCTGGTGATGTTTCAATGTGGCCGGTAATGGCAGATTGTGAACGCGGCATGAATAGACCGCTGAAAGCCTTGAATTTGGCTGGTTCTGATGAGGTTAAGCGCCTTGCTAAACCAGAAGAGATAGAGATGCGTATCGTTGCATCAGGTGCTCGTCGTGACTTAGGTGAACTCGATGCTGCAGTTATTACTCTTACATGTAAAGAGTTAAAGACTGAGAATGAAGAGTGGGCAGTTCGCTTGCGTTATGCCTATGCCGATGCGTTGGATGCAGCAGGTCGCAAGGATGAGGCGCGAGAATGGTTCGCCAAATGCGCAGCCATTGACCATGATGAAGCAACAGATGCGGCAGATCGCGCCTAACTGCAATTCTCCACAGTTTTAAAATTTCTCGCTCTGGTTTGTCAGTCCAGGTAGTAAATATCTCCTCCTTATACGCGGTCACTTGACTGCAGCTATCTACGAGGAGAAGTCATGACAACCAAGAGCGCATCAGTTAAAGCAAAAGAGAAGGCGCAAGATCAGGTCGATCTCTCACTAAATGATCTATTACTTCGCGGCAGAGTCTCAGCACCAGCAACGGTTAAAGAGTTACCGAGCGGCGATAAGGTTGTGGAATTTCGTTTAGTAATTACGCGCTCCGATCGAGAAGGGGTAGATACCCTCGATATCGCAGCCTGGAGCGCGAAATCGCGCAAGTCAGCGCTCTCACTCAAGGCAGATGAGTGGATTGAAATCAGCGGTTCCGTGCACCGCAGATTTTGGCAGGCGCCCACCGGCCTTGCCTCACGTTGGCAGGTCGAAGCCGTTGAGATCTCGCGACTTTAACGCTCAAAGCTGCCGCTTTCGATATTTTGGATAGGCTAGCGCCATGGCTAAAGCATCGAATGATCTCTTCTCAACGCTACGCACTTACCTCAGCAAAGTAACTGAAGGTGAGCGATCACCTGCCGAAGTTGCCGCCGCAGTTAACTCATGGGCGCGCGAGAGCGCAGAAGCGTTAAAGGCGAAGATCCATGAAGAAGTCGAAGCGAGCGTTGCAAAGATGGGCTTTATCAAACGCGAGGAGTTCGATCGACTGGCCGCACAAGTTGCAGCACTTAGCGGCAAGAAGTCTTCGGCAAAGAAGGCAACGGCCAAGAAAGCGCCAGCAAATAAGTCAGTTAAAAAAACTACTGTTAAGAAGAGCGCTAAGAAAGCGGCGAAGAAATGAACGAGTTCACACAAAGTGATAGTTCTGAAGTAAATTCAGAGGTTAACCTAGTTGAAGAAGTAAAAGTTGAACTCAGCGATACCGATAACTCTGATTTAACTGAGCATGCTGCTCGCTTTGAAGCCCTTCATGGCAAGTTGCAAGAGGCGCTAAATACAATTGATGGACTCTAGAGAAAGTTGCGTAGAGCAAGGCAATGAAGACTCGTTTAGATGCAGAACTCGTGCGCCGCGAACTTGCGCGCTCTCGTGAACACGCCGCAGATCTAATCGAATCTCGATCAGTTCTCGTCTCGGGAATTCCAGCAACTAAGCCGGCGACACAGGTTGATGCCGAAACATCAATTACCTTGCAAGGTGATCGCGATGATTTTGTTTCGCGCGGCGGCCATAAGTTAGCCGGAGCGCTTGATGTATTTAAAGATGTGCAGGTTGCTGGACGTAACTGTCTAGATGCCGGTGCTTCAACTGGTGGTTTTACCGATGTTTTGCTGCGCCGTGAGGCAAAGTTAGTTGTTGCAGTCGATGTTGGTTATGGCCAACTCGCCTGGGAGCTACGCCAAGATCCACGAGTTAAGATTTTAGATCGCACAAATATCCGACATCTAACTGGCGATATGGTCGGTGAAGAAATTGATTTGGTCGTTGCCGATCTCTCTTTTATTTCGCTCTCTCTAGTTCTGCCGGCACTCGCCGCCGTCTCCAAACCAAACGCAGATTTTGTTTTAATGGTTAAGCCGCAATTTGAGGTCGGGCGCGAAAAGTTAGGTGCTGGGGGAGTCGTTCGCGATCCCGCCCTGCGCCGGGCTGCCGTCTTAGATGTTGCCGAATCTGCTTACGATGTTGGCCTTGGCACGATGGGAATCGCCGCATCACCACTTCCGGGACCTGCGGGTAATGTTGAATATTTCTTATGGTTGCGTCGCGGTGCGCCAGCTATTGATGGTGCAGCTGTTGATCAAGCGATAGCGATGGGACCGGCCTAATGTCACGCCATGCGATCTTTGTAATAAATCCATCTCGTATAGAGGCGGTGAGCGCTGCCAAAGAGATTTCGCAGATTCTCTTGAAAGAGAAATTCACACTTTCTACACCATCTGATGTAAACGTTCTAGGTATTGCTCAAGTTAGTTCAGAAGCTTTAGCGGAAGCCGAGATCGTTATCGTTCTCGGCGGTGATGGCACAATTCTGCGCGGAGCAGAAATTGCGCGTACTCAAAATATTCCGATCCTTGGAATCAATCTTGGCCATGTTGGATTTTTAGCGGAAGTTGAAAAACCTGCGTTAACTGAAATCGCTGCAAGTATTGTCGCAAAGAGCTTTGTAACGGAAAATCGTATGGTTCTGCAATATTCAGTTCTACGCGATAGTGCAACCATCGCAACTGGTTGGGCGTTAAATGAAGTAACCGTGGAACGTAACGGAACAACGATGGTTGAACTCTTCGTGCAAATTGATAATCGGCCGCTCTCGCGCTGGGGCTGCGATGGCCTGATCTGTTCTACCCCAACTGGTTCAACGGCCTATGCCTTCAGCGCAGGTGGGCCAGTTCTATGGCCGGAAATTGACGCGCTGATTTTGCTTCCAATTTCTGCACACGCGCTCTTTGCTCGTCCAATGGTCGTTGCCCCAACATCGCAGATTGTCGTTGAAATTGAATCATCTGATGCCTTGTTATCAGCCGATGCCTTACGTAAATTGCCTTTACGTTCTGGTGATCGCGTACAGATAACGAAAGATTCATCCGTTATCAAACTCTCGCATATCAATCCAACGCTCTTTCCTGATCGTTTGGTTGCAAAATTTAAGCTCCCGGTTGAAGGCTGGCGCGGTGAGTGAACGCACTTATCTAGAAGAGATCTCAATCCGCAATCTCGGCATCATCGATCAATCAACTCTGGAGTTCGGCGGCGGCTTAAATGTATTAACAGGTGAGACCGGTGCGGGCAAGACCATGATTCTTACCGCACTTTCACTTGTTCTAGGTGGCAAGAGCGATAGTGATTTAGTCAGAACTGGTTCAGAACGGCTAACTGCATCGGCACAATTCGCGTTAAGCAACGTTAGCGGTGCCCTAAATGAAATCGCGGAAAGTTCCGGAGCCGACATTTCCGAAGGCTCCCTGATATTAACCAGAACTGTAAATAGTGATGGCAAGAGCAAAGCAGTAGCGGGTGGAACGACTGTGCCTGCGGCTACCTTGGCAAACTTTGCTGAAAACTTAGTTGAGATCCATGGCCAAGCAGCCAATCATCAGATCGTAAAACCGGCCAGGCAGCGCGAACTACTTGATCGCTTTGCGGGACCCAAATTTCTAACTGCGTTAACTAATTATCAAGAAATCTTTGCGAGCTATAACGAGTTGAAAGCCCGCATCAAGGCGGCCCAAGAAAGTGCCAGCAAACGTGACCGCGAAGTTGCAGACCTTGAAGAGTTCTTAAACGCTTGGACAAAACTGAAACCTGTTCGCGGCGAGTATGCCGAAGTCACCAATCAAATAGCACGTCTATCAAGTGTTGAAGATCTGCGAGCGGCAAGTTCAGGTGCAAATTCTGCACTATCTGATGAAACATCTGGTGCACTTACCGCACTTGGCGCAGCTCGTAGATTCTTAGATGTGGCAAAAGGTAAAGACTCTAAATTAGATGAGATTAGTTCTGCTTTGGCCGAAGGCTTCTTCCTAATCGATGATGCGGCGCGCGAGATTAGCTCTTACTTAACTGCGCTGGAAGCAGACCCGGCAAAGTTAGATGCGCTGCAGAGCCGAAAAGCGGAGATAAATTCTTTTCTAAAGAAATACGGTAGCGCTCTTGCGGCAGATGAAGATTTGGCACAACTTGCGCTGCGAGCAAAGGGAGCCAAGGAGGCGATAGCAGATTTAAATGGTGGCGAAGATCGAATTAGACAACTACAGGCAGATCTCGGTGAGATAAAAGTTGAATTGCTACAGCACGCAAAAGCGCTAACCGATCTAAGAACAAGTGCATCAGTAACACTTTCTAAATCTGTTACATCCGAGATAAACGCTCTGGCCATGCCGCACACTAAATTTTCTATTGCAATTTCAACCCCTGATTACAAGGGTGCTTTGAAGGAATCTGATTTTACTTCCCTTGGCTGCGATGAAGTACTGATGCAGATTCAAGGTCACACCGACGGTCCACTTATTGCACTTGGTAAAGGCGCAAGTGGTGGTGAAATGTCGCGCATCATGTTGGCCCTAGAAGTTGTCTTAGCGCAGACCCATCCAGTCGGAACATATATTTTTGATGAGGTAGATGCGGGTGTTGGTGGAAAGGCAGCGATTGAAGTTGGTCGCCGCCTTGCTGCCTTGGCAAAGCACACCCAAGTAATCGTCGTTACACACTTGCCACAGGTCGCAGCATGGGCTGATACACATTTCGTCGTCAAGAAGAGTGGAGATGGCTCAGTTTCACAATCTGGGGTGGCTAAGTTAGATGAGAAATCAAGGGTGGAAGAGATCGCTCGCATGCTCGCTGGGTTAGAAGGTTCAGCGAGTGCGCAAGAACATGCCGCCGAACTACTAGCGATGCGCGAGTCAGTTTCTTAATAGCTTCATCTAGATGATAGGTTTGTCTTCCATGGGCCAAGCGCATGTGACTAAGCATATTTTCGTAACTGGCGGAGTCGCCTCAAGTCTTGGCAAGGGATTAACCGCCTCAAGTCTTGGCAGATTACTTGTGGCTCGCGGAATCCGTGTCACAATGCAGAAACTCGATCCTTATCTCAATGTAGATCCCGGCACCATGAATCCTTTTCAACACGGTGAAGTCTTTGTGACCGATGATGGCGCTGAGACAGATCTAGATATCGGCCATTACGAGAGATTCCTGGATCGCAATCTTGAGGGTTCAGCCAATGTGACCACTGGTCAGATTTATTCGAAAGTGATCGCGCGCGAGCGTCGCGGTGAATATCTAGGTGAGACAGTACAGGTAATCCCGCACATTACAAATGAGATTAAAGAGCGCATGAATGCGATGTCGGCTCCGGATGTTGATGTGATAATTACTGAAATTGGCGGAACCGTTGGTGATATTGAGTCACAACCTTTCCTAGAAGCTGCGCGACAGATGCGCCAAGAAGTCGGTCGCGACAATGTCTTCTATCTCCATATTTCACTCGTCCCATATATCGGCCCATCTGGTGAGTTAAAGACAAAGCCAACGCAACACTCGGTAGCAGCGCTACGCAGCATTGGTATCGCACCTGATGCAGTTGTTCTTCGATCTGACCGCGAGATTCCGATCGGTATTAAGAAGAAGATTTCCCTGATGTGCGACGTTGATGTTGAAGCTGTTGTGGCTGCCGTTGATGCGCCATCGATCTATGACATACCTAAGGTTTTATTCTCCGAAGGTTTAGATGCCTATGTGGTCCACCGTTTATCTCTGGGCGGTCACGAAGTTAAATGGGGAGAATGGGATGAGCTCTTAGAGAAAGTCCATCATCCCAAGCATCAAGTTAAAGTTGCCCTGGTTGGCAAATATATTGATCTACCAGATGCATATCTGTCGGTATCGGAGGCTTTGCGCGCCGGTGGCTTCGCCAATAACGCTAAGGTTTCAATTATCTGGGTTCCAAGTGATGACTGTGCAACACCAGAAGGTGCCAAGAAAGCACTGGCGGATGTGGATGCAATCTGTGTGCCAGGCGGTTTCGGGGTTCGCGGAATTGAAGGCAAGTTAGGTGCTTTAACTTATGCGCGCACCAATAAGATCCCGACTCTTGGGTTATGTTTAGGTTTGCAATGTATGGTCATTGAAGCAGCGCGCAATATGGCCGGTATTAAGGATGCAAACTCAGCAGAATTCTCACCAGAATCTGGCACACATGTGATTGCAACCATGGATGATCAGAAAGCGATTGTTTCTGGGCAAGCCGATATGGGCGGCACAATGCGTTTAGGTTTATATAAAGCATCACTTACTCCAGGATCAATTGTTGCCAAGACTTACGGTTCAAATGAAATTTCGGAGCGCCATCGCCATCGTTATGAGGTAAATAACACCTATCGCGATCAGATTTCAAACGCTGGTCTTACCTTCTCGGGAATCTTTCAGGAACGCGACCTGGTTGAATTTGTAGAACTGCCGCTTGAGGTACATCCTTATTACGTGGGAACGCAGGCACATCCTGAGCTGCGTTCGCGTCCAACGCGACCACACCCACTATTTGTGGGCTTGATTTCGGCGGCTATTGCTGCGAAAGGTTAAAGATGTTAGTTGGTGTACCAAAAGAAATTAAGGTTCACGAGGCAAGAGTTGCACTTACCCCAGAAGGCGTTTTTGAATTCGTTCGCTTCGGCCACCAAGTTGTTATTGAAAAAGGTGCAGGCCTGGGTTCGGCAATTAGCGATGCGGACTACGTTGCAGCTGGCGCGCAGATGGAAGGCGATGCCGCAAAGATATGGGAATCTGCTGATTTAATTTTGAAGGTAAAGGAACCAATTGAAAGTGAGTACCCAAGACTTCGGTCCGGACAAATTCTCTTCACCTACCTACATTTAGCGGCATCAAAGGCTTGTACAGATGCGCTTATAAAAAGTGGAACAACAGCGATTGCTTATGAAACGGTTGAAGTAAATGGCACCTTGCCGCTGCTTGCACCTATGAGCGAAGTTGCTGGCCGTTTGGCTGTACAAGTTGGTGCATTTGCGCTGCAAAAACCAAATGGTGGACGTGGTGTTTTGCTCGCTGGAGTTCCCGGAGTCGCGCCAGGCAAAGTTGTCGTAATTGGTGGGGGAGTTGCCGGACTTAACGCTGCGGTAATTGCCATGGGTATGGGGGCAGATGTCACGGTGCTGGATCGCTCTCTGCCTCGTCTTGCCTATATCGATTCACTTTATAACGGCAGAATAAAAACGCTCGCTTCGACTTTGCATGCAATTGAGCGCGAGATCAAGCAAGCAGATTTAGTCATAGGGGCAGTTCTTGTTCATGGGGCAAAAGCACCGAAATTAGTTAGCAATGCTCAAGTGGCGCAGATGAAACCTGGCTCAGTGCTTGTTGATATTGCGATCGATCAAGGTGGATGCTTCGAAGATTCAAAGCCCACTACTCATTCTGAACCCACATTTGCGGTTCATAACTCAATTTTCTACTGCGTCGCAAATATGCCAGGCGCCGTACCCGTTGCTTCAACTTATGCGCTGACTAACGCGACTTTGCCTTACGCGATCGCCATTGCGAATAAGGGTTGGGAGCGGGCAATTGATGAGGATCCAGCCCTTGATCGCGGGTTAAATGTTCATGCTGGAAAGATTAGATATAACGCTGTTGCGGTGGCCCACGGTTATGCAGTTTGAAAAAGCGCAGAAGAGCTTTATCGACCACCTACAGATCGAACGGGGTTTATCACCAAACTCAATCGCCGCTTATGGGCGAGATCTCGATCGCTTTGCCAGTTATCTCACCAAAAAGGATTTAGATTTTCAAGCTCTTACGACAGAGGATTTAACTGAGTATGAGATTGCCTTAAAGCAGGAAGGTCTAGCGCTTTCTTCGATTAATCGAGGAGTTTCGGCGCTTAAAACTTTCTATAAGTATCTATCTCGTGAATATGCAATCGCAGATCCAACAACGGAGCTAACCGCCAATCGTCTGCCGCGCAAATTGCCGAAAGCACTGACAATTAGCGAAATTGAATCGCTTTTGAGGTCGACCGAACGTGTAGGGGAGTTAACGGCGCTACGAGATCGTGCAATTCTCGAAGTCCTCTATGGAACTGGTGCGCGAGTTAGCGAAGTTGTTGGTCTAAATCTCGGTGATCTCGGTAAGTCGATGCTGGCTGGTTATGAAGTGACAACCCTGAAGCTGCGGGGGAAAGGATCGAAAGAACGGATCGTGCCTTTAGGAAGCTTTGCCAAAGAGGCGATCGAAAATTATATGGTGCGATTGCGCCCGTTGTATGTCGAGAAATCTAAATCAAGCAAGGCTGCAACGGCGCTTTTTCTAAATTCTCGTGGCGGACGCCTCTCTCGTACTAGCGCCTGGCAGATTGTTACCGATGCAGCAGAGGCCACCGGTCTTAGCGGAAAAGTTTCCCCGCATGTATTTAGGCATTCATACGCAACACACTTGTTAGATGGAGGAGCCGATATCCGAGTGGTTCAGGAGTTATTGGGACATTCTTCGGTCACAACAACCCAGATTTACACGCTGATCACGATCGATAAAGTGCGTCAGGCTTATGCCAGCGCGCACCCGCGAGCTATTTAAATCCCGCGCAATCTGCGCGCCAGAATACTTTGATCGCCCTTTGCTTCAAGATCTGCAACGATCACAGCAATTGATTCGCGAACAATGCGACCGCGATCAACAGCTAAACCTAGATCTCCGCGAAGCGTTAAACGTGCTTGATCAATATCAAAGAGTTCATCAGGAGATAAGTAGACGGTAATTTTCTCATCGTGCTTTTCGCGACCAGATGGTGAGCGATCAACTGAAGTGACGCGACGACGAGGAGTCGAGCGCACGCCCTTCTTTGTTTTGGGAGTTGCTGTCACACCGATTGACTTTGAAACTTCAGGAGCATCTTCTACTACCTGGCGAACAGCACTCAAAGCTGGAGTATTGGCGCGGAATAATTCATCGGCACCTGGCAAGCTAGCTCTACGGGTCATCGTGCGCCTCCTCTGGCAATTAATTCACGAGCAAGTCTGCGATAAGAAGCAGCCCCGCCTGAAGATGATGCGTAACTGGTGATTGGTTCACCAGCAACAGTTGTCTCTGAGAACCTAATAGTTTTAGCGATAATAGTTTCGAAGACATCTTCTGGGTATTTCTCAAGTATCGCTGTTAAAACTTCACGGTTATGCAGCGTCTTCTTCTCATACATGGTTGCTAAAATCCCGATCAAGTTAAGTTCCGGATTAAGGAAGTTCTTAACCTTTTCGATATTCCCCTTTAGTTCGATAAAGCCGTGCAGGGCAAAGTATTCACATTGCAAAGGCACGATTACTTCATTCGATGCAACAAGTGCGTTAATGGTTAGCTGTCCCATAGTTGGTTGGCAATCGATCAAGATAACGTCGTAGCGATCTTTCAATCGGGCGAGCGCGCGCTTTAGGTATTGCTGGCCACCAATTTCAGCGCCAAGAGTTGTCTCAGCTGTTCCAAGATCACGGTTAGCGGGAAGGAAATCTAGGTTCGCGACAGATGATTTCAAGACAATCTCATCGATATTTGCATCCGGTGTCATCAACGCGTAATAAACAGTGTTCTCTAGCGGCAGTGCGTGAGCATTAACGCCGAGGCCAAGTGAGAGTCCGCCTTGTGGGTCAAAGTCAACGAGCAATACGCGGCGACCAAGTTCGGCTATGGCTGCACCTAAGTTGATGGTGGTCGTTGTCTTACCAACGCCACCTTTCTGGTTAAAGATTGAGATGACTTTTGCATCTAACCCTTCGACCGGTGCGGGAGGGATTCGGAAATTCTTAGGTTCGCGCCCAAGGAGAGTGGCGGTAGTTGCCACATCATCATCAAATGTCGATTTAGCGTTCAAGCGAGAAACCTCTTTTCGTTGGCGCGACTCTACGCTCCGTGCATAACTTTGAGCAAGTAAGCAAGTATGGTTCGCAGGTGAATATCGAGTCAGAAGGATCTATCGCGCTGAGCGCGGCTGCGCCCGATGATGTAGAAATCGGCGCTGGCTTTAGCGTCCACCTCGATAACTTTGATGGTCCCTTTGACCTCTTGCTCCAACTGATCTCGCGCCACAAGATGGATATCACGGAAGTCTCCCTGAGCATGGTGACCGATGAGTTCATCGCCTTTATCCGCGCCTTAGAAGCCTCCGGTGAAGGCTGGCGCCTAGATCAAGCCACAGAATTCTTAGTTATCGCCGCCACTTTGCTCGATCTAAAGGCGGCTCGCTTGCTTCCGAGCGGTGAGATCGAAGATGAGGAAGATCTGGCGCTACTTGAGGCGCGCGATATCCTCTTTGCCCGCCTGCTCCAATACCGCGCCTTCAAGGAGATTGCAGCGACCTTTGCCCTGCAGATCGAGGCGGCCGATAAATCCTTTGCTCGTGTGGTCGCATTAGATCCTGCGCTCTCAGCGATACTGCCTGAGGTCTTGATTGGGGTTGGCGCAGCCCGCTTTGCGGCGATCGCCGAACGCTGCCTTACGCCTAAGACCGCTCCAGTAGTTGCCGTGGCACACCTGCACTCAAGTATGGTCAGTGTGGCAGATGAGTCCAAGCGGGTAGTCGAAGCGCTACGAGCCGGACGCACCGTCAGCTTCCGCAATCTCATCTCCGATGCCGATTCGACCTTGGTCGTTGTGGCTAGATTCCTGGCTCTGCTCGACCTTTACCGCCAAGGCGTCTTGCGCTTTGATCAGGTAATGGCTCTTGGCGAGCTGCAGATCAGTTGGACCGGCTCAGATTCTGGAGAAGTTGAGATCACCAATGAGTTTGATATCCCAGTAATTGCGACAGAATAGGGCGAAAATGTCTAATCCCGAAGTTGAACGTTCTATCGAGGCGATCTTGATGGTGGTGGATGAGCCGGTCACCGAGCTCACTTTAGCCTCGGTTCTCTCGGTTACCGTTGATGAGGTCGTGGCCGCTCTTGAGATCTTGGCCAATTCCTATGATGGCCGTGGCTTCTGCCTTAAGGCGATCAATGGCGGCTGGCGCTTCTACAGCAACCCCGATTGCTCAGCTGTTGTTGAAAAGTTCGTGCTCGATGGCCAACAGAACCGCCTGACTCAGGCAGCCCTTGAGACCCTTGCCGTGATCGCCTACCGTCAGCCCGTCTCACGCGCCCGCGTCTCGGCGATCAGAGGCGTAAATGTGGAGGCAGTTATGAAGACCCTGGTTACGCGTGGGCTGGTTGAAGAGTTCGGCCTTGAGCCTGAGACCGGGGCAATCCTCTATAAGACCACCAGTTACTTCCTCGAGCGCTTAGGTCTTAACTCACTCGATGATCTTCCAGCTCTGGCCCCATATCTGCCAGATCTAGATCGCCTTGATGAAGTTCTCGAATCGCTTACTGATTAGCCCACTAGATCCTACCTAACCCTCCATTTGGCCCCGCCAGATCCCTGGCGTAGACTGCTCCATTCAAGCTCTCCTGGACTCGTTTTGCGTGGGGGAGAGCGCCTGACTGTCGAGAATGGATAGCCAAAAATGTCTGAGATGCGCCTAAATAAGATTATCGCCGAGGCTGGAATCACCAGCCGCCGCGGAGCCGACGAATTGATTATCGATGGCCGGGTGAGCGTGGACGGATTTATCGTTCGTGAGCTTGGGGCTAAATATGACCCCGAAAAGGTCAAAGTCATGGTTGATGGTGAGACAATAACCCGATCTTTGTCAAAGCATTATGTAGTACTTCATAAGCCTAAAGGTGTTTTGTCTACCATGTTCGACCCAGAAGGCCGTCCCTCTCTCGCCGACTTTATCGACCTGCGCACCGAACGCCTCTTCCATGTCGGACGTCTCGATAAGGACTCTGAGGGGCTAATTCTTCTTACAAATGACGGGGATCTAACCTTCCGCGCCACCCACCCATCATTTGGACTGGAGAAGACCTACATAATCGAATTCGATGGCAGCCTGCCCACCGGTGTGGATAAGGTCCTTCTGAAGGGGATAGAGCTCGAAGATGGCATGGGCCGGGTCTTGACCTTTAAGCAGCTATCGCCACAATGGATCGAAGTCAGCATCCATGAAGGTCGCTATCACATCATCCGCCGGCTCATGGAGGCAGTCGATGTCCACGTCCTTCGCCTGATCAGAACAAAGTTTGGACCGATCTCGCTGGGAGATACTCCTGAGGGTAGATGGCGAGATCTCAATAGCGGCGAATTGGTTAGCCTACAAAAGGCTTTAGACTTATAAATATTTGTCGCTTCAGCATCGTTTAATAGTTTTATTGCTTTATCTTTAATCAATCCTCGAACTCTGCAATTACCAATTTATCGATAATTGGGCGTTTTTGTGGGCTCAAAAATCGGAGTAAATAACGTTTTATCGATATTTATGAATCGGGGCATCGCAGCAGAGATGTTCAACCTCTGATTCTTTGACCTAGAAAGAAAGGTTTTATAGATATATTGTTAAATGGGCAAAACGAGTTATAAATACCGTCGAGAAGTAGGGTGAAGGGGTACGATTTGCCAATGTCTAGCGTCCGAGCGATCAGAGGAGCAACCCAAGCCTCTGCCAATACTGCCGAGGCGATAGCTGCTGCGACTAAGGAACTTCTCCTGGAAATTTTGAAGGCAAATGGCCTTTCGACTGATGATTTCATCTCTGTCATATTCACAGCTAGCCCAGATCTAACTGCTGCATTTCCGGCTGGCTCAGCTCGCGAAGTTGGTTTCACCGATACCCCGCTGATTTGTGGAGTTGAGATTGACGTGCCAGGCGCACTTGAACGCACTATCCGAGTTATGGCGCACGTTCAATCGACCCTCAGCAAGGGCGAAATTGCGCATATCTACCTAGGGGCAGCTAAATCCTTACGTCGAGATATCGCTCAGTAAGCGAAATTAGAAGAAAATGGCAGATTTTTCGCAGGTAGAGCCCCCTTTCTCGTCGATAAAAATCATCGGATCAGGCTTAATCGGCACATCGATCGGCCTAGGGTTGGCCGGCCGAGGAATATCAATCGAGATGGAAGATACCGATCCTCGTGCCCAGAAATTGGCACAGGATCTGGTGAAATCGCAAAAATTGGTCAATCCGGAGATAGTTCTCTTTGCACTTCCCAGCAGCGCCCTTCCAGAGGCTCTTAGAGGCGAGTTAGCCTTAAACCCAGGATCTAAATTTATAGATATTGGTAGCGTTAAAACTAAACCTCTACTTGATGTATCAAGATCCTCACTATCGCCTACGAAGTTCTTAGCGACCCATCCGATGGCTGGACGGGAAGTCGGCGGGGCAGAGTCAGCCCGAGCCGATCTTTTCCAATCTCGGACGTGGGTTTATATGCCGGCGGATCTGCAAGGATCGCCAGTTGATCCAGAGTTGTTGGCGGCAGGGCTTTGGATCATCGAAGCCCTTGGTGCGACACCTGTTGCAATGGACGCTGCCGAGCACGATCGAGCGGTTGCGCTGGTTTCACATCTTCCACAGATTGTCTCCTCGCTCTTGGCTGGGCAACTTTTTCTGGGAGAGAGCTCGGACCTAGAGCTCGCCGGTGCTGGGCTGCGCGATACAACGCGGATTGCAGCGTCGAAGGCTGATTTATGGGATGAGATCTTGGCTGCAAATGCCGAACAATTGCTGCCGTTATTGATAAATCTACAAAGTGACCTTAGCGCTGTAGTTCAGGCGTTACAAAACTCTAAATCAATAGCTGCCTTTATCGAAAAGGGAAATAAGGGACGGGCGTTGATTCCTGGCAAGCACGGGGGAGTAGCGCGCGAGTACACGTATTTACCGGTCGTAATTGAGGATAAGCCAGGTCAATTGGCGGCGCTCTTTGATGAATGCGCCAGCGCTAAAGTCAATATCGAAGATCTGACGATCGAACACTCACCTGGCCAATTTACCGGCCTTATAACTCTTTCACTCTCACAAAGTGATGCCCAGATTTTAAGTGATCACCTGATCAGATCGGGTTGGAAGGTTCACGCGCCAAGATAGAATGGGCCCTGCGTTAATTAATTTTGATCTACGCACCTAAAGTGCGCAATGACGGGAAGTAATTTAAATGATCGTCGTGGCCATTGATGGACCAAGTGGAGCAGGTAAATCAAGCACGGCTAAAGCGATCGCCAAACGCGCTGGTTGGAGTTACTTGGATACTGGCGCGCTTTATCGCGCAGTCACCTGGCTTGCGCTCCGAGAGAATTTAGAAACGAGCGAAGATATTTTGGCAGCGCTCAAGCGCTTCCCTTTGCGTTTTGTCGCAAATCCGAATAAACCGGAAGTCTTCGTAGGTGATGTATCTGTAACAACTGAAATTCGCAGCGAAGAAGTAACTAGCGCCGTTAGCAAATTTAGCGCCGTTGCCGAGATTCGCGCCGAATTGCTTCTGACTCAAAGAAAATTTATTGCAAGCGCCGAACGCGGAATCGTAGTTGAAGGACGAGATATCGGAACTGTCGTTGTTCCAGATGCGGCGTTAAAGATTTATCTACAAGCAGATATTGCCGCCCGCGCTGCGCGGCGTTCTGCTGAAACAGATTCACCTTCTACAGCGGTCGGTCAGTCTTTAGCATCGCGTGATGAGATGGATTCAACGCGAGCGGTATCTCCTCTTGCTAAAGCTATGGATGCAGTCTTAATAGATTCAACGGATTTAACCCTAGAGGAAACTGCGGACTGGATTTGGGAGCTGCTGAAAGAACGCTCTTTATTAGGGCTGCCGATCGTTGCGATATTAGGTCGTCCCAACGTTGGAAAATCAACGTTGATAAATCGTTTCATCGGACGACGTGAAGCAATCGTTGAAGATACACCTGGCGTTACACGTGATCGCGTGCAATATGAATGCGAATGGGGCGGACGCAGATTTATAATTATGGATACAGGTGGTTGGGAATCTAAGCCAGATGGTATTTCAGTTCAGGTAAGTGCATCAGCTGAACTTGCGATGCAAGAGGCAGATGTACTTGCCTTTGTCGTTGACGCGCACGTTGGTGCGTTAGATGAAGATGATATTTTGGTTCAAGAACTGCGGAAAGCTAAGAAACCAATGGTTCTAGTAGCCAATAAGGTCGATAGTGATGTCGATGAGGCAGATGCTCATGCTTTGTGGAATTTAGGGCTAGGTGAACCTAGATTCGTATCTGCACTACATGGTCGCGGCAGCGGTGACCTACTTGATTACATTGTTTCAGAGATGCCAGAAGTCGGTGGTGCTGCGACCCAAGATGGTTATCGCAAGATTGCATTGATTGGTCGTCCCAATGTTGGAAAATCAAGTTTGCTAAACGCGCTAGCGGGAGAAAACCGATCCATTGTTGATGATGTGGCCGGTACTACTCGCGATCCAGTTGATGAGTTAATTGAATTTGGGGGATCGATCTGGCGTTTTATCGACACCGCTGGTCTGCGCAAACGCGCAAATCAAGCAAGTGGCACAGATTATTACGCAACTTTACGTACGCAAGCAGCGCTCGAAAGATGTGAATGCGCAGTTGTAGTACTGGATGCATCGCAACCAATTTCAGAACAAGATTTGCGTGTTATCACCATGGTAGAAGAAGCCGGTAAGGCCATGGTTATTGTGATGAACAAATGGGATCTCGTCGATGAAGATCGCCGTGATCAATTAGATCGCGAGATAGATCGCCATTTAGATCAAGTTGAATGGGCCCAGCGCGTTAATGTCGCGGCCAAGACTGGCTGGCACCGCGACCGCTTAGCACCGGCGCTGCGCACTGCAATCGATAGTTGGGAACGTCGCGTTCCAACAGCCAAACTCAACTCATTCCTTGGCGCACTTATCGGTGCGACGCCACCTCCAGTTCGTGGTGGAAAACAACCGAAGATTTACTATGCGACTCAAGCCGGCATTGCCCCACCGAAATTTGTGGTCTTCTCCAGCGGTTGGATCGAGGCTTCGTATCGTCGCTTTATCGAACGTCGCCTACGGGAAGAGTTCGGATTCCCAGGTACTCCAGTACAAGTTGCGATCCGAGTCAAAGAGCGCGACTGATGAGCAAGAGGTCGCTACTGACTATTCCGAACGCATTAACTGGTTTGCGGGCGTTCGGAATACCGTTATTTATCTATTTGGCGCTGGTCGAAAAGGCTGATGGCTGGGCAATTCTGACGCTCGCGATAGGCGGTGCCACCGATTACTTCGATGGAAAGTTGGCTCGGGCTTGGGGGCAAGAATCTCGCTTTGGCGAGTTAGCCGATCCAGCTATTGATCGTCTCTACATTATCGCCACATTAATCGTGCTCTATCTGCGCGAAGCGATTCCCCTATGGGTGATAGTTCTTCTGCTCTTTCGCGATCTGGCACTTGGCTTGGTGACTATCGGATTAACCGCCAAATCTCTGCCTCCATTGAAAGTTACTTATCTTGGAAAAGCGGCGACTTTTAACCTGCTCTATGCCTTTCCATTCTTATTGTTGGCGCTACATGACGGTTGGTCGGGCACCCTCGCCTATATCTTCGGATGGAGCTTTACCTGGTGGGGAGTTTGCCTTTACCTCTTTACGGGCGTTTCCTATTTCACAACTGCGGTAGCGGCCATTAGAGTGGCGCGGTAGATTTCATTACTATTAAAAATAGTAAAGTGCGTAAAACTGAGAATGCCAAGGAGGCGTTGTGTCGCTAATACCTGAAGGTTTGCAATACACCAAAGAGCACGAATGGGTTAGCGAAACCTCCACTGGCGTTTATCGCATGGGTATCACGGATTACGCACAAGGCGCACTGGGCGACATTGTGTATGTGCAGCTACCTAAAGTTGGCGAGAGCGTAACCGCAGATAAAGTTTGCGGTGAAGTTGAATCGACTAAGAGCGTTTCAGAAATTTTCGCACCGATTACCGGCAAGATTGTTGCCATCAATGAATCACTTGGGCAAACTCCTGAAACGATTAACTCTGACCCTTACGGTGCAGGTTGGCTGGCAGATATTGAAGTTTCTCGCGCGGTCGCTGGCTTACTCTCGCCAGAGCAGTACCGTCAAATCACCGCGTAATTTTCCTCTTTAATCTCCTCCTTTTTCCGCTTGATTTCTCCGCTCACTATCTCTAATGTCAGCCTCAGGTAGAAGTTGAACCTGAAAGGGATATTCGAGAGCGAAGGAGGTTCGTTGTGGAGAAGGCGCCAGATAAGAGCGAACTCACCAGCACTCTTCATCTCGGATTGAGATCAGTGGTTTCCCCAGAGAGTGCGTTTACCTCATTTCTCTCATCACTTTCAATCTCAGAACGTTCTGCAATTGATGAGGTTCTAAATGGTGGCCCCGAAAAAGCGATGATCGTTGTTCATCGTGGGGCAAGCAAAGGGGCGCGCTTTCTCATCGCGCAGGATCGATCATCAATCGGTCGTTCACCAGAGAGTGAGATCTTCTTAGACGATGTAACCGTCTCACGAGCTCACGCGTTTATCGAGCGAACAGCAACAGGTTTTTCACTAAGTGATTTGGGCAGCCTCAACGGCACCTATATCAATAACCAATCTCTTAAGTCGACTGCACTCGTGTGCGGTGATGAGATTCAGATTGGTAAGTTCCACTTAATTTTTATATCTGCACAAAAGAAATAATCTCAGTAAATCAATTTCCAATTAGGGGAGTATTAAATGAGCGTTCCAGCCCGCGCATATCTGAGCATCGGTGAAGTCCTTACCAAGTTGCGAGGAGATTTTTCAGATATAACTATCTCGAAGATTCGCTTCCTTGAATCTGAAGGTTTGATCGAGCCACAACGTACGCCCTCTGGATATCGCAAATTCACAGCAGCTGATTTAGATCGCCTCCGTTATGTTCTTCTCTTGCAGCGCGATCAATATCTTCCCTTGCGCGTAATTAAGGAAAATCTCGAGGCGCTAGACCGAGGTTTAGAACCAGCCGCCAACGGGGGAGTAGCCGCTCCTCGACCAACCTTGGCAACTATCGATGGAGATTCATCCCCAGAATCTTTCGGAGCCAGTTCTGATCTTCGCCTATCGCGTGAAGAGCTGTTAAAGGCTAGTGGCCTAAAAGATGCACAGCTAGTTGAGTTGGAATCATATGGATTTATCGCCTTGCGCGGTCGTCATTACGATAACGACGCTTTAGCAGTTGCAACTGCAGTTGCAGAGATGGCGAGTTTTGGAATCGAAGCACGTCATCTTCGTTCTTTTAAATCAGCTGCCGACCGCGAGATTGGTCTGATTGAACAAGTGATCACACCGATCAATCGCCAGAAGAGTGCTGATTCAAAAGCTCGCGCTGAAGAAGTGCAGAAGCAGATCGCCTCGCTCTCTGTTCGCTTGCATGCCTCACTGGTTCGCGCCGGTCTGAATCGTCCTCGCTAATTACTAAAACTCACGGACCTGGTGTACTGAAATGATGGTCAATATGGAGCTAGTTGGTGTCCGTATTGAGATGCCGTCGAACCAACCGATTGTTCTTCTCAAAGAGATTGACGGCTCGCGCTTCTTACCGATCTGGGTTGGAGCAGTCGAAGCCACCGCTATCGCTTTTGCTCAGCAAGGGCTGGCGGCACAGCGCCCACTAACTCACGATCTGATTGCAAATATTTTTGAAGTCGCTGATATGACAATGACTTCGATCCATATAACTGCGTTAACCGATGGCATCTTCTATGCCGAGATCCAGATGCGAACCGACTCAGGGGCATCTTTAAAGATCAGTGCAAGACCATCAGATGCGATCGCAATCGCGCTCAGATGTAAGAGCAACATAATGGCGGATTCGGATCTCTTGGATCAGGTCGGTATTGATATTCCAGAGCAGCTCCTCGGCGGAGGCCAGGAGGGGCAGGCAGCCGATGGCGAGATGGAGCGTTTTCGAGAATTTCTCGATCAGATCAACCCGGAAGACTTTGCCGGCTGAGGGTTGAGAAGTCTCACTCTCTACTTGAGGTTTGCCCCGTGTCGGTCGTTGTTTCAAGGCGCTTGGTCTCGTAGCCTTTAGCCTTGAAGATCTCCTAATTCCCCAAGAGAAATGAGTCACCGTGACCTCCCCAGTTACGCCAGAACAACCGAATGAGATCGGCTACCGCGGTGCTACTGCATGTGCAGCTGCTGGGATTTCCTATCGCCAATTAGATTACTGGGCAAGAACTGGCCTGCTAGAACCTAGCGTTCGTACCGCAAGTGGTTCCGGGACTGCACGACTCTATGGCTTCCGCGACATCTTGGTTTTGAAGATTGTTAAGCGCTTATTGGATGCCGGAATTTCCCTGCAGAATATTCGTACAGCGGTGACGCATCTACGCGGACGCGGCGTTACCGAACTTGAGAGCATCACTTTGATGAGCGATGGCGCATCAATCTATGAATGCGCCAGCGCTGATGAGATCATCGATCTACTTCAGGGTGGGCAAGGCGTCTTTGGAATTGCCGTTGGCAAGGTTTGGCATGAGGTGGAGGGCTCTTTGGCAACGCTGCAAGGCGAGTTCAATGGTGAGACCGTTCCGCCTATTGGCGCGCAAGTAAGCGATGAACTATCGCAACGTCGGAAGGCGAAAGGCGCTTAATACCAATACTCTTCCTCTACTAAAGATAAGCAGGGAAAAGCGGTAGGGGAGCGTAATGACATATAGCGGTGAGCGCTTTGAAAAGCGCCATATCGGGCCATCTAGTTCAGACGAGCAAGAGATGTTGCAACTTCTCGGCTACTCAGAATTGGAAACTTTTATTGGCGATGTCGTCCCTGCAAATATTGCTATCGCAAAGAAACTTTCTGAGACCTTAGATGCACCAAAGAGTGAAGTAGATGTAATCGCAGAACTTCGCGAGATCGCATCTCAAAACCAAGTCTTTACCTCGCTTATTGGTGGGGGTTACTACGGCACGATTACACCCGCGGTTATTAAGCGAAATGTCTTGGAAAATCCAGCTTGGTATACCGCTTACACGCCGTACCAGCCAGAGATTTCACAAGGTCGCTTAGAGGCAATCTTCGCTTTCCAAACTGTCGTCTGCGATCTAACAGCGCTGTCACTTTCGAACGCTTCAATGTTGGATGAAGGAACTGCGGCAGCAGAAGCTATGACCGTTGCTCGACGTACCTCTAAAACTAGCGATGAAGCGGTATTTTTGATTGAAGAACATTTACATCCGCAGACTAAGGCAGTTGTCCAAACTCGCGCTAAGCCGCTGGGAATTAAAGTTATTGAAGTAGATGCTGGACATATGGCCCGCGATGGATTTGACCAAGAGTTCTTTGGGCTGCTTGTGCAATACCCAGATACAACTGGCGAAATTTGCGATTATTCTAAAGTTACTGAATACGCGCATTCACAAGGCGCCCTGGTTATCGCAGCAACTGACTTGTTGGCACTTACCTCGATTAAAGCGCCAGGGGAGTGGGGCGCAGATATTGCAGTTGGCTCCGCGCAACGTTTCGGTGTTCCTATGGGATTTGGTGGACCGCACGCCGGCTTTATGGCGGTACGAGCTGGATTGGAAAGATCCTTACCTGGCCGCTTAGTAGGTCAAAGCATCGATTCTCATGGCAATCCCGCTTTTCGTTTAGCACTGCAAACCCGTGAACAACATATTCGACGTGATAAGGCAACAAGTAATATTTGTACAGCGCAGGTTCTGCTGGCAAATATGAGCGCTTTCTATGCGATGTGGCACGGGCCAAGTGGGCTGCGTGAAATCGCCGAACGAGTTCATGGTTATGCATCTCGTCTACAGTCAGCTGCAAAGTCTCGTAACGAAAGCGTCTTTGATACTGTGACGATCGATGTGGCCGATGCAGAAGCGATCCATAAGTTAGCGCGTGAGAAGAAATATAACTTCGGTCGCATCTCAGATAAGCAGATCCGGATTTCATTTGACGAGACCACAACAGATGCTTCATTTAATGAAGTGCTTGCCATTCTAGGTCTAACCGATACCAAGGCGGCTGCGATCTCGCCACAATTTGCACGAAACTCGAAGTACCTTTCCCACCCGGTTTTTAATACCTATAAATCTGAGACATCGATGATGCGTTACCTGCGCAATTTGGCAGATCGAGATTTGGCGCTAGATCGCACCATGATCCCGCTGGGCTCTTGCACGATGAAGTTAAATGCCGCAACTGAGATGGAGGCCGTTACCTGGCCGGAATTCTCTTCGCTTCACCCATTTGCACCGGATGATCAATCAAAGGGTTCGCGCTTGCTAATTGAGCAGCTATCAAAGTGGTTAGTTGAGATCACAGGTTACGACGCGGTCTCACTGCAGCCCAATGCCGGCAGTCAAGGGGAGTTCGCCGGTCTATTGGCGATTCGCAATTACCATGACTCGCGCGGAGATTTCGGACGCAACATTTGTCTTATTCCATCCAGCGCTCATGGCACAAATGCAGCGAGCGCAGTCATGGCTGGCATGTCAGTTGTCGTAATCGAATGTGATGAAGAAGGAAACGTCAGCCTTGAAGATCTAAAGATGAAGATCGCACTCAATGCCGATTCTTTAGCTGCTCTAATGGTTACTTATCCATCTACCCACGGGGTATTCGAATCAGCGATCTCGGAAATTTGCGCGATGATTCACGATGCCGGCGGTCAAGTCTATGTAGATGGTGCAAATCTCAACGCGTTAGTCGGAACGGCACAACCTGGAAAATTTGGTGCAGATGTTTCACACTTGAATTTACATAAAACATTCTGTATTCCTCATGGCGGTGGGGGACCGGGCGTTGGTCCAGTTATTGCTAAGGCGCATCTGGCACCGTTTCTTCCCAACCATCCACTGGATGCAACTGCAGGGCCTGCAACAGGTCCTGGGCCAATTTCCGCCGCTCCTTTTGGTTCGGCCAGTATCTTGCCAATATCTTGGGCGTATATCCGCCTGATGGGTGGAGAAGGCTTAACTCATGCGACGGAAGTTGCGATTTTAAATGCGAACTACATGGCCGCTCGCTTAAAGAACTCTTACCCAATTTTATACACCGGCAATAAAGGTTTGATTGCACACGAATGTATTTTAGATCTGCGCGAAATCACCAAGATTTCTGGGGTAACTGTTGATGACATCGCCAAGCGTTTGATGGATTTTGGTTTCCATGCACCGACTATGTCCTTCCCAGTCGCAGGTACATTGATGATCGAACCGACCGAATCTGAAGATATTATTGAGATGAACCGCTTTATCGATGCCATGATCGGTATTCGCAGCGAAATTCAAGAGATCATCGACGGCAAGTGCAGCATTGAAGGATCACCGCTGCGCAACGCTCCGCATACAATTGGAGCTATCGCAGCAACGAATTGGGAGCGCGATTACCCGCGCGAAGTCGGAGCCTTCCCAGCGACAATCACAGGGTTGATTCCAGGTGAGCTGATCGGTTCAAGAGGCAAATATTGGCCAACTGTCGGACGTATCGATGGCGCCTTTGGTGATCGCAACCTCGTCTGTTCTTGTGCGCCGATTGAGGCTTACAGCTCGTAATTGAGTGTGCAGTGGTGGGGATGGGGCTATTTTAGGTTACTTAACATAATGTAACTTATCGGCGTTAGGCCTAAGACTACGCGCCAGCGCCCAACGAGTCGTCTGCAGCAAAGCTTCAACGACTATCGCCTTAGACATCTTCGATACCCCGTTGAGGCGCTCAACAAAGGTAATTGGAACTTCAGCCGCCACGGCGCCAGCTAAATCTGCAGCCATCGCCATTTCAATTTGGAAACAATATCCAGTAGCTGTCATATCGCTTAGCCTTAGCGATCGCAGCAACTCAGCGCTATAGATTCTAAATCCGCCGGTTAGGTCGTGTAGATCTATACCAAGAGCTAACTTGGCATAACTCGTTCCGGCCCTGGAGAGCAATTGTCGGGACTTTGGCCAATTAACAACGCTTCCCCCAGGTATCCAACGAGTGCCTAAAGTTATCGACTTACCGGCCTTTATAGCCGAAAACATGGCAGGTAAATCTTCTACACGGTGTGAACCATCAGCATCCATCGTGACAATGTGGGTGTAACTCTCGTCGCTGAGAACTTGAGCAAAGCCGGCGCGATAAGCAGCTCCCAAGCCGCCTTTTTTTGGGCGATTCAAAATCTCTACCCAATCTAGCGAAAGGCTATCGACTTTCCCTGCGGTTCCATCAGGTGAATTATCATCGATCACTAAGACATCAAAAGGCGTTGCCGTAGTCGGACGAAATTTACTCAATTTATCTAACAGTTCGACGATTGATGTCGCTTCGTTATATGTCGGAATTAAGATCACTAACTTATTCAAAGCGAATTACCTTTCTACTCCGACGTATGGCAAGAGAAGCGGTAAGGGCTAGAACTAAGATATTCGCAAGAGCGCCTAGATTACTTGCCCATGTTGAGTGGTTATTCAACTCCAATTCTCCAACAAGGGCTGCTTGTTCGTCTTCCTTCGTTTGCGCGACCACTCGCCCATTATTGTCGATAAATGCCGAGATGCCAACTGTTGATACGCTCAAAACCGCCCGTGAATTTTCAACCGCGCGAATACGAGTGATGGCTAGTTGCTGTCGACTTTCAGCAGTTCCTGCAAAAGTTGCACTGTTTGTCTGAACAATGAGCGCTTGCGAGCCTTGCGCCATTTCTCGTACTAATTGATCATTGATGATCTCATAACAGATGATCGGGCCTACTTGCGAATCTGCTATCAAATGAGTTTGCAATTGATCACCAGCCTTAAAATCAATCACCGACTTTGCATATGGTGATACCAATTCTGCAATTTTGCGAAGTGGTATATATTCACCAAATGGCGTTAGTCCGCGCTTGATATAGGTACTTTTCGCCTCTCCTGATTTGTCATAAAAGACTGAGGCATTTTCTGGTGAACCATTACGCGTTAGTACAACACCGGCGATTAGCGGTGTGCCGGTCTTAAGATTTAAATCTTTAATATCCTGGGCAACTTCCGGATACGAAGCAGGATCAATATCAATGGCATTTTCGGGCCAGATGATGGCGTTATAGCCTTGATCGGCAAATTTATAGGTCGCATCGCGATGTAGATTGAAGACCGCTTTGGCGCGTGAATTGAAATTTAGACCGATCGATGGCGTATTTCCCTGTATCGCCAACAATTTAATGGAACCACTCCCCTGCGGATTTGCGGGAAGGAGAAAGAAAGCGATTAAGATAGTGATAAGAGCAGTCAATTTACGGAGGGAAATTTCACTTAAAAGCAGAGCGAATACGAGTGTGGCTGCCGAAAGTGCGAGCACTCCCCCGTAAGAAACGATGGAAAGGGCTGGAGATTGAACTTGGCTAAAGGCGATACGCGTCCACCCAAATCCACCAAATGGAAAACTTGCTCGTAAGAGTTCCATGGTCAAAAGCATGAAAATTGTCCACCAAATATTTTTAAAACGCTGGGCAACATAACCAACAGGTAGGTAGAAAAGGGACTGTAAGAGCGAGAGAAGTAGCCATGGGAATGGACCTACATACTTGCCGGTCCAGTGCAGAACGATTGCGTTATAAATAAATCCAAAGAGGAAGAAGTACCAAATTGATTTCTTTGAGCTCGCCGTCTTACGAAAAAGAATTGCGTATCCAATAACGGCTAGATACCAAATACCTATTGGCGCAAAAGCGGCACTTACCAGAAAAGCTGCTAAGGAAACTATTACCATTTCAAAGCTGCAATCAACCGATCTACGCTAGCCCCCAGACCGTATTGCTCCTTCATTTCATAGATTTTTGATAGATCCTTCGGAGCTTTGGGCATTGAGATATCCAGAGTTGGCAGCGCAACATCTTTAGCGCAATGCACGAGCGTTGGTGCAATCTTTAGATAATCAGTTCCTGCGATAATCTTTTTCGCTAAGGCAGCTGGGAGCGCCGGATGGGCGCCGTGGGCACCTTCTAACACCTGATCAACATCTGCAAAGTGGCTTGCGATTAACGCCGCACCTTTCTCTCCGATACCGCGTACCCCAGGCAAACCATCGGATGGATCTCCCCGAAACATTGCAAAGAGGGCGTAGCGATCACCAGGAATTGCATATTTGCGAGCCACCCATGCGATATCAACAAGATCATGTTGTGATAAGCCTTTGGCGAGATAAACGACCTTAACATCGCGCTTATCATCGACAAGTTGAAAGAGATCGCGGTCGCCAGTGACGATACGTATCGGCCCCTTCTCCTTAACTGCAAAAGTTGCCATGACGTCATCTGCTTCGTAGTCATCTACGCCAACCATTGGGATGCCGAACTCATCTAAAAGATCAAGCAAGATGGGAATTTGCGGTGTCAGTAGATCCGGCTCTTCTTCGCCCTCACCATCTTCCTCCAGCCGGTTAGCTTTGTAATCCGGCCACAGTTCTACCCGCCACGAAGGTCGCCAATCTCCTTCGATGCAGGCCACAATTCGCTTAGGCGAATACATAGTAATTAGACGAGCGGTCATATCCAGATAGCCGCGGATAGCATTTACTGAAGTTCCATCTGGCGCCAACATGGTGTCGGGCATTCCGTAATAAGCGCGATACCAAAGAGATGCGCTATCTAACAACATTAAGGTCATTGCTCATCCACCATATATGAGACGACCCCGCGGTCCAATCGCTTAATCGCTTCACGGCAGACCGGGCGAAGCGTCTCACTTGCGCCACCAATTTGGACCATCAGATCCATTAACTGCTTTATTGAACGGACAAAGTCACCGACCGACAAATCACTTCCCTTTAAAACATTTGTCAACGAGTTTCCCTGCGCCCACCGATATGAAATATATGCAAAACCAAAGTCAGGTTCCTTTTGCGTCTTAACATCAAATTCATTTTCAATCTCTTCCAGCTTGGCCCAGAGTCTCGTTATCTCAGCTAGCGCGCTAGCAACGTTCTGATGAGGCATCTTCGGCGCAAAATCATCGCGCGATCTAGATTGAAAGATCATTGAAGATACTGTTGAAAGCAATTCAGGTGCTGTTAGATTATCCAGAACACCAGCGCGGATCGTCTCAGTCAAGAGCAGATCAGATTCGGCATAGATTTTGGCGAGGATTTTTCCCTGAGCTAAAGGCTTCTCACCTTCGATATAACCTAAATGTGTTAGCACATCACAGATACGATCAAAGGTCTTCGCAATTACGTGAGTTCGATTTTCAACGCGCGATCTTAATCCGTCAGATTCACGAACTAAACGTTCGGCTCTCTCAGCAAATCGGGCATGTGTCTCGCGATCATTACATGAGTGACAGGGATGGTTGCGAATGCTACGACGCAAATTATCAATCTCGCCCTCCATATGCTTTCGCTGACGGTTGTCGAAGGTCTTCCGTCCATCACGCTTTGAGAGCAACTTCTCCAGTTCCTTTATCTCAGAACGCATTAAGGCATAGCTCTCAAAATCACCTAAGTGGCACTTAGCGCTCTCTAAAAGTTCAGCGCGCGCTAGGTCGTTTTTCTTGATCTGCCGCACTAAACCCACGACTGCGCGATCGGCTTGGAATTGGGCAAAAGAAGATTCCAAACTGCCATGCGCTCGTTCGCGCCCAAAGCGAGCAATCAGATTAATAGCCATGTTGTAAGTGGGCGTGAAAGAAGAACGTAATGGGTAGGTGCGAGTAGAAGCTAAACCAGCGGCTGTTGCAGAATCGACAGTTGGTGACCATTGCACAACCGCGTTTCCTTCAATATCAATACCGCGACGACCCGCTCTACCCGTTAATTGGGTGTACTCCCCCGGAGTAATTGGTACATGAGCTTCACCATTCCATTTTGTTAACTTCTCCAAAACAACGGTGCGGGCCGGCATATTTATACCAAGGGCTAAAGTTTCAGTTGCAAAAACTGCCTTCACTAAGCCACGTTGAAAGAGATCTTCCACCGCATTTTTAAAGCTAGGCAATAGCCCAGCATGGTGTGCTGCGATACCGCGCTCCAGGGCAGTTATCCATTCCCGGTAACCGAGCACCTCCAAATCTTCCTCAGGTAAGTTGGCGGTGAAACGGGCCGCTGTAGCGAGAATCTCCGCGCGCTCCTCAGTATTTGTTAATTTCAATCCAGCTGCTAAACATTGTTTAACTGCGGCATCACAGCCCATTCGCGAGAAGATGAAGGTTATTGCCGGAAGCAAATTCTCTCGATTTAGTTTCTCCATAATCTCCGCACGGGACAGACGAGATTCTTGTGTCCCCCATTGTTCGCGGCGATTTCGAGGAAGTCGCGTCTTACGTAGAGCTTCGCGTTCTAGCGCCAAAATCTCTGGGTTTATCTTCCCTGGCTGACTAAATAGATCAACCAAGCTCGAATTAATTAAGACATGTTGGTAGAGCGGTATGGGGCGATGTTCGCTCAGAATTACCTCAGTCTGACCTCGAACTTCACCTAACCATTCTCCAAATTCTTCCGCGTTCGAGACCGTTGCAGAAAGAGAGATCACTTGCACTGACTCCATTAGATGGATCAAAACTTCTTCCCAAACGGCACCACGGAACTTATCGGCCAAGTAGTGAACTTCATCCATCACGACCGAACCTAGATTTACCAAGGTACTTGAATTTGCATAGAGCATATTTCGCAGAACTTCAGTTGTCATAACCAAGATATCGGCTTCTGAATTGATATTTGTATCTCCGGTTAAAAGACCAACTCGATCTTCGCCAAATCGCGCGACAAATTCCTGAAATTTCTGGTTAGAAAGCGCCTTGATCGGTGTCGTGTAAAAGCATTTCTTACCTTTACTTAGCGCAAGGAAGGCTGCGAACTCTCCGACGACAGTCTTTCCCGCACCAGTAGGAGCTGCTACCAAGACCCCGTGTCCGCCTTCGACGGCGTGACAGGCATCTATCTGAAATTGATCGAAGGGAAATTCAAATTGTGAAATAAATTCTTCCGTTACAGGATGGCCTTTGCGAGACTTCGCCGCCGCGTATTTTGCTGCTGGTGTCGTCACGGAGTCCACGATAGTCCAGCGCCAGCGATACATTCAGCACGAACTGGCAATCCGCCGATCCTTTCTCCATCTGCATAAGCGATCGCCTCTGCCTGAAGTGTGACCTTTGCCGATCGATAGATATCAACCATTGGGTGATGAATATGTTGACCGCTAAAGACTTTTGGAAATACTCGTAAAAACTCAAACTTACTTACCGGGCGCAAGACCATCAGATCGAAGAGACCATCTGACATATCTGCGCCGGGACAGACTTTCATGCCTCCCCCATAACTACTGCCATTGCCGATGGCGATGAGCATCGCTTCGGTTGAAATATTCTGGTTATCCATCTCAATTGTGTAATGCAACGTCTTAAACTTCGGCAGTTCCATCGCTATCGCAAAGTTATATTTCATAGGACCCTTGGGCCATTTCAAAAGATTTGCTCGCTCATTGACTACCGAATCGAATCCGGTTGAAAGTATCGCTCCAAACCATTCGGAATCAACTAACCCTAAATCAATGGGCCCAGGTTGACGTGTTGTGACAGCGTCTAATTGAGACGAGATATCGGTAACGCTCCAGCCTGTAGCGCGCAGAAAATCATTTCCGGTGCCACCCGCGATTACAGCAAAGGGAATTCGCCGAGGAACAACCGATTGCAAGATTAGATGTGCCAGTCCATCTCCCCCAACTGAGACGACGCCTTCACAATCTTGCGATGAGCCATCCAGGAAATCGACGAGGTTGGAGCGCATCTTGGCAGGCGTTGTTGCGGTAATAATTTGATAGTTCAACTTCTTTGCCGCAAAGTAACCTGCAACTTCGCGCCCCATCACGGCGCCTTTGCCTCCACCTGATATTGGATTGATAACTATCGCCCACATAAAGGATCTCTAATCTACGAAAGCGTTCTTCTTCGCACGGCGCCGATCATTAAGGAGGGCAAAGACTCCAGCAAGTAGGTAAAGACCAATTAATGGAAGTGCCAATAAAATCATCGACAACGGATCAGCGCTTGGGGTAAAGCCCGCGACGAAGAGAGTGATCGCGAAGATCCATATCCGCCAGGGTTTCAAGATCGCAACCCCGCTGAGAAAGCCGATCAAATTGAAAGTTACTAGAAAGACTGGCAATTCAAAGGCTATTCCGAAGAGCAAGATTGCGCGCATAACAAAATCGAGATAATCATCGAATCTAACTAAGTTATTTAGCGCATCTGGCGTGAATCCAAATAGGACTCTCACGGCGATCGGTAAGATGGAGTAACCGAGGTAGGTTCCTGCTACGAAAAATGGAGTTGCTGCCACAAAGAAGAGAACTGAGTATCTCTTCTCGCGGCGGTGTAGCGCCGGAGCTATAAATGCCCAAAGTTGGTAGAGCCAGATGGGTGCGCTGAGAATCACCCCAGTAAGAAGTGCGACCTTTATCTGTAGATTTAGTGGACCTAACACACCATTTATATAGAGAGCCCCGCAATTATTTGCACCACTTGCTTGAGCTGCTCTGAGATCACAAACTGGCTCTGCTAATTTGGTGATGATCTCGTTGTAGAAGAACCAGCCAATGATTGATCCAACGCTAATCGCAATGGCCGAACGTACAGTTCGCTTACGAAACTCGCGAAGATGTTCTAAAAGCGGCATACGACCGCCGACGGAGGTCGCCATGGAGTTTATTGACCGGCAGCGCCGTCAGTTCCATCCTTCTTATCTTTGCCTTCTTCCTTCATATCTTTCATCTCGCTCTTAAAAATTCGCATCGAACGACCGAGTGAACGCGCTGAATCAGGTAGACGCTTTGCGCCAAAGAGCAAAATGACGACTATGAGAAGAATGAGAATGTGGCTAGGTTCGCGTAGAAAAGGCATACCCAAACGCTATCGCATCGCAACGCTTTGGCGCATCCAGAATCGAGATTTACTCGTAAAGCTCCAGCGCCTGCCAACACGCATCCGCTAAAGAAGACCGGGCATCCGCGGGGGCTATAACCTCCGCCGATCCCAGGGTACTCAAAGAACTGCGCAGCAACCAGTCGCGGCTAAAAGATTTAACTTCCAGCGACATTCCTTGAGCTGGCGCGAACTCCGGCGCCACCTGCCGAAAACGTTCCAGACAAGTTCGTAGTCGTGAGGTGATCGATAACTTCCACTCAAATTGCATTTCGGAGTTCTGGCTTGGAACCTGCGACCTCGTCGAAGCGAGAAGGACAGATTTCATATTTTCTAGTCGGAAAGTGCGAAACCCGCCTGCCGAGTGACAGTATGCATTTAAAACTTCGAAACCGAAGTCGACTGATAAGTCAAGCGGGGTAATTCTTCTTGTGGAAACGGTATCGCGAATTGTTGAATAATAGGAAATTTCCAAATCGCAGCGGCTCTTGATCGCTTGCGAAATCATCGCTCTGTGGCTGGAATCTACAATGGGTGCCGCTGTCGCAATATTTCCTACAATCTCTCTGATCTTGGCCATCAAGTTCTCGACAGGGGCAATTAGGTCCGAACGAGATGTCGCAAATGATTCTCTCAAAATATCAAGACCCAAGAGAATAATTACCAACTCTTGCTTGGTTAGCAGGCGAACCCGCTGCAGGATTTCAGCGTTACGAATACTGACATAACCAGATTCAAACTCAAGATCAATTAACTCAAGTGGTGTGTAGCCAGGTAGACCGCACATCCAAAGTGTATTTAAATCACTCAATAGTTCATTCTCAGAGAGATCAAACTCCTTCGCCAAATCTGGCAAGGAGATCCCTTGGTGAGTAGAGATAAAGGGAACTAGATCTAAGAGACGGGCTGCTCTTTCAACTGGAGTTGCTTGTCGCTTAACCATATTTTCGAACTCCCTCTCTAAGAAGTTCGACAATTTGCTGGCGTAGATCGGCCGGCTCGATAACAACTACATCGCCGCCGTACCAGAGGATTTCCTCCAAAAAACGTTCTCGGTCGCGGAAGGTGATTTCACCCTTTTGCCATCCACTACCGTCGGCGGTATCTGAAATTTCTTTGATGCGAGTTCGTAGATTTAACGCCCGCCCATCACGCAGAAGTAGAATCGCAGAGCTCAATGGCTGTTGTGATGAGAAAGCAGCCTCGACATCCAAATCTGCCGGGATCGAATAACTACCGCTGCGACCTTGGGTCTTAGCAGCCCCGGCAATCCGATCCAAACGAAATATCCGTTGCGCTTTTCGGTCTAAATCATTTCCCAACAAATACCAATGTCCATATCGCGAAGCAACGGCGTAAGGTTCCACGACACGGTTCTCGGCAGCCATCTCCTCATTGGTATAGGAAAATGAGAGAACTAATTGGGAGGTAATTGCGCTAATCACAATTGGCAGGTTGGTATTTTGGCTGACTATAGAAGGCGCTAAATCAGGGATTAATTCAGTATCACTTTCGATGCCAATGGCATGCAATTTATTTAACGCACTTAGAGCTGATGAACTTAACGCTGCACCTCGCCAAGCTTGTGCCGCCACCGATAGGAGCGCAATTTCCTGGGCGCTTATCTGTCCGAGTTGAAATTGATAGTTCTCTGGCTTAATTCGATAGCCAGCTTCATCTTCGAAAAGTGGATCAAATGTTCCAACTTCGATATTGATGCCTAGATTGCGAAGGTCATCCTTATCGCGTTCAAACATTCGTTCTGTGCTCTCATCGCTACCTTCGTAACCATCTACTGTGCGAAATATCTCTGATTTAGTTATATATCGTTTCGTCGCAAGTAGCGCGATCGTGAGGTTTACCAGTCTTTCAGTCTTCCGCGACACCGTATGAACCTTTCGCAGGTCGTCTTCGACGAGCCAAGACTTCAACCCCTGGAGCCATGCGTCGGGCGAAGATCAAAAATCCAGTATGGCCAATCATTCGTTGCTGTGGGCGAACTGCAAGACCTTCATGGTGCCAGCCGCGCACCATACTTTCGAAACTTTCGGGCTCGGTGAAATGTCCATCATCCTTTAGCGCTTGCGCCGTTGCAGATAATTGCGTGGTGGTTGCGACATAAGCCATAAAGACACCACCGGGGCGAAGGACTTTGGCTGCAATCTCAATACATTCCCACGGCGCCAGCATGTCGAGAATTACGCGGTCGAAGCCCTCTTCAAAATCCTTCTCTTGAACTGAACCTATATCGAGTGACCAGTTGGTTGGTGCGCCGCCAAAGTAATTTTCAATGTTGAGCTTGGCATTATCAGCAAAGTCTTCGCGCCGTTCTACTGAGTGCACATGACCGCTTGGGCCGACAGCGCGCAAGAGCGAGAGAGTAAGTGCACCACTGCCGACGCCGGCTTCGAGAACTCGGGCGCCCGGGAAGATATCGGCGAATCCGACGATCATCGCTGAATCTTTGGGGTAAACAATTGTGGCACCACGCGGCATTGATAAGACGTAATCGGTTAACAATGGAATAAAGGCGGTGAATTTCAATCCTGCGCTTGTGCTTACTACCGAACCTTCCGGCAGACCAATTAGATCATCATGCACAATCCAACCTTTGTGCGAGTGCCATTCTTTACCGGGGGTAATAGTGATGCTGTAAATCTTTCCCTTTTGATCAGTGAGTTGCACGCGATCTCCGGCAACAAAGAATCCACGATTGCGCAGAGCCGCTGCGCTGGCAGGATCTTTGTTGGCCTTTGACACAGGAGCATCCTAAGCGTTAACCGAGCAAAGCCTGTATCTTCCTTCTCTATGGACCAGTTGCGCCTCTCCCCAAGTCGCATCAACGACTTTAATAACTGTCCACAACTATATAAATATCGCACCATTGACCTACTGCCAGAGCCACCGAGTATCGATGCTGAACGCGGCACCTTGATCCATGCCGTTCTAGAGGATCTCTTTGAATTGCCCGCCACCGACCGAGATCTAACACGAGCTACCGAACTATTGCCAAGTCGCTGGCAGGCACAGATTGATGAGAAACCCGCGATTGCTGAATTAGTGTTGGATCAAGGCGCTTGGTTTGCGCGGGCCGAAGAACTTCTCGGCAATTACTTCATATTGGAAAAGCCAGAGACTTTTGAGTCGACCTATCGTGAATTGCACCTGGAAATGAATCTTTCAGAAAAACTCTATCTTCATGGCTATGTAGATCGCCTTGATATAGCACGGACTGGCGAAGTTCGAATCGTAGATTATAAAACTGGGAAATCCCCGAAACCTGGTTGGGAGGAAAAGGCTCTCTTCCAACTCCGGGTTTACGCGCTTCTCTACTGGAAGAATAACGGCGTAATTCCTAAGTTACTCCAACTTATTTATCTTGGTGATACTCGTCTAGTAAAGAGCGTTCCGACGGAGGATCAACTTTTAAAAACCGAACGCATCCTTTTCGATATAGCGGATGAAATTTTTCGGGCGATTGAGAAGGATGAATTTCGACCTCGTCCGAGCAAGTTATGTGATTGGTGCTTTTTTAAAGCTATCTGCCCAGCTCATGTCGGTTGATTGCGAACCATTTTTCTAAATCTGTAAGATCAATATCTACGAAGCTTTTGATGACTTTTAATCTGGCTTCCTCGGGAACCTCGACGTAATGCGGAATCCCAACTACGAAGGCTCCGCTGGCCTTCGCCGCAGTTAAACCAGTCGGTGAATCCTCAAAAATTATGCAATTCTCAATTTCTACACCCAAGAGTTTTGCTGCGTGTAGATAGGGATCTGGGAATGGTTTGGTTCTTTCGATATCACCTGCAGCAACACTGACAGTGAAATACTTTTCCGACATTCCGGTTAGAACGGCGTCGACGATTACACGTGGGCTGGCCGACACGAGAGCTTGTGGGATATTTTCGTTAGCAACTAGTTTGGAAAACTCAAGCGCGCCAGGCATCTTCGCTACTTCTCCCGAAAGCCGGCGAACCATCTCATTTACGATTAAGGTAGCCAAATCTTCAGGGGACTTAGCGCCTGCTAAACAGTTAGACATATATTCGGTCACCCGAGATAAAGGCCCGCCTAAGCATTGCAATTGATCACCGGGGGCCCAGTTATAACCAAGTGATTTCATTATCTCGGTTTCAGCGGCATGCCAATCCGGTTCAGAATCGATAAAAAGTCCATCCATATCGAAGAGGACTGCTTCAAACACGGCGCTCCTATATATCCAATTAGTTAATTAGCGTTGAAGTATTTGGCTTCGGGGTGGTGAACGATTATCGCTGAAGTGCTTTGCTCTGGATGTAATTGGAACTCTTCTGAAAGTTCTACACCAATGCGGCCTGGCTCAAGAAGCTCGCAGAGCTGAATCTGATCCTCTAAATTTGGGCAGGCCGGATATCCGAAGGAATATCTTGACCCGCGATAGCCCTGATCTAAGATTCCCTGCAAATCTGCGGCATCATCACCACGCACCTTAAATTCCTCACGCACACGTGCGTGCCAATGTTCTGCAAGCGCCTCGGTTAATTGAACCGATAGCCCGTGCAATTCGAGGTACTCACGATAGTTATTGGCAGCAAATAGTTCGGCAGCCGCCTTGCTGATCTCATTTCCCATCGTCACAACATGGAAGGCGACAACATCTGTTCTGCCTGAGTCTTTTGAGGCAAAGAAATCGCTTAAGCAGAGGCGACGATCTCGAGATTGGCGTGGGAATGAAAACCTCGTGCGTTCTTGACCCTTTCGCTCTCCTTCATGATGCAGAATCACCAGATCGTTACCTTCGCTGTAGCAAGGGAAATATCCATAAACTACCGCCGCATTTAACCAACCTTTAGATTGCACTTGATTTAATAGCGCGCGCAAACGCGGACGACCTTCAGTCTCCGCCATCGCTTCAAATTCACCGCGCGCACCTTTTAAACCCCATTGGCCGACAAAGAGCGCGCGTTCATCGAGCATCCCGACATAATCGGCCAACGGAACGCCTTTAATAATTCGTGATCCAAAGAATGGCGCAGTTGGGATATCAATATCGCTGGCTACATCACTGCGCTTGGTGTCTATTTCTTGAACTTCACTTTTGGTAGGTCGCAAAGGAACTTTGCGCTCGCGAAGTTCGGGTAAGGCAGCCCCTGGAACGCCTTTCTTAACCGCCATAATGGCATCCATTAAACGTAAGCCCTCAAAGGCATCGCGCGCATAGCGAACTTCGCCGGGGAATACCGCCGCTAGATCTTGCTCAACAAATGCGCGGGTAAGCGCTGCTCCCCCAAGAACTATGGGCCATTTCTCTGCCAAGCCTCGGTTAGTTAACTCTTCCAAGTTCTCTTTCATTATGACGGTGGATTTAACAAGCAATCCACTCATACCAATCGCATCGACACTCGATTCTTGCGCGGCATCAATAATCTGATTGATTGTCTGCTTAATTCCAATATTGACCACTGTATATCCGTTATTGGACAAGATGATGTCTACCAAGTTCTTGCCGATATCGTGCACATCGCCTTTAACTGTTGCCAACAACATTGTGCCGCGACCACCATCATCGCTCTTCTCCATAAACAGTTCTAAATAGGCTACTGCGGTCTTCATAACCTCGGCGCTCTGTAATACGAAAGGTAGTTGCATTTCGCCCTTACCGAAGAGCTCGCCAACAACCTTCATTCCTTCAAGTAAGTGATCGTTGATGATCAAGAGCGGCTTTATATCTTGCGCCATCGCAAGATCTAGATCATCGGTTAGGCCAACTTTTTCACCATCTATGATTCGACGCTGCAAACGTTCGGTTAGCGGCAGAGCAGCCAATTCTGCGGCGCGAACATTTCGAGAAGCAGCTAATTCCACGCCCTCGAATAATTGCAGAAATTCAGTAAGTGGATCGTAGATACAAGTTTCGCCTTCGTAGCGGCGGCGGTCATAGATGAGATCCAAAGCAACTTCGCGTTGTCTCTCTTCAATGCGTGAAAGTGGTGTGATTTTAGAAGGATGAACAATCGCGGAGTCAAGCCCGGCGCTGACACATTCATGAAGGAAAACTGAATTTAGTACAACTCGTGCAGCGGGATTTAAACCAAAGGAAACGTTAGAGACACCCAACGTGGTTTGAACATCGGGATATTCCGTCTTAAGGGTGCGTATAGCGTTGATTGTTTCAATACCATCCCGGCGAGTTTCCTCTTGTCCAGTTGCGATCGGAAAGGTAAGACAGTCAATTAAAATATCGCCGGTCTTCATCTGCCAATTTTCAGTCAAATCCTTAATTAGTCGGCGTGCAACTCTAAGTTTCCAATCACAATCTCGCGCCTGTCCTTCTTCATCAATTGTTAAAGCTACGACTGATGCGCCATGCTCTTTTACAAGTGGCATGATTCGAGAAAAGCGAGATGTAGGACCATCTCCATCCTCGTAATTAACCGAGTTGATTACGCTGCGACCACCAAGTGCTTCAAGTCCTGCCTTGAGTACCGCAGGCTCTGTCGAATCCAGAACGATCGGAAGCGTTGACGCAGTTGCAAAACGGGAAGCAAGCTCTTTCATATCTTTGGCACCATCGCGACCGACATAATCAACCGATAGATCTAACATATGAGCGCCATCGCGGATTTGATCTCGTGCGATCTCAACACATGTCTGCCAATCTTCAGCAACCAGCGCATCTCGGAAAGCGCGTGAGCCGTTGGCGTTGGTCCGCTCGCCGATAGCTAGATAAGTCTTCTCTTGACGGAAGGGAACATATTGATAGAGCGAGGATGCCCCTGGTTCGATCTCGCTTATTCGATGAGGAATTGTTTTAGCACCGAGTTTTGCGACAACTGCACGCAAGTGTTCTGGCGTGGTTCCACAGCAGCCACCGATTAGTGAAATCCCGTATTCCCCAACGAAAGTTTCCAACGCCTGAGCCAATTCATCAGGCCCGAGCGGATATTCCGCCCCCTTTGCGCCCAATATCGGCAACCCTGCATTTGGCATAACCGAGATGGCGCAGCGTGCAAATTTTGAGAGATAGCGCAGGTGTTCAGACATTTCAGCCGGACCTGTTGCACAGTTAAGTCCAATCAGATCGATCTCTAGTGGTTCGAGAGCATTTAACGCCGCTCCAATTTCGGAGCCAAGCAACATGGTTCCAGTAGTTTCTACGGTGACCTGAACGATCAGCACGACATCGAAATCAACTTCAGCGATCGCTTGCCGTGCACCGTTAACCGCAGCTTTGGCTTGCAACAAATCTTGAGTAGTTTCAATCAGTAGAGCATCACATCTTCCATCGAGTAACCCTTTTGATGCTGTGTGATAAGCAGTCTTTAAAAATTCATAAGTTGTATGGCCAAGGGAAGGAAGCTTGGTGCCGGGTCCCAGAGAACCAAGTACAAATCTCGGCTTATCCTTAGTTGCAACGGCATCTGCTGCCTCACGTGCGATTACCGCGCCGGCGTAAGCTAATTCGTAGATGCGATCTTCAATTCCGTATTCAGCTAGGTTGGCCCAATTTGCACCGAAGGTATTGGTCTCAATCGCATCGACGCCCGCTGCAAGATATTGCTCGTGAACTGATCGCACAATATCGGGGCGCGAAACATTGAGAATTTCATTACATCCCTCATGGCCCTGAAAATCTTCCATGGTGGGATCTGCCTCTTGGAGCATCGTACCCATTGCGCCATCTGCGATAACCGTGCGAGAAGCCAGCGCTTTGCGCAGGGCTCCGGCTGGTCTATTGCGGTTTGGGGTCGTCACCTGAGCGAGGTTACCGTAAAGTCGCGATGTGGAGATTCATAAGATTCCGACGTTACGTAGCCCCGTCATGCTTATCGCCTTTTCTGGTTGGAGCGATGCTGCAGAGGCAGCAACTGGTGCCGCAACTCATATCCTGGAAGCTTGGACCGATGCCAAACACGCCATCGATGATCTGACTGGTGTAGTACCTGAATTAATTGCGGATGTTGATCCCGAAGAGTTCTACGACTTTCAAGTAAATCGACCACTCGTTGACCTAGATGGATCGGGTATTCGATCTTTAACCTGGCCCGGAACGCAAGTATTTGGATTGCAGACACCGAGCTTTGACTTTGATTTCATTATTGTCCGTGGAGTTGAACCATCAATGAAGTGGAAGACATTTACTCACGATCTCTTGGATCTGGCTGATGACCTTGAAGTTTCGATGATCATCTCAATGGGATCAATGTTGGCCGATACACCACATTCGCGCCCCATAACAGTTACCGGCAATGGTGCTCATCCAGATATTGCTCGCCGCCTTGGTGTTGAAGTAAGTAAATATGAAGGCCCGACCGGAATTCTCGGTGTAATTCAAGATGCTTGTATTCGACACGACATCGATGCGATCTCCCTATGGGCTGCGATACCGCACTATGCCAGCAGTTCTCCTTCCCCTAAGGCGACTCTGGCTCTTATAAATGCGCTCGAAGATTTCCTTGCGATCTCTTTCCCACTTGGTGATCTACCCACCGAAGCGGTGGAATGGGAATCTGAAGTCGATGAGTTAGCCCGCGAAGATAGCGATGTCGCCGAGTATGTCAAGGCGCTGGAAGAGAGTAAGGATGCAATTCAATTAGCCGATGTCTCGGGCGAAGATTTGGCGCGCGAACTCGAACGTTTCTTACGCAGACAGAGCGGAAATTAAAGGGCGATTCCTAAGATGGAATCAATTGCCCGGCTTAACTCGCCGGCGTTCCCACCTACAAAACCATCGGAAGTCTGACTGATCCATTTTCGCAAAGCTTGCAGCGCACGTGGAGTATCTAGATCATCTGCGACCGCGGCGATAATTTCCCTTATTACTGAATCTGTCGGAGCTACCTCCATACGGGCCAAGCAGATTTGCAGTTCGCATAGAAAATTCTCTGCTTGCGTTAAATCTGATTCTTGCCACATGTGATCATTGCGGTAGCGATGTGACATTAGTGCCGTTCGAATCGCCATCGGCGCAACGCCATCCTGCAACAAACGCGATACGAAGATGAGATTTCCCTTTGACTTACTCATCTTCTCTCCATCGAGACCGATCATTCCCGCATGCACATAATTTGCGGCAAACTCTTTACCATTTATCGCCTTGCCTTGTGCAGCTGACATTTCGTGATGAGGAAAAATTAAATCACTGCCACCACCTTGTATATCTATCGATGTCGGTTGATTTAAATCAATATCCAAGTAATTGAGCGCTATTGCACAACATTCAATGTGCCAACCCGGTCGCCCCTTCCCATAAGGACTCGCCCAACCAGGTTCGTCGGGGCGCTGCGCAAGCCACAACAGCGCATCAAGCGGGTCTTGCTTCCCAACCCTCGTTGGATCTCCCCCTCGCTGGCTAAAAATCTCCAACATCTCCTCTTGCGAAAGGTGAGAACGTGATCCGAAATCAGTATCGCTGTGGACTCGGAAGTAGTAGTCGTTATCGACTTGATATACCGCATCCGACCGTTGCAGATCGCCGATCGCATCGATTACTAGCGGGATCGACTCGACGGCGCCGATGTAATTAACCGGCGGAATCACGTGGAGGGCGACCATGTCAGAGCGAAAGAGATCGATCTGCGAAATAGCTAACTCTTGCCAGTCAACGCTATCGCGGATAGCTCGTTCCAAAAGTGGGTCATCTACATCTGTAATATTCTGAACAAATTTGACTTCACTCCCGGTCGCTCTTAGATAGCGATTAATCAAGTCAAAGGTCAGATAGGTGTTGGCGTGACCTAAGTGGGTGGCATCGTATGGAGTGATACCGCAGACATACATACGATAAAGAGGCTTTGTCGCAATGTTCTTAATAGATCGGCTAGCTGAATCAAAGATGCGAAGCTCTGGAAAGGAAAATTTCGAAGAGATTGGAGGTATGGCGACCTCAGCCCACGAATTCATGACGCCATCTTAGAACGGTGGCCAAGGAACTGCTGGCCAATCTTGGCTCGGTAATGGAAAAGCGCCTTCGATTAGCGATCGATCAATTCTTGCGATGGTAGCGCCCACTTCAACTTCGGTAATTAGACCGCCAATAATCTCAGCCTTTGATGTTGCAAAGAGATCGCGTGCTTGAAGCAGTAGAGCTTTCTCACTCTCAGTGAATGGCTCTCCGGCCCATTGCCATAGAACCGTACGCAACTTATCGTCTTCATGGAACGTCACCCCATGATCACATCCGTATAGGTGACCATCAACGGTTGGGATCAAATGCCCAATCTTGCGGTCGGTGTTATTGGTTATTAGATCAAATAGCGCCAACTCCCGAAGCTGCGCAGAGTCACTTTGATAGAAGTTCATTAGTTCAATCGATTGATCAATGTCGATCCATTTTTGGACCATGCCTGTTCCATATGGACCATCACGCAATATCGTTGGCGGAACCAAGTGCAAACTCAACCAATGGCTGATCAGAAAGGATAAGTATTCGCGATTTGCTAACGATCCATCTGGGAAATCCCACAACGGTCTTTCGCCTGCAATCGGCTTGTAGATACAAGCAAATTCACGAATACCTTCAGGATCTTTCACACTGCACATTGCAAATAGCGTTGCATTTGAAGCATCAACTAACCTGCCAGTGACAGTAAGATCACCGTTGTTGAGGTCTACTAAGTCACGCTCAATCAACGTTCGATCACGTTTTGTATCAGTCATCGACGATAGCCATTGGCCCTGGGACACAGATGTCCTTTTAAGTCGATGGGGCCACCGCAGAATGGACAAGGCGCACGTCCGGCTGCGATCACGGAATTGGCGCGCTTGGCAAAACTTTCTGCATAACCCAATGAGATAAAGACCCGCAGAATATCTTGATCGGAGGAGGTATCGATCTCCAAAAGTTCATCTTCTTCAATTTCAGATTCGGCGATCGCTTGCATATCAATTTCGATCAATTGGCGATCGGCGAGATATGCCAATCCGATAACTCCTACGCGGAATTCTTCATCAATTGGTGTCTCAAGCGGACCGTCATCAAGTGCAACTCTTTGGAAATTAAGCAACGGTTCGCTCTGTCTGATCTCGCGTAAAATCTGTAGAACACGATCTGCTATGGCGGCAACCTGAGTTTTCTCAAGCGCTACTGAAACTAAGCGCGAACCCGTACGCGCCTGAATAAAGAAGGTTCGCTCCCCCGGTACACCTACGGTTCCTACAACAAAGCGCTCCACTGGATCAAAGAGAAAGATTTGAGACATTACTTGGTTTTCCTACCGGATCCGCCGCCCAATAGCGCCCGCGCTGGCCGCTTCTTTCCTTCGACTTTCGCTAATTCCGCGATCGGAGTTGAGGTGTTATTAAGAGTCAGGATGCGGAAAGTTTCGCCGTCAAAATCAAGAACTGTTATAGATGCCGGATCGATAACAATCTTCTGAAAGTTATCCATATGCGTTCCCATTACTGCAGCGACGATACTCTTTATGACATCTCCATGGCTGACAACAACTTGTAGCCCAGGCTCTGCTGCGGCGGCATGAACTGCCCGCATTGCGCGCACCTGCACCCCTGCCAACGCTTCACCATCGGGGAAGTACATTGCGCTAGGACGATTTTGTACAATCTTCCACAATTTTTCGCGATAGAGCGCTGACAATTTCTTACCAGTCCATTTACCGTAATCAACCTCGGATAGATCATCTGTGATTACTATTTCGGGGCGAGCTTTTAAAGGAATCTTTTTGAGGAGCGGATTGATGGTGAGATGGCAACGTTCTAAAGGGCTAATGTGAATCTTTGCAATCGCGACGCCTTTTAGTCTTTCAGCTAAATCAGCGGCTTGTTTCGTTCCGTAGTCAGTTAACACGACACCGGCGGAACGACCTGCGAGAACGCCGCGATCATTTGCAGTTGAATGGGCGTGACGAATCAGAAGTATCCGTGTCATGTTGGAAGGTTATCCGTAATTTAACGCTCCGTCTTGCTAGGGTCGCGCCATGGAAATGCGAATGGTTGGCAATTCAGGGCTGGAAATCTCGCGCCTTGGACTGGGAACCATGACTTGGGGCCGCGATACCGATACCCACGAAGCCGCAGATCAAGCCCGTGCATACATCGAAGCAGGGGGTAATTTCCTAGATTCTGCTAGTCACTACGGTGCAGGCGATTCCGAACGCGTCATCGGTGGATTAATCGGCACCTTGTTTCGTCGAGAAGATGTAGTCATCTCTACCAAAGCTGGCGCCACTTACGAAGCCGGCGAATTGAAGACCGACACTTCACGAACTTCGCTTATGTCATCACTCGATCAATCATTGGCGCGCCTGGGAACTGATCACGTTGATTTATGGCAAGTTCAAATATGGGATGAGAAAGTTCCTTTGGAAGATTCTTTATCTGCCCTCGATTGGGCGTTCACAACTGGCAGGGCGAGATACGTTGGAATTTCGAATTTCAATGGTTGGCAGAGTGCGCGTGCCATCTCATTGCAAGAAGCGAACTCAGCAAAGGCCCCGATAATTTCGTTACAAAATGAATTCTCACTTCTGTCGCGTAAAGTTGAAGTTGATTCTCTAGATTGTGCAGTGAATCTGCAGCGCGGCTTTATCGCTTGGTCGCCACTTGGGCGCGGTGCTTTGACCGGTAAATACCGCAGTGGAATTCCGGCAGATTCGCGTGCGGCCACCCCACACTTCGCACATTTTATAGAACCTTATTTAAATGAAAAACCGCGGCGAATTGTTGAAGCGGTAAGTGTTGCCGCCCAAGGTCTAGGTTATGCACCTCTTGAGGTTGCGCTGGCTTGGGTTCGTGACTTTCCGGGAGTTACATCTGCCATCGTTGGCGCCCGTACCGGTGCCCAAATGCGAGGAATTTTAACTAGTGAAGAGATCGTCCTTCCAGATGTCGTGCGTAAAGCACTTGATGAGATTTCGCTCTAAATAATTAAGCGTGCTCCAAGAAATCCGCTAGTACTCGTACGCCAAATCTAATTCCATCAACAGGTACTCGCTCATCAACACCATGAAAGAGCGACATGAAATCTAGGTCAGCTGGTAAACGTAGGGGCGAGAACCCGTAGCCAACGATTCCCAATTCAGATAGCGCCTTGTTATCAGTACCACCGCTCATCATGTACGGAACAGGAATACCTTCTGGATCTTCGCGAAGAAGCGCCGCCTTCATCGCATCGACGAGTGGAGAATTGAAGTCAACTTCTAGCGAAATGTCATGAGAAATAGTTTCTATTTCGATATCTGGTCCCACAATTGCACGGATCGTTGAATTGAGTTCTTCTTCGTACCCGGGAAGAAAGCGTCCATCAATGACCGCACTTGCAGTTCCCGGAATGACATTTGCCTTGTATCCAGCATCCAACATTGTTGGGTTTGCAGTGTTCTGCAGTGTGGCACCGATCATGCGCGCGGTCGATCCGATTTCTTTCAGCAACGGGCGTAGGTCCTTCTCATCGAAGGATTTACCAGTTATGCGAGCGACTTCGCGGAAAAGATCTTTGACTGTCTGCGTATAACGTTGCGGCCATTCATAACGACCAATTTTTGCAACCGCTTCAGTTAGCGTAGTCAGAGCGTTCTCATCGTTCATCATCGACCCATGACCGGCGCGGCCTTGTGCAGTCAGCTTCATCCAATGAATTCCTTTTTGTGCAGCTTCCACAAAGTAGAGTCGCTTACCATCGGCGACCGTTACCGAAAATCCGCCTACCTCGGAGATTGCTTCCGAACATCCGGCGAAAACTTCGGGGTGTTTGGCGCTCATATAGCGCGAACCAAAAGTCATACCCGCTTCTTCATCAGCAAAGAACGCCAAGACTATATCGCGTGTTGGTTGATATCCGCGCTTTGCCCAATCACGCACGATCGCAAGGATCATCGCATCGACATTTTTCATATCTACCGCACCACGTCCCCAGATCATTTCATCCTTTATTACTCCACCGAACGGATCAACTGACCACTCATCAGCGTTGGCAGGAACGACATCTATATGGCCATGTACAACTAAACCCGGACGAGATGGATCACTTCCCTTAATTCGCGCGATTACATTGCAACGATTAGGT